>Ga0181592_10000106_pt1 | contig 52878 bp, 28 predicted proteins | sample 071ome_20_FD_133755 | JGI IMG/M metagenome (GOLD analysis project Ga0181592, IMG submission 133755) | Coastal salt marsh microbial communities from the Groves Creek Marsh, Skidaway Island, Georgia - 071412BT metaG (megahit assembly) | ecosystem: Environmental > Aquatic > Marine > Intertidal...
ACATCGTGACTAATCAAACAGTATGTTTCAATAAAGCAGTGTTTGCCCACTACAGCACCTTGCATGACTGTACTAAAGTTAGCAACACACGAACCTTTACCAATTACAGCACCTTCGTGTATAACAGCAGTATCATGAATATACGTTACACAATCACAGTCATACTCGTCTAACAAATCTACTGTTTGCGCACGTTCCTGCAAGTCTAATGCAAATCCTATAAAGTACTGAAAGTCATTTTTGCTTTGCAGTTTCTTAAACTCTTGCGGACTCATAATACTACAATCTTCATTAACAAAGTTCTTACCATAAAACATGCTGTCTTGTGTTAGGATACTTTGATCATATCCAATAATTTTTAGTGGTTTGTCATTTTTAATTATCATGACGTATCCTTTTATATATACTGTTTTTTGTAATTGGTTTTTCTAATAAACGTTCTTGTAATTCTTCTATCCATGTTTTGTTGTGTAATAAAACAAACTGCATTTCTTCATACATTGTTTTCAACTCTTCTATAGTTTTTGAATTAATCCAATCTATTAAATCAAATATTTTTTCCATTCTTTTAGAATGATCATGTTCTTTATCATAACTTTCGTCAAACCATTGATCAAATGTCATAAATCCCCATCGTTTCATATACTCAAGGTTATGAGTAGGTCCGACCATAATAAAAGGTCTATAATTAAGCATAGCATTCATTATCTTTTCTGTCAACAATCCTGTTGGTTCTGTATATCGTGTTTCATTGACTATTGCACAAAAGCATTCTGCATATGCGTTTTTTGGATTTGTATCTATGTGTATATCTATATATTCGTCAATTTTTAATTTTTTATCTACAGCACGATCCATACTCTTAGGAGCAATGTTATCTAAAAGTGCAGCACCTAAACTTAATGAATCTATTTTTGGCAAAGTAAAATTGGATTGTGTTTTTAATATTTCTATATTACTTTCATATAACCAACTTAAATTATAACTATCTGTTTGACTAACAAGATAACTTGCCACACAGTGCCTATGGCTAGCATATCGCCAATTTCCACACCAGAATTTTTTTGTTATTTTATCTGCATCCATATATCCTTCTTGTTTGTCAACATTAATTGTTGCAGGATATATCCATCCTACTGGTGTACAGTCAATTTCAAACTCCGGATAATTCTTTTGAAAATATTTTTTGCAATTAAAACTAGGAGTATATACTTCAACAGTTGTTAATTGATTTTTTTGTACATACTGTTGAATACTGTCTAGTTCTCTAGCTCTAATATATTTTGCATCTGTCTCACTCCAGGCAGTATAAATACCATCTTTATTTACTCTAGTATCATATGTTGATAAGGGTTCCCACAGATAAAATTTTAATCCTTTTTTATTACAAACTTCTCTATTTTTATCTGATATTATAGCATTGTTAGATTCTAACCATTGGATTTTATCAACGCTAAAATACACTGCATATGGTGTATTAACTTTTTTAAAATATGTTTTTTTTAAATTTGAAAATGAGGTATTCCACCCTTGTTGTAATTTTGTTGTTAGTGACGGAAACCATACTTTTCCTAGGGCAACATTACTGAATAAACCTGTATCGTTAGGACTAGTTAATCTTTGTTCCATTTATCTTTTAATTCCTTGTATTCAGGAAACGTAGTTTCAAAATCTATTCCGCGACGCTTATCATACTCTGTAAAAAATTTTACAAAGTTTTGCTGTGCTTCCGTACGTTCTTGTTCTGTAGCAAACCCTTGTTTCATAAATTCTATTGAGCGTTCAAATCTAGCAATTTGGTGCGGTTTAAATCCTGTCCATCGTGTTTCTCGTTGTCCATCAGGATGAGCTCTCATAAACTCTAATGCTTCTTCTGCATAATGCCAATACTCTTGTGGCGCAAGTTTTAGGCTCTGCCAAGCAGGATGATGTAGTGCAGGTGTATCAACAAACACACGATGATTGCCGTAGTGCGTTAATTTACCTGTGTCTTCGTCTCTGCGTACTTTACGCACGTTATGGGCCTTTTGCAGCGCATATATGCCCTCTAGCAAGCGTTTAATGCTTGGCAAGCTCAACATATTAAACGTAATAATAAACGTTACTAGACCGTTGTGCGTCTTTGCTAGATAGTTGTTTACGTTGTTCCATAACTGTTCAAAGTCTAGACCGTTGCGCATATATTCTGCTTGCTTGCCCCACCCGTCTACACTTACAAATAGTCTAAACGAATTTAATTTATTGTATTCAGTAATAAAACTTACAGTGTCTACAAAGCGATTCCAGTTTTTTTCAGGCACACTAGCGTTACTAGTAATGCTCATATCTAGATCAGGACGTCCGTTGTCTACAACATAGTCTAATACACGAAATGTATTCTTGTCAAGTAACGGTTCACCGCCTGTCATACGAAAATGTTTTAGTTTAGGATATAGTTCAGGCCACCATTTCCAAAATGCTTCTACATATGGATTGTGTTCTCTAACAGGGATTGGATATTGTCCTGTTTGCTTAAAGTAATCTATACTGTTGTGTGGTACTAGAGTAGGGTACGGACCGTTTGCTTCGATGTCTTCTGCCCACTTAGAACTTAGATGTGGAGAACAGTATGAACACGCTAGATTACAAGCATGATTAAAGTTTACTTCTAGATAGCGTGGTTCAATATCACCTTTTGCACCTTTAGAAATTACATCGTCCCAACCATCTTGTGCCCAGGACTCTGACGAACGATAAAATCTGTCACTAAGATGATCTCCCTGCATTGCTTCTACACGCCAACAGGTTGAGCAGCCTTCTGGTTTTTCTCCGCATAGCATTGCAGCACGTTCTTGTTTCTTTTGTGCTGTATTGTGTAATGCTTTAGGATTTACTTCTACTTCTGCTGCATCTATTTTATGTAAAGGTGGTAGAAAACAACTGTTAGTAAGTCCAGTTGTTAAATGAATACTTGACCACAACCACTTAGCCATACACATACTAGGTGATATTTCCTCTAACAAAGGAATCACTTCTAGTGCGGCTGCTTGTGGGTCTGTTTCTGTTAATCTTTTAGCCAAGGATATTCCTCTAGTATGTATTCTGCAAATCGTTTGTGTGTTTCAGGACCAGGATGTGCGCTGTCTAACGCTGTATCAGCAAAAGGATAAAGTTGTTTGTTATGAAAATGACATAAATTTTTATAATCGTGAGGTGTAGTATAGTTTAATTTTAGGGTATTTCTCACTGTATGATATATAATCGGTTCAAAACTTATATATTTTATTCCTATGTCTTTTAAATAATATCCTACGAAGTCTGCATGTACTTTTGAAAGAAATACTCCTGTAGTGTCATTGTAAATACTGTTAAAAAAACTTTTTGCAATTTTATTATCTTGCCATGGTCCTATAGTTTGATATCCTATTTTATCTACTTGGTCTAAAATTTTGCACCAACGTTCTATAAACGACCAATGTATTATACATATGTCATCTTTTCGAAAACTAAAACTTTTTATTTTATGTAGAATTTCTATATTAGAACTTCCTGGTCTTGATTGATTACTAAGTTCTATATGTAGTTTTTTTGCTATTACAGCAGGCCATGCAAAGTTACTAGGCAACGGACCAGGTTGTCCGTCCTTTTCACAACAATCTTGTAATCCGTGTCCGTAAGCATAACTACATCCAAATGCTACTAATCTTTTCATTTACTGCATCCAACTTTATAGTGCCTCTAATAAATCATGTCTTAGATTTATATGTATTGTATTTGTTCTATATACCCAATGCCAGTAATTATGAACCAAAATATCATAACAATCTGCATACATTTTAGTAAGTTCTGCATCAGATTTGTTTATAATATTTTCAATCTCTTTATATGCTGCTAAAAAACGATCTATTTCATCTTCTATAGTATCATATGTTTCGTCAATAATTCCATCAAACGTTTTATATCCTAATTTTCTTAAAGAATTAAGATCATTATGAGCACCTATTAAGATAAAAGGCTGCATAAAAATCATAGGTTTAAAAATCTTTTCACTAAAGAAATTTTGATCATTTGGTAAGTAGGTTTCTGTTACTATGTGTAAGTATGAGTCGTAAAATTTTTCTACTTTTAAATCTATTGTAGGATTTTCTACATTTGCATCAATTCCATCATTAAATCTTAGAGGTAAAATGCTTTCTAATTCTGTAATTTTGTCTAGTGTATCATCAGGCAATTTATCTTTTGCTTCTAATATTTCAGCTATATTTTTATCCCAATAATATGTTGTATCATCTACAATCTTATGACAAGTCAAAACACCTTTATGTTTATATTTTGAAAGCAAACTTGCAAGAACTATACGGTGCTTATGTGGTCTCCTGTTTAAACACACAAATTTATGTTGTCTATTTTTCCTTGGCAAATGGAACAATCCTTCTCTACCAAAATAGTTTACATTAAAATCAGTTTGTCCTAAATATTGTTGCTCCCACCAATTATAATATATGTTCTTTACTGGATAGGAAGGTTCTTTCATATTACCTGTCATCATCACAAAATTATTATATGATAAATTATACCTTTCTTTTATATAATCTATAATTATTTTAAAGAAAGATTCATGATTCCAGCCTTCCATATGGTTAATCATAAGTATTTTACATCTACCATTTTTAATGTTGTCTAAATGTTCTTGAGGAATATCAATAACATCATCTAAATTTAACTCATTATGAACAGGATTCCAAGGTATAGGAAAATAATACTTACCTTTAAAAAACGCAAAATTCTTTTTTGATAAAAAGGTATAAACTTTTTGAGCTATGTTTTGCACTGCACCTACTGCTATATAAGGATCTCCGTGCGCTTGAAATTTATCAGGATGTTTTAATAATAGATCTTTATTTAATCCGCAATGAAAGTTGTGAAGGGCAAATCCTTTAGGATCTCTAGGCCAGTAATCTTCAGTTAGATCATCTCTTGTATAAATGGCAACCTTTTCCATATTATTCCTCTATATCGATAATTTCATCAATCCTGTTAGGATTAGTGTAGACTGCTTTGAAGAATTTACTTTGGGATCCGCTTAGTGGCACAGTAGATATAGGAATCTCTAATTTTTCAATAAGTATATCACCTAAAAGTTCTATTTCATTTTCTAAATTTTCTTCTGTTACAGTTTCTATTAACTCATCCCAATGTTCGTTTAAATAATCAAAATCACGAACATTTACATAATCCCAATCTGTACACATAGTTCTCCACAGACCTTCTCGAGCACCATATATAGCCCATAGACCATTTTCCACATCAGCACCTATCATAAGCCAAATATATAATCTATGCAAATTTTTCCAATGATTTTTATGGAACTCTTCTACACTTACTTTTACACCACGATCAAGCGCCATCTTAACGCCTTCTCTAAATCCTGCCCTCCATGCTTGATGTGGTGTAGCGTTATTATAAACATCTGAAAAACAACTATTTTGTTGAATATATTGTACATCCCAACAAAAGTCTACTTGTGCATGAGCATTATTTGGATCTGCATTTTCATGAGTGCGCATACGTAGTACAAAGTCTTTGGGCCAGCACTTAATCCCTCCGTTACCGTACATTAATCCATTTACAGCATTTCTGCCTGCCCAACTAATAACACAGTTTGACAAATCAGTATGTTCATCGAAATTTATTTCTTGGTTTAGAAATTTTTCGTCAATAATATTATCACCGTCTATAGTAATAAATCGATCTGTTTCTGATAACTCTGCACAGGCTTTGTGTGCTGCATCAGAACCTTTTACACCATGCACACGTTTTGCCCATGGAACTTTGCTACATAAATCTGCATAGTTTTTTTCTGCATTAGGTTCATCATATGATAGATAGATAATATCATAATCGATAGGTTTGAATTTGCTCATTTAATTACCTCGTGACCATAATTTTCAAAATATTTTGTAGTATATACACTAAATTCCATATCAGTAGGATCCCAATCATCTTCAAATTTTAAATAAATTTCGTCATCTTGAATCAATTGTTCAACAGATACTGTAATTGACTTCAGTAAGATATTTGGATCATACTTTTCAGTAATACTAAAATATACTGTATCATTTGTAGAATAACCTGCAAGTTTTATAAATTTTTTAGTTGTAGGGTTTAAAAGTAATTCCCATCTTTTTAATTTATTGTTTTGTCTAATAAGTAAATCATATTCTTTATCTATGTGAAAGCTATATAGCTCTTTGCCTACTAAAACTTTGTCTCCGTTTGATAACTCATTACTTTTGTGTATGGTCAAATAGTTTTTTTCTATAGAATAAATATCCTTTGTAGTTAAATTTATAACACTCAGCCCATTATTATATTCTATCAAATTACTTCCAGAATAGAAAAAAATGTCTCCAAATTCTCTTTTGTGTACAAGTTCATTCACATCAATCATATATAGTTTGTTATTATCTAAAAATTTATCTCCTATGGTAGTTGGATCTTGAAATTCAAGTTCCTTATTACTATCATTGTATAGAATTACATTTTCTACAATTAATTCACAATTACTTTCGTTAAAACTTGTATTTCTTTCTTGGTCTTTTTTAATTTTGTATACATTACCATTATAATAGACGTGTTGTCCGGCCACATGTTCTAATTCATTATACCATACATCAACATGTACTCCATCATATATTGGTACAGAAACTTCTAAAGACACTGTATGATCTTTTGTTGACAAATCTGATAACTTTACATCTTCAACAAAAAGTAATACGTTATTGAAGTCAAAATCTTCATTTTCTTTGTTGTCTTTTAAAAATCTGTATATATTGTTATTATAAAAGACTAATTGATCTTTTTTGTATCTATCTTGCTTAATAAAAATATCTATACTTACACCGTCGTATATTTTTTCTAAACTAGAATGTCCTTCGTTACTAGAGCTAGTTCTTGAAAATTCATGAATAAAAGAGCTAGCACTGTTATAATGATCTTCATAATTAATTTCTTTTACAACAACCTGTTTCAATACAAAATCATATACAACTACAAAATCAGAAACACTTTTTGTTCCTTCTAAAATAGGTTTTACTATTTCTGTAGCAACTGGTGCAATTTCGTATTCGGTATCTAAAGGTCTCCGATTGGTAATTTTATAAATTTTACCTGTTGCTTTTTCATAAGAAACATAACTTTCGTTTTGTTTTGCTTGTTGTATTTTAATACTATTAAGTAATTCTTTTAAATTAGACATTGAGTAAGACCTTATATCTTTCTATCACAGGAGTTTTATTTACAAAATCATTTTCTGTATAATGTAATATACCTGACTGCAAAAAATTTCCTATTTTTATTTCACATTTAGGATTGATATAGCATCCTACTTTGTCTAACCAACTTTTGTTTACTTGTTCCCATCCTTGACAATAAGGTTTCATATGAGTAAATGTAGGATTTTTAACATATTTGTTTGTTATTTTGCTCGTACAATTTAGATTTATTGCTGTTATTGCAGCACAGACATCCATACTAGGAAAACTAGGGGTCGATTTTTTAACTACTGTTTCATAAAATCTGCCATAATCTTTTACAACGGTTTCTAATTCTTGATAAAAATTCATGCCAAAATCATTTTTCTTAAAATAGTGGAATCCTGAATATAGATTTGGTAAATTGTTTTGCTCAAATGCTTTTCTATAATAAGATGTATCGGCAATATCTCCTCTATAGTCATATACCTTGCTTGTATAATAAACATCGTAATTTTCTAAAAATTGCCACCATGAATCTATATTTTCTAAAACTAACATATCTGTATCTAAAACAATTGTTTCTTCATATGGTGTGGCATGATACAGTTTCCATCTATTTTCTATTTTCCAGTCTTTGTCTATTGCATCGTCACCAAACGGAATAGAAATTATATTATCAAACAAAAATTTATAATTGTCTGGTACTTCGTCATTTGTTACAATACTTATAGGTGCATTATTTGTCGCCTTTAAACTCATTGCTAAAAGGCAAGATTGAATAATATAATCGCCAGAGGAAGAATTCTGTGCTAATACTAAAAAACCTTTATTGTTCATTTACCAGTTCCTTGTCTATCACACGTGACAAACTAAATTTATTCATAACATGTACATTTAAATTTTTTGTAGAGATAGCATGATACTCACCAATGTAATCTTTTTTAGCAACTAAGAAAAGCATTTTCTCTTTATCTATATTCCATAAAATATCTTGATCTGTAATGTATGTTAGTTTTCCTGGCATCTGTGCTGCAAAGTTTCCTTTTTTAAATCCATTTAGGATATGTATTGCAATACTAAATGCAAAGTCATTTCTAAACAACAAAGATTGAATTTGGTAAACTCTTCTATAATGATGCCACTCTTCTTGAATATGTTTTATCAAATTAAAAAACATCTTGTTTGTTTCGTTTTTTCTAAAAAACACACAGGTTGCCCAATAAAATTCACAACCGCTATCGCTAATAAACTCAAACTCTTTGGTATTCCTAGTACCACTTAAATCATAAGAATCCTTATATAATAATAAATCATGATTACTACGAAAACAATTCAAAAACAAATCATTAGATATAATAAAATCACTATCTAACAAAAGCGTTTCGTCATAAGGTGTCAGATCGTATGCTGACGATCTTGAAGAATTTTTAAAATTATCAGATTTTGATGATAATGCTCCGTCGAAAAAGTTACGTAAGTTTTTTTTATGGTCATAATCAATTTCTATTATTTTGTCAAAAACATTTTCATTATATGTTTTTTTTAGATAATCTACATTATCCGTAATGATAGATGTAGGTAGACCGAGATGCTGCTTTACTTTTTTAGCTAGATAAAAAGCTTGTTTTACATAATCAATATTTGAATTATTTCTAGCAAATACTATAACACCTTTACTCATTTGCATCCACTAATTTTTCTACTGTTCTTTTTTGTTTTAGTTCTACAAACTCGTTGTAGTAACTGTTAGAAGCTGTAAAATAAACGTCAAGAACATTTGAGTGAAACTCTTCGAGATCGATAACTTGTACAGGCAATTTATTATCATCAACGAGAACAACTTCTGTATTTCCTGTTGATAGTAATGTATAACAAAAGTTAATTAATTCTCTTGTTACTGTAAACTGAGACCCATTATGATAGTAAAGAAGTTCTTGATTATATTTTTCTTCTAAAACCCTTTTTTGGTTATTTAATGTAACCATATAATTACTAAAATCGAGTGCTTTTTTAAGACGTTCGTCCATAGAGGTGCTCCTACTATACTTTTACTATAGTATATAACATAATTTGTTTGTTGTCAATGAAAGACTGGCTTAGAAATTAGCTACTGTAGTGCCTGTAATAGCATCACTATATACGACCGTGTCAATAGTTTCGCCATTAATTAGTATTTCACCATTAGGTACAGCTAGGAACATTTGGCTCGTTGTTGTTCCTTTTACATATTCATCTATACCTTCGCCATGGAAATCTTGGCATTGCAATTTTATTTGTAAAGTATTAGCGTCAACTTTTAAAGCATCCACAACTATCTGATTATTTGAATAATTGGTAGTGCTAGAACTTGTGTAAACCCTTGTATAAGTAGAACTTAGATCTGCGTAACCCTTAGTAGATATAATTCCATCTGAATCCTGTGTTTTATTATAGCCCATTCTTATTTGCCCAACATCTGCCATTAAATTTTTCCAGTTGTTGGTTTTTAATTCTCCGCCAGTGTACGTTAATGTCAAAGACATTCTTATTTCTCCACCCGAATTAAAAAAGCTATCTAAAGATGTTTCGCTCGAAAAATCTACTGTAAAAATATGACTTATAGCTGTTCGCCATTGTAAACTTCTTGTAGACCCTAGTACAAAAAGCCCACTAGGTACAAACAACGGAACTATGTCTGCCTGGTTAGTAATGTCTATATCAAATCTATTAGTTTCTAGACCTCCAACTTGGGTTTCTAAATTTGATATGTATAATTCTTCTACTTTATCAGTTGATGCTAGATTTGTTGCATAATCACCTACAACATAAGGATCAATAGTAATTCCATCGCCGTTTTGATGGGCATCTATCCGTATAATATCTTTATATAAATTTATATATTCTTCATCATCTATTATGTCTACCGTGGAAGAGACAGGTGTGCTTAATAGAGATTGTCCATAGCCGTATCCAGCTTCTCCTCTATCTGATACCACAGTTCCTACTCCAGAATATAGAAAACTTTTACTAGAAGTTAATGATCGTTGAGCATCTGTTTGACCGTCTGACTGAATAACTGTGCTAAGACTTGCAGAAGTAAAAAAGTTGTTAATCAGGTTTTGATTAGAAGAGCCGTTGGTCAAATCATTTACCCAATATGCTACACCTAGTGCTCTTGCCTTTCTAAACAATCCATATCTGGTGCCTAGATTTGTACTAAAAGCATCATTACTTTCGTATAAATTTAAAACAAAATCTTTATAAGCAAGCACAGTTGCCTTAGGTGTACTTCCCCAGTATATAGTTTTGTATTCATCGTACCAATCGTTCCAGTTGTAAGTCGCAGGAGTCGATGGTCCAAGAATTTGTTCTACTTGAGAATATAAGTCATTAAATCTATTTGCAGTAATAGTAACAGGCAATTTGTTTCTCCTTATTACTATTTATTTGAAGTTGTCTTTACATTCATTAAGTTGGCGGCAATACTGTGACCGTATCGCTACCGCTAATAGAGCCGCCTGGCCCTGTAACAGTCATTGTCACAGTATGGTCTCCTTCTGCTGTAAATCCATAGTTAGGAGTAAAATAGAATGAGCCAGGAGTATAATCTACAACATCTGTTGCGGTTCCTGAAGGTCCTGTAATTGTATATTCTACCGAATCAATATCGCCTTCTGCTTGTATAAATCCTCTGCCAGTTGTTCCGAATGCAACACTTTCTGCAAGACCTGACCATTCAGGCTGTACAAGCCAACTTGGAGCAGTAGGTTCAACTGAACTTAATACTTCAAAGCTAACTGTTTGTGATACAGTATTGCCTTGACTATTTTGTGCGGTAAGGGTAGCAGTTTTTGTTCCTATTTCTTCTAGCGTAAATGATGTTGCACCAGTTGAGCCGCTCGGAAGTGGCAAATCACTATATTCTACATCATAATTAGTTGTAATACTTGCGGTCGTTGCATTTGCAACTTGATAAATTAATCTAACTGGTGTGTCTATTTCTATATCACCAAAAGGTTCTGGATAAAATGCACTGATTGTAGGTTCTGGTGCGTTTACTGGTATAGTTACTGTTGCTGTAACATTGCCGCCTGCATTAGATGCTGTAAGCGTAGCAGTCACATTACCTGTTCCGTCTGCTTCTTCAAATATTACTATATCACTACTTCCGTTAAGTGTAGTATATGTGTCAATCTGTGATATTCCTGGCCCTGCTAGTGATACAGTAACACTATCAGCATTTAACACATTCCATGTTGCGAAAACAGGTTCTCCCCAATATGCAACACTTCTATTAAATGTCCAACTAGTGATAGTTGGTGCGTCAATTGTTATGGGTGGTTCACCACTAATACTCGTATCATTTATTGTAATACTTGCAGACACTGCAGGATGATTATCTAATGTAAGTGTCATTGTTTCCTGACCTTCAGTAATTACATCCGCTACTGGATTGTAATTCTTTATTGCTGTATTACCATAAACTGTAAATGCATCTTGTAATTCATCTGACAAGGTGCCGCCCGGAGTACCTCTGTCTCCTACTGTTCCAAAGGTACCTCTATCATATACAACACCGTTTCCTGCACTTATGAATACTTTATCTTGTGTTAAAGACCTTTCAGCATCTGTGAGACCTCCCCACGGTGTAGTTCCTAGGCTTGCAGAATAGAAAAAGTTATCTTGTGTTGTTGATCGAGAAATACCTCTTTGTATATCATTTACCCAATATGCTATGCCTTCTGCTCTCGGTTTTCTAAATAATCCGTATCTAGTACCTAAACTTGTACTAAAAGCATCATTACTCTCGTATAGATTCAATATAAAGTCTTTATCCGATAGTACTGCTTCTTTTGTCGAAGCCCAATTATATTGTGCTTGAAATTCTGCATACCAGTCATCCCAAGTATATGTTACTCCTGATCCGCTTCCGGTACCAATTAAATATGTTTTGTTAGGCGTTAGAGATCTTGATGAATCAGTTTCTGTGCCGTTTGCTTGTATCCATGCTATTGGCACTGTACTGTAATTTACGCTACTCCAGAATACATTTTCCCAAGCAGTTCCATTTTTATTGTGTACACGTATGTACTCATCTGTCCAATATGCGATACCGGCAGCATCAGGTAATCTAAACAGTCCATACCTAGTACCCCAATTTTGTGTTTGATACTGATTGTTTGAATTATAATATGGATATACAAAATCAAAACCTTCTAGTGCATCTTCTTTAGATATTCCGTTTAAGTAGGAGGTTCTAAATTCGTTGTACCAGTCATCTAAGCTGTAAGTTCCGTCTGATAGATCTTCACGTTGAATACCCGATATAGTAAATGGCACTTGTGTACCATTTGTTACATTTGTGGTTGTAAGTATGAAACTAACAGTGCCGCCTTCGTTTATACTTGTTGAACTAGGAGTAACTATATATGTTGCTGCTCCTGATTCTGCACTACTGTCATTAATTAAAACAGATGTTCGTGCTAGATTATTATCTAATGCAAGTTCAAAAGTTTCTACACCTTCTGTTGCAAAATCAGCTACAACTGCAAAAGTTTCTATTCCTATGCCATTGTTGTCAATGGTAAAATTGCCAGATAAACTACCTGACACTAAATCAGCAGCACTAATGCCAGTGATAGTATATGGCACTGTACTTCCTGTAGGAACATTAAATGTGCTTAGTGTAATAGTAAATGCAGATCCTTCATTTACAGCAGATACACTTGGAGTCAATACATATGTAGGTCCACTTGTCGGTGTCTGGCCTGTTAGATCAACATTTGTGAATACACCAGGAGAAGGAACACTTACATCTCCTGTGGCTCTAAATAGTGTAATTAAACTTCTTAATGTCCCGTCAACATTATTATCCACATTGTTATCGCCAACAACATCATTAAATTCAATTCTAAATGATATTTGAGTTTCACTTACTGCTCTTGCTTTTACTAAAAAGATATTTCCTGCATATACACCGCTGTAAGATCCTGCGCCAATTTTTGTGTATATGGTTTGATACGAACTAGTTAAGCCAAAATTACCTATATTAGTTCCGCTTCCGGAAGATGCGGCAGTTGCAAGACTGTTAAATCTTACTATACCTACTTCGTTTGTCAACGCCGCCCAATCTAAACCCTTAGGAGTACTAGCATTTGTATTAGATGGATCAATTCTAATTTCGCCGCCTGTATTAAAATAGTGACGTCTTGCATCACTACTGCCAAAAGTAACAGTAAACTCGTGAAATATTAAACCATTCCAAGTACTTGTTCTTGTCGAAGTGACTGCTGTTTGAGAGCTTGCTTGGCTAGGATGAACATTACTTTTGTCGGTTTCGACTTTACGCATTAATGACTCAAAATCTGATATACCCTTTTTTGTTCCTTCGGGGTCAGCTGACTCTAGTCCTTGATCATTAATTATAAATGAAGTTTCGTCTGCAACTACGTTTTGATTTTCTAATACAATTTGTATTTCTGTAACACTAGGATCACTTGGACCAACTTGATGAATCCTAGCTTTTATAATATCAACATATAAATTATTTAGATTATCAGCATCAATTAAATCTCCGGGTAACACTTGAGAACTTTGTATAAGCTGTCCATACCCGGTTGTACCGGAGCCATTACCTAAAATTAGTTCAATCCTTGATTGTAGGTTATTAATTCTTGCTGCGGTAACTTCTGCCATGACGATCCCTTATACCTTTAGAACACATTCTACTAGTTTTTCACCCTCGTCAAAGTTGTTCTCTAATGCAATGCCAACAACTGAACCTCCATTAATTGCTGTACTTGCACAACCATTGTCGTCAACATATACAGCATCGCCTTTTGCAACTGGTCCAATTACTCTTACAGGCAATCGTCCTTTTAAACCAATGTATTGTCCGGCAGCTTCACTATTCATCATAAATGCAGGGTCAGTAGATACAACTCCGATAGCTGTACAACCTTTAGACACTGCTTCAACTTCATGGTCTGTATGGTCGCATACACAAACTACAGTTCCTGCTTTTAACTCTTCGCCAGTTGTATATTTTTCTGCTAAATCAGCATACCTTGCTTGAGTAGCAGTACCTTGGAATAAATTTGCTGACAAGTTACCTGTTGCATCACGAACCGCCACTGTATTGTTAGATGTTCCTACAGATGCTGTTCTATAATTGCCGGATCCATCATTTAAGGAAGCAGCTTTCGTTGCAACTCCAACAAAACTACTTGCATATATATCATTCCAAGTTAAAGATGCACTACCTAGATCGTAGGTATTGTTAGTAGAAGGATTCAAACCTGAGCTAGTAAGTGTAGCAATGTGTGTTTCTACGCCGCCGCTATCTGTTGCTTTAAATTTAATCTTACTATTCAAGCCTGTGATATTTGAAATGACAGCTTCGGTTCCATTTTCTACAAGTATCTTTAAATCTTGGCTATCACCTACACGTATACCTGCATCTGGAAATGATACCAAAGTTGTAAATGTTGGATTAGAAGTTTGTACAAACTGATTTGCAGCTAATCCTTGCAACCTGTCAGAATCAAGGGCAGTTCCTCCAAAACTGTGGCGTCCAGTTGTAAATGGAGTATAAGAAACTACCGAATAATTTGGCACAGTGATACCTTTATAAATGGTACTATATCCTGCATCAATTAAAGATGTTTCGCTTGCATTTAACACAAAATAGTCAAAGCTAATTATAGAAACAACGTTATCGTTTACTGTTGCTGCAATTATGCTTCTAGTCGCTCCGCCGTTATCTAACACTTCACGACTTTGCATTTGTGTAACACCTTCGCCTGCGTTTTGTGGGCCTATTAAAACAAAAGCAGTGCCATTGTAAACATATAATTGGTCGTTGGTATTATCCCACCAAAAATCACCGTCTGTAAGTCCTGCAGGTTCGTCCGCGCCAACTTCAGCGCCGCCTGTAGTTCTCCACTGTGTGCCGTCGTAAAATTTTAATTTACTATTACCGCTATCAAACCAAACCTGGCCGCTTATAGGCCTAGATGGTTGATTTGCACCGCTAAAATTTTCTAACAAAAACAGGAAGTTTTCGTTTTGTATTTCACCGTAACCGGCATAGTTTTTTCCGATAAATTTAAGATCTGTTGTTTGATCTACTGTACCGTCTTCTACTGTTGTTAACAGTGTATTATTATATCTATCAATTTGATACGCCATTTTTGTCAAGCCCCTAAGTAATATACTTATTTATTCAATTATGGATATGCAGTGTCACTAACAAAATTCCATGCAGCACCATCTGAAGAAAAAGTAATAAGTTGTCTAGATGGCGAAAGTGTAGCACTACCAGATGCAGTAGTATTTGCTACAATATCTTGTACAACTGCTCCTGTGCCGCCGCCTGCTAGATCAACTTCTATAAATGATTTTTGTAAAACTCCTGTATTGTTGTCCGCAACCGATACGTTGATACCGCTAACAGTAGCACCAGAATAAGATGTTGCGTGTATTTTAGCTGATTTACCCGCATTTTCTACTGCGGCAGGATATAAATCATCTAAGTATGCAATTAAATTAGAATATAGTGTTGCGCCTGTACCCAACCCTGTAATATCCATAGAAAACACAATCGGTTCAGTAGCAATTTGATTGTCTACATAAAACTTTGTAGCTGCATCTTGGTTTTGTGTAGGATCAGCCAACCCTGTGATTTTTTGACTATCTGTAACATGAATATCGCCAGCACCGGTAATTAAAATTCCTCTGCCATCGATATCTACATCATTTGCTATAAAATTAAGTGTAGTTGCACTTTGTAAAGTATTATTAACTGTGATTGTGCCATCAACTTCTAGAGAAATCAGTGTGCCTATCCTAGTTAGACCAAGTGCAGTATCGATACTAGGATCAATAGTTGTATTGGTAATTTTGTCTATACCGCCAATTTTATAAGTTGAACCGGTAGAAGTTAAATTTAGATTTGAATTAGATGTCCATGCATTATTTGCATTAACCCACGTAAATGTTTTGTTTGTAGTACTAGCTAATACTGTTAATCCTGCGCCGTCAACTGCTGTATCATCGCCATATGAACCGCCTTTCACATGTGCAAGATCAATATTTTTATCCTCAACTAGAAGTGTTGTTGTTTCAACGGTAGTTGTATCGCCTTCAACAACTAAATCTCCAGTTATTCTAAGATCACCGTTTACATCTAGAGTGTACTGTGGTGTATTTGTAAAAATGCCTACTCGTTCTGTTGATGCATCTATATACAACGCATCAACAATAACTGCGCCGGATGGTGTGGTTCTAACACGCAAACTAATATCATTATCTAATAACTGATTTTCAAAATAAAATCTCGGTCCAACAACTTTTTGAACATGATTTTGTGATAAACCAACTGTTAAACCACCTGAGTTTTGAATTGTTAATGTACCAACAGTTACTCCATTAGCATCTGAAGGTAAAAACTGGTCGGCTGTTCTAGTAACTCCTGCACCTGTAATAAGAGCATTAGCACCACTAGCAGTTCCATAAAATCTAAAATTAGCACTATCAATTACATTTATGCCTTCATTTATTATACCATTTGGATTGTCTTCTGTTACTAAACCTAAAATCCTCTGACTATAAACGGGCGTAAATGTTAAACTACTTAGCACAGCAACTAGTTCGCCAGCAATATATAAATTTGCTAGTGTTCTTGATCTAGATTGAGTATCGAGTATGCTTTCGATTTTAAATCCACTTACACCTTGTGATTCTGTATATTGTGGTCCAACTAAAATTAAATCATTGCCGTCGAATGCATAAAGTTGATTTTTTAAGTTATCTATCCACAAATCGCCTGCAACCATTTGCGGTCTAGTATTTTGCACATACGGACCGCCGCTTGCTTTCCATGTAGTGCCGTCATAAATTTTTAATCTTTCATCCGACCTGTCATACCATAGTTGACCTACTAAAGGATTGCTAGGAGCAGAAGTGTTAGCAAAATTTTCTAATAATTTAATAAAATTTTCATTAAAAAATTCTCCATATCCGGAATAATTTCTACCAACTAAAACAAGATTAGTAGACGAATTGTCAATTTGTCCATCAATTAATTCAGTAAGTAATGTTCCGTCTGTTTTGTTTAGTTGATAACTCACTTTATTCTCCAGTATAAATTATGTAGTTTACAGATAAAAATGGATTCATAGTTTCTATTGGTTGATTGAGATCTCCTGTAGTTTTTACGCCGCCGCTAGCAGGAAATGCTTGAGTGCCTCCCGTACCTGGATCTATTGTAAATGTAATTGCTTCTTCATCAACTGGTTCGCCGGCGCCTACACGCAATCCATAATATTGCGTTCCCGATGGCGCTTCCATATCATGTTCATGTTCGGGTAAATTATCTGTGTTGATTGTGCGTGATTCACTGCCAGCATTTCCGCCTATTGCATCCGCTGCAATATCAGTTACCCTATTAGCAGGCTGTCCGCCCATATTGTCTAAACCTAATGCAAATCTTCCGCGTAAATCCGGAAGCGCAAAACTGTTTACTCCTTCATCTGATAATAACGACGAATCTTTAAAATTAAATCCAATTGCGTTAAACAATGTTGTATAATCTGATTTTAGAACCTCGCTGCCATCACAAAACAACCATCCTTCAGGAGCGTTTATACCCCCATATGGCATAATTGATCCTGGTGGAACTAAAGGAATAGTTTTAAGAAAGTTTCTTTTTGATATCCTATATACGCCAGTTGACCCGGTTTTTACATTTAATAATAATTCATCTGCATTTGACGCATCAAATGTTAGATCTTTGTTAGCAATAAAACTGTTGGCAACCTGTATATTGAAAGTTTTACTAGTGCCGCCTGTTTGACCATCAAATTCAAAACTATTATTTTCTACATCGCCTGATACAGAAAATGTAGTTGCACTTGATAGTCTATCTGCAGAACCTGCCCGACCAGTGACTGTACCACTCACATTACCTTGTACATTACCTATAAAAGTATTGGCAAAAATTTGATCATACTTATTATTTGTTGTTCCTACATTTCTTGTGCCAGATGAATCAGGAGCAATATTTCCTGTTTGTAATATTCCTCCTATGTCTACATTGCCGCCAACATATAAATCTAAAGCAATGCCGGCGCCGCCGCTGGTTATTATAGAACCGCTGTTTATGCTTGTGCTATTATTAGCACTAGTTACGTTCAGTATACCGGATTCAGGCTTACCTTCTCTAGGTGCTATTGTAATGTCGCCTTTTACATCTAATTCTGTTTCAGGGGCAGTGGTATTAATTCCAACAAAGCCCTCAGAATCTAGTCGCATCACCGTAGGTAATCCAGTAGATGTTTTTAATCTAAAGTCAATATTAGACCCTACAATGTTTTGTTGCAAAATTACTGCTTCATTTTCTACAGCAATCTTTAATTGATTTCCCGAACCTACTGATAAACCTTCATCATTTTTTACTATCAAAGGAAAACTTGTTTGGCTTTGGGCATTTCCTCTAAGGAAATTTATTGCAGGCACAACTTCTTCACCCACAATAAGTGCCTCTGCTTTTTCAGCTATGCCATTATATTTTAAAGTGTCATTAACTAAAGGCTGATTTGTAATATTCATACCTGCCTTTATACCTTGTCTAAAACCCGGAATTACTGTTTTAGGAACAAAATCGCTGTCTGATATAATTATTGCAGGTTTATCTTTAATTTTTACAGTCAATACTGAATAAACACTATCATTTGATCCTATAATGTTTTCAGATTGAGTTCCTGTTAAAAGTCCATCACTAAATTCTGGACCAACTAAAACCCATCCTGTACCTGTGAACAAATATAATTGCTGACTTTCTGTGTTTACCCACAAATCGCCTGCTATACTGTTAGATACTTCTGGTTGTGAAGGAGATTTTTTAAGTCCTCCACTGGCTGTCCAGGTTGTACCGTCATAAACTTTCAGTTGATTTACACTTTCAGAACTATCATACCAAAGCTGTCCTTCTACTGGACGCTCCGGAGCACTACTATTTGCAAAATTTTCTAATAGGTGTAAAAAGTTTTCTGCAATAGCTTGTCCATATGAAGTAACATTACGTCCAGGTATAGTTAAGCTAGTCTCATCATTTAGAGTAGCATCTTCTACTATAATTGTTCCTTTGTTTACAACATCTGTATAACTAATTTGGTATGCCATATTTTTATCCTGTCAAACTCTGTACTCTAACTGTGTAATCAATTTGTATCAAGCGGTTAAGTGACTTTTGCACAGGATGGAAAATAACATGAGTAATCAGTCTGCCAGTGCCATCAGGACTATAACTTTTCAAACCTAATTCATCAAATACATAAACATCATTTGTGTTGCTTGCTGTATCGAAAGCTTGTTGTCCGTCTGGTTCTCCGTAGTCTAATAAACAGCTTACAAGAATATCAGTATAGTTTGTACCGCTTAAATGTCTTGTTTCAATTTTATTTCTTGTAGGATCTGTATTGTTTACACTAGAATCATCTACAACTTTAGTATAAGTTTGATTGTAAAGTGCTGCATTTGTTCCTGTAGAATTAGGAGTAAGGTAAGTAATTATGCCTGTAGGATCAATGTTTGTTCCGCCATTACCAAAACTCATCTCGTATATAAATCCTTCACCTGCATTTGCAAGGCTTTCAGCTAATGCAATACTCATGTTTTCATAATGGATTGCATTCCTTTTATTCACATAAACTTCTTGGGAAGTTGGGTCAAATATTTTAATATGACCTTGTACTAATATTCCATGATTTTCTTGCATTATACTATCCAAATTATCCTATACTGTATTTATTAAGGTTGTTCATATGTACCAGCACGTAAGAATCTTGCTATTGAATTTTGTGAATTTCCTAGCATTTCATTGTCTTTAGTCCATACTTGTCCTTGTCTTTTTATTACTGTAATTCTTGAATTTTCTTGTGGAACATTCAACAACGTTATTGTGTTATTAACTGTATCAACACTAAATTCTGCTGGTAAAATTATGTCTCCTTCAGGACTAGTTAAAGCTTTTGTTTGATCAAATACAGCTATTTCATTTTTCCTTAAACGTTTGCCAGCAGCAAATACTTCAATTTCATTAATACTATCTATATTGTACCCTATCGTAAACGTAGTGCTTACTCCATCCGCAGTTAAATTTGCAACTAAATTTTGATCTTTGTAAGGCACAGTTTTATCTTTATTTTGATTAAACACTTTTTGGCCAGCAACATGAACTTCTGGCACACCTGTACCTAGTGTACCTCTTCTTATCTGGCGCAATGTATTTTGTTCTTTGACAAAATATTCTATTCTTTCGCCATTAATAAAAATAATTCCTGGAAGATTTTTTCCTTTATCAGGTGTTGGTAAATCTTCTCCGTTTTGCACTTCTATTCTAAGGTCGTTATATGCCAAATCTTGGGCTAATACTGTAGAATGTGCATCTAATCTCTTGTAGTGTGTTCTGTTAAGAACATCTTTAAACTGTCTATATGCGAATCCTTCTACTGTAAGATCTGCTGTAAAATGAATTATTTCTATCGTATCATTTTCGTTAGGAATATTTACTAGTCTTAATCTCATTCTGTCATCAGTAATAAAATAATCCACACTAGGTGTTAATAACTCTCCATTTTTGTTAACCCAAACATATTGTGCATCAATAGCAGGAGCTCTTAATTGTATTTCGCCTGCAGTTAGTCTAAGATACGTGCTTAATTCGGTATCGGTAATAAGTGTTTCTCTTTTTACCACATCATATTGTATTTTTTCTATTTCTTTTAAATTGTGGTTACTAAATTGTGTAACATAAATGGTTGCATTATTGCTAGGAATATCTTTAAGTGTAATTTGGTTTCCACTAATAGTGTATTCACTCTCTGCTATATTGTAAATTTCAATCGTGTCCCCTGGTTGTCCATACTCGTCTCCTAATATGATAGAACTATTAGAAATATCTAAACGCCATTCTGTTGGTGTAAAAATTTGTTCTCCGTTTAAGAAGACTAACATAGTTTGCGCATCTAACGATCCTGCTGGCTGTTGGAATAATTCTAACTGATATTCTCTTTGGTTGTTTTCAGGTATAACAAATTTCTTACTATACCCGCTGTTAAGAACTTTTTGATCAACTCTAACAATAGTATTATGTTCTGTAGGAAGTGCATAAAACGGCGCTTGTCCTAATGTAAATGTTTGTTGACCGCTTGTTGCTACAAATTCGTCAGTAACAATTTGACTGTAATTAACAGTTTGGTTATCTGATAATATTGTGTAATTTAATGTTTGGCCAAGTGTTGCTGGCTCAGTAAGTCTAAATGCTATTCTATTGTCGTCTTCAACAACTGTTGAATAATTAAATAGATTTATTTCTTGTACATCACCATTTAGAGTAACACTTAGAGCAATGTTGTCATTGTATTCGTAATCTATAACAAAATCATATTGCTCTTGCTGTGTTATCAGTAATTCGCCACTGTCTATTATATTGGTAGAAGTTGTTTCTTCTTGCAGTACAATAGATAGAGTTTTTTGAGGTTCAACATCCAACGTCAACTGTTTTGTTGTCCAGTTTACATTGAATTCTGATTTATCTAATAATCTGCCATCATATTTTACAAGTATACTATCTATGGTTCCTGGTAGTATATCAAAATTGTAAGTAAAGGTTTCGGTATTTGGTGGTATTCTAAAGTTTTTACAAATTATTAATCCTTGATTACCAGATTTTCTTGTATAAACTTTTAAATCTAATGTGTCAAATACAGATCCTGGCACTAATTCTTCTGTTTTTGCTCTAGAAGTAGAAACAAACAAATCACCGTCTGTAATTATTTCTTCTGCATTTATACCTGCTGCTGTAGTATATGCTAAATCTCCACCTTGTAAAGCACTATCATAACTGTCTAGATCAGGAACGACACTACCGTCACTTGTAATTTTTCTTACAATTAAAATGTCTCCGTCATTTAGAGTTATTCCTAAATTTTGTGTTTCGATAATTTTAGTTGTGCCATCACCTGTAATGCTATTAACTATTGCATAAGAATTTGTATATGTACCTTCATCAAAATTAGGATCGTCTATTCTTACACCGTTTTTATATAAATTATAAACTATATCTTTTTCAAGAGGGTTTCTGAGTTCTACAGCAATTGTAGAGCCATCAGATACAAAAATTTCATCCTCAAAAGTATTTTCATATATGTCCCACGCATCTGTGTACCACGGCTGACTATCCCAGCCGCTAGGTCCGCCGAAATCAAAACTCTTAACTTCAACGCCGCCATAATCTATGCCTGTCATCAATTGATTTAGGTCTTTACCGAACATATTGTCTGCAGGATTGTATGCAAATTTTATTCTATCTGCAGCATCTAATAAACTTAATGGTTTATAATATTCTATCCTGACTACAGCAGTTGATACAGGCGGTGTGACAAATGTAATTCTGCCTTGCTGGTAAGTATAATCTTTTACTTTTTCAATGTTACTAGCAGTATAAGTGCTTCGCAACATTTCTTGATTATTTACAAATACTTTGATTTTATTTTTATTTAAATCTAACGGCCATTTAAGATCAAAATTAACATCAATACCCGAACTTGTGAAGGTTTCGCTTAGGAACAAATCTTCAACAAAGTAATCTCCAGAAACTCTATCAAACTTTACCCTTATACTAGGTGTTCTAACTAAACTTTTTCCTAAGATTGCAAATGCAGTTGCAGTTTCACCATCATCAGTTTGTGCTCCTTCTAGTCTAATCTTAGGAGGATTTATAAACATGCCGCCTGGATTACGGACTATAATTTTTGTAACTTTACCATATCCAATAAACGCTTCTGCTTCTGCTCCAGAATTATTATCTTCAATAATAACTTTGGGTGGGAATATATAGCCAGATCCAGCATTTTTTATTTTTATTTCAGATATTTGAGCGCCAATATTATCTAAGAAGAATTTGCGAGGATATTCATCTAGAACATTGTCAACTTTTATAAGTGTATTTTGACTTACTGTAGATTTAAGTGTTTCTATTTGGTCAGTGACGTTGTTATAAAATGGTCCGGCGTCAAAGTCTGTAACTGCCGTATTTGTAGGTTCTATTCTATTATGTTTTGTAACAAACTCCCGTATTTTACTGCTATAAGGTTTTACTTCTTCTACATAATCTCTAAAATACAATAAATTATCATTCCTAAATGTTGCAGGCTGGTCTAAATCTCCTACATTATGATTTATTTTAATAAAACTAGTCTTAAATGCCCAGTCTATTGTAGATTGTTCAGCTACTGCATAACGCAAACCGCAGAAGAATAGATTTGTATATTCATAAGCAAGATTATTTACAAATATGTTATCTCTTAATGTTTCAAATATTATTCTTAATTCTCTAGCAGGATTGTTGTCAAATAGCACACTGTCGAAACTTCTGTTATCGTATCCAACTGTTGTAGTTACATTATCATACAAATTAGACAAAAATTCTATAGTTCCTTTTTCTCGTCCTATTGTTTCATAATCTATAGAATAATCTTCACTATTACTAGAACCAATTCTTTTTAATAGCAACCATCCTGATCCGCCAATATTTTTAATTTTAACTACACTATTAAATTCTGGATTGATTGTTTGTAATTGATAGGAAGCATCAATTTCGTAATTTACATTTGTAAATTGATTATATCCTGGTGCATACCAATCTTTGTACTCCCAATATTTTGTCACATCAAATCCTTGACTTAGACGACGGAACCAATTTTTTTGTATTTCATTGTATCCGTATACACTCCATATATTATTTGCAGTAGAATCTGATTGTACAAGTACACTAAACCTACGTACAGTGATACTTGTATCGGGACCATAACCAGATCCTTGAGAAACAATTTTAGCAGCCGTAACATTGCCTAAACTATTAATTGTAAGTTCTATTTGCGCACCTGTTCCTTTGCCACGTAATTCTAAAGAAGGTGGAACTTTATATCCTCTACCAGGTGAGGTTATATCGACTCTTATTATTTTTCCATTTGAAATAATTGGCTGTAATTGTGCTTGTGTAACATTGTTAGTGCTTACAAACTCTAATTCTTCAAAAGTATCTACAGTTATATCATATTCTCTTGATACTATACTAGGAGCTTTATCAGTCATTAGTAAATTAGAAATATCGTAATCATCAACTATTAGTAGCTCTTCAAACTTCAAATTTATTCTTTCTATTGTTTGCTTTAGTGCTTCTATTCTATTCACAAACATAGATTGTCTAGGCTGGTTTAATATACCATACTTTTGTTTTCTTGGTAAATTAATATCAGGAACAGGCCTATTATTTGTATCAAATCCTATTAAGCTATCAAACCATTTACGCTCAATATCTTTATCTAATTTAGAGTTACTATCTCCTTCTGATAATAATTTGAACTCAATATGTTCATTTGAATCTTTCGTAGGATTGGATTTATATTTGATATTAAGAACAACATCATTACTCAATATTAAATTATCAAAATTGTTTAAAATTATTCTGTTTTGACCAGTGAAACTAATATATCTATATCCAGTTTCTCTAGGTGTTCGTATTAAAGACTCGATGTCAAAAATACTTACTGTTCTATTTTTAATTGGAGGTATAGTTCTTTTATTTCTTACCCAAAAGTAATACTTAGTAGAGAAAACCCTTGCTACTTCGTCATAAATTAATTTAGAGCTAAATTTACTGTCTCCGTAGAGAGGTTGACCGCTAATACCAATCTTAATTCCTTCGTCTGTGTCTGCAAGTTTTGAATATTGACTTGGTAAGTAATCAGTTTCTATCCATTCATAAACATCTATAGATGCTCCTTCAGTTAATTTTGACCATGTGTTCTTTTGTTCAAGAATTGTTCCTTGATATGGATAATCAAATCTTGCAGTGCTTATATCCCACCAAACTTGTCCTACGTATTCGTCAAACCATGTTTGGTCTAAATCAAACTCTCGTTCAGTAGTGCTGCCAACATTATAATATGCAGGATCTTTATCAGTTTTGTATGTTATGTTTGCTTCTGCAACTCCTGCTATTTTTCCTTGAATTGGATCTATATAATCAACATAAGAAATAATCCTATTTTCCTTTGTATTATATAGATACACTCCTTCTATCAATTCTAAATCTACTGGAGGAACAATTTGTTTGTAAGTATTCCATGCTTTTTTTCCTTTTGGTTTTCTGTAATCTACTAGAATACCTTTTTCAGTTTCTAAACTATAAAATGGAATGCCTACATAAACGTGATTATTTTTTGCAAGTAAATTGCGTCCAAATTCTGCTGTAGTGTTATCAAATCTAAACTTCTCGCTGTATATATAAGAGCCATTTAGGTTTTCATAAACATATACAACACCGGTATCTACTTTAATATTTCTAAATTCTGTGAATCCAAGGTCAAACGAAGTTGGTTTTTCAGCTAAACTGCTCGATGGATCGTTTACAAACTTACTTCCGTATTTTTCTTCGGAGTTTGGATCTCTATTTGTATAAAAATCAAATGTAGTTGGAATCGTTTGGTCACCATTTATACTTGTTATTAATAAATTTTCATTAGTAAAACCAATTTCGTATCCAAAGTTTTCTGCAACTTCTCCTTGTGGGCTATATAAAACTTGTGGCTGTTGTGCAGAGAAAGATCCGTTATTCTGATTGTATACTAACACCGCCCCTTGTCTATATTTTTTTGTGTTATCATTTAACACACTTATTACTATTTGCTTTCCATCAGGACTTATAGCTACTTTGTGTGCCCAATTTGTTTTATCTATAAAAATATCAGGAGTAGCATTTGGATTTAATGTTCTAGTACCTGTAAGCGGTGTAGCAATTTCGCCTTCTGCATCTCTATAAATCCAGTTGCCGTCTACATCTGTTTCAAATTTATCTAAATCGTGATCTTGTAATTCAAATCCGCTTAAAGGTGCTGAAATAGTTTCGTACAATTTATATTTGTTATCTTCTTTTCTATAGATTGCTATTTTTTTGTTAGTTGTACTATCAGAAGATTCTAGAAGCGCAGTCACAACTAACACTTCTCCATTTTCACTTACATCGAAACTTTCACTAAATTCAATTATATTTTCACTTGGGTCGAAAACATCTTCGCCTAATAGATTATTACCAGTCAAGTTGGGTAAGTATCCTAAATAATCTATGTTACTTGAAATTTGTTCCCATAAACTTTCAGAAAACGCTGTTCCTGCTGCAATATTTGTTCTAGCTACATAGAACAAATTATTATATAAAACTATAGACCCTACTGCATAACCATATGTGTTATCCCAGTTTCCTCTATAATTTTCGTCTACACCGTATCTCCAACTAATATTATTCCAAACAACAGGATTTAAAATATTTAATTGTATACCTTCGTCTGTATCTTTGTTTGCAACGTAAAATTTATCTTTATATAAAACAATGTCACCTTCTTGGTATACAGTGGCTTGATATTCTCCTTTAAATCTTTCATTATCAGTTGGGCCATGAGTAAAGACTTCTATGCTACCAGGGTCAAACCTTGTAGAAGAATTTAAATCTCCTTTAGATCCAACTAATAGATGATAGGTATTTCCAAATTTTCTAATTTTAACCTGATCACCGAATTTTCTTTCATTTTGTTTATACTGGCTGGTTAAGATATTGTCAAATTCGTATATACCATTAGGCTGTCGTCTATAAATGACTACAACGCCTTCGTTGACCAATCCACTCGAAGTTCCCCTAATATTTGCTGGAATATTATATATTTGAGACCAGTCCTTGTTCAAACTATTAGGGGCATTTGCTGCTCTAGCAATGCCGCCTTCTGTGGTTTCATCAAAGAAGTAATATTCTGCTTCTAAAATTTCTGCATTATCTACTGCTGTAAATACGTCAGCAGGATCTTCACCGTTTTTCTCAAATACTAATAATTTTCCTACTTTGTTAGTTCCTAATAATATATCGTTGTCTACATCCTCTACAGTGCCCATTACACGATCTACATCGCCAGGACCTCTAACTGCCTCATTTGCTAGTCTTCGTATTTGGAATCTACCAATATTATTCAATTCTTCCCATGTACCAGTCAATATTTTTAAGTATACACGAACTGAATTAAATTCTTTTCTATAGCTGACTATTTCAGCTGTACTAGTGCTTCTACTAGTTAGAGCAAGACCTCCGGCTCCGTCTCTAGGAATCTGCACATCTTGTATTATATCTCCTACAACAGGTTCAAATGGATTACCGACAAAGTCAAATTCTGTAAATGAAAAGTCTATGTATCCGTCCCAAATATCATATAATTTATTTTCACCATTTAATTCATCGATATTATAACCTTTTGAATTAATATTGTTTACAAAAGATTCATTTTCAAAAAATTTCAATTTTAAAACTTTGTTATTTTCGTTGCCTTGTCCTACTAATGCTCCTTGACTATTCAATAAATCGCTGTAGGTTTTTCCAACTCGCAATACCCATAAGTTACTTTCTTCGTCAACAATATCGCCTCTGTAGCTTAGATGTGTTAAAAAACTAACGCGGTTTTTATCTAAAACAAAGTTGCCTATATCATCTACTGTAGTTTGTATATTATAATATGTAAAAGGTCTGTCTGCATCATTATTACTGCTTGGTCTAATATCTGCATACACTAATCCTCTGCCTATATCTAGATATCTACCATTGTTTGTATATGTAAATCCAGATGTTAAATTACCTGCTTCGTCAAATTCAGCTGTATTAATATACCAGAACCCTCCTACAGACGGAGTAGTTGCATAGGTCGATTCTTGAGTATAAAAACCTATAAAGTTACCGGTATTAAGAGCAAATAATTCTCCAGTAATATCTATAATACCATTAATATTTTTCAAATATATTACAGCACTATCTCTAAAACTTGCTATGTAAAAAACTTCTCCTGATCCTGTATCAGTTTCTATAATTTCTCCTACTGTAGGTAAACTAACATAGGTATCTACGTATAGAATTGCATCTATTTTTTCTATAATTTCGTGTTCTTGCGATAAAAATTCTGGTGTAATTTCTGGTATCTGATTATCAAAAGGCAAATATCTATCAAGTGTAGGAAATGCATAGCTTACTCTGTTCCATGATAAATTAATTTTGTCGCCTGCTTGCCCGTCAACTCTACCTTTTGTTCCTATATACATATCTATAGGAGCACGTATTAACATATGATCTATGTTTCCGGTTGGCAAGCCAAATTTTCCTGCAACTAAAAGTTGTAAATTTGTGCTGTCTGTGTCATCTCTTGATGTTAGATCGATATAACTATCAAAAGTAGAAAATGGCTGCGTACCTATCTGAGGGAAAACAGTTAAATTTGCTTGCCAAAAGCTTTCTCTAAATTTTACAATATCATGTTTTGTATATTCTATATCTGGATTGAAATTACCTAGATATTTTGTTTTAACACCAGATGCATTTGGAACACCTACTGCTAGGTATTCACCGTCGCTACTTACATCGATGCTTGCTCCAAATTGATCAAAAATATCTATATAACCACTAGGAGAATCAATTTCTGTCCATTTGAAACTATTGAATGTTTCTTCACTAGTATACGTTTCTTCAGGTGTCAATGTCAAATTAAGTAGATAATATTTGTTATCATATCTTACTCTTGCACCATTTTTGTAATCTGTTAATGGCTTCCAATCTGAAATTTCATCAAAAGATAATACTTGTTGCAACTGCAAGTTTGCATTTTCATTTGTCCTTTTGTATACAAAAACTTTTCCGCTATCATCGCCTGCTGATGATACAAACAAATTTCTGTTATCATCTGTAGCTGTCATGGAATCTGTAAATTTTTGTTGAGTACTGTCCCAATCACTAGGATTATCATATTGATGTAAAAAAGAATATACTTTTTGATTTTGTAAAACTTGCCAATTTGAATCTATGTTATCTACCCATAATTTTTGATTATCGTAGATATTTTGATCTACTATTGCATTTGCTTCACTGGTATTTTGTATTCTTACTTTACGTAATTTTGTAACGATTAAATTTTGATTTTCAAAACCGTTTATGTCATTATCAATTGGAACTTTGATACTTAATTTATTTAGATTAACATCAATAATTTTATAAAACCCGTTAAAATTAAATTCAGTTGCTCCTCGGACGGCAACCATGTCTCCAATTTGAAGATTATTTCCTACCCACTGGTCTACTTGCAGTTCATATATTAATCTACCTTGGGTGTCTAGTGTAGTTGCTTCGGTCAATACTGTAGCTTTAAGATTTGTTTCAACATGCTGATATACAGTCCAATCACTGTTATCTTGATTAGTCAAATGTAAATAACCACCTAGTCTAAAAACATTTACATTTCCTAAAGCTAAATCATTAACACTTGCTGCTTCAAAATCAATATCATCTTCATCTACATACCCAGATGATTTAATAAATTCGGCTGTGTTTTGTAATATAGGAAATACATTACTAGTATAATCTAAAGGTTTATCTAAAAGATCTGATGGCAAAACTCTGTATATGTTATCGAATTTTTCTGCTGGCAAATTATCTGTAAATAGAACAGGTTGTGGACTTTCGATCATCTTAGTATCAGGAAGTGGTATTTCTATTTGTTTTATATCTTCAGAAGCACCATATACTCCACTTCGCACAGCCCATTCTTCAAAAAATTCTAAACTTTCCTCTCCTTGAGCACTTAGCGGTTCAAAAAGTTTGCTTAAAGAATTTTTTGTTCCTTTTTCTTGTATAAATCCTTTATAAAATTTTAATTGGCTTACATCATCTATAATTAGATTGCTCAAATAATTCCTTTTTTGGAAACCAATTAGTCTAGCAGAAAGATCATGTAAAGTATTATCAAAATTAGCTGTGTTTATATCGTAAAAATCATTAAATTGAGCAATTCTGTAATCAAAGTTAGTTAATAAATCAGGCACTGGTTTTTCGTTCAACAAATACCATTGATTATAATCGACAGATGTACTACCAGCAATATTTTGTTTTGCAACATAATAATATTCTTTATATTTGATAATATCGCCTATTTTGTAATCTTTATAATTTTCAAATTCTTTCACAACAGCATTGTCGTAGATAAAACCAGGTATATTTAAGCTACCATTCCATTCAGCGGCCCTATAACCATTTAATTTGATTCTTTCTTGTCTATAACCAGATGCAGGATGATATATTACATCATTAAAAATTGTGTTATTATCAAAAACTACAACATGTTCTTTTTGAACAATCGGTAATGCAGCTCCATATAAACCAAGATCTGTATCTACAACTTCAATACCAAAATTATTTAAATCTCGTAAAATACTATTAAAATTTCTATCTAACAATTGGCCGTTACTAGACACTATCGAAGTATTATAAAAACTATCAAACACATCGTCTACTACAGCAAAATCTTTTTGGAAAGATAGACGATTTGCGCTAGGGCTAATGCTAATAACTGTTCCATTTGCCCACCCTTGTGTAGTCCAAAACATAAACTCTTTTGTTACTGATGTCCAATCATTTACAACTTCATCTGTGACGTCATCAAATATAAATCCTTGATTTTCTAAATATCTTCCATATCCTAGTAAAAAGTTAACAACCTCTTGTATATTTTCAAGAATTGTTCCATAAGGAAGCTTCTTTACAATACTAGTATCAAAATTCTTATAAAATTCAGCAGCTCTGCCGCCTATAGAAGGTAAAGCAGGTAACTTTGCTAAGAATTCTGTATCGAATAATTCACCACTTGTAAAATCTTCGGTTACCCTATAATATGTGTTTAATTGAAAAACAACTTGATCTTTTTTATACGGTGTTAAACTGCTCCAATTTGAAAATTCTTCGCTTATACCTCCTACAGATACAACAAAATTAGTTGATCCAACTAACGGTGAATAATAATTAAAATAAGGATTTTTTTGATTGTATCCGGTTAGTTTATATCCGCTTGGTGTTTTTTCTATAATTATGCCACTATATATAAAATTATCTATAGGTGAACTTACATTATAAACCAAATTATAATTTTCTTGAGGTATAAAAATACCGGTAGATCCAATGTCACTGTTAGGTGTTTTGCTTTCTAGGACGAAATTAAGTTTATTTTTATCTGAAAAACTACCTAATCTAAATGACAAATTTACTTGTAAATTTTTTACTTCATTTTGATAATCTGTATATACTTTCAGTATATCACTTGCTACAAGATTGTATGTAAAATTGACTAAACCATAAGTAATATTTCTTTGATTATCAGCATATGTGTTAGGAAAAATAATATCTTTGTTTTGTATATTTTTTCCAGTATCTTTATAAACATATTGACCTGCTAAATTTTTTGTAGACCTAGATAAATCAAAACCTTTGCCTATAGTCTCAGCAGGATTTAACAGCAGCATAGTTTTCAATATAGAAAATGGATATTCTGAACTCTTGCGCCATGCATTTTCTATTGGCGAGTAATCACCAAATTCAAATGATGCATCTGCAGACCTTTGAATAAATCCTTCAATATAATTAATCGCAACTGGTGGAAGTAAATTTCCAGTTTTATCAACTGGGATGAATGTTGTTAGCCCAGGACGTGCAAATCTTTTATCAATTCTAGTATTATTAGGGTCTGAAATTTTACCTTTTTCAAGATCTTCCCATAATAATAAATTATTACTTGTATATGGTGCTGGTCCATAGACCATATTCCACCATGTAGGTTTATTTTGAAAACCTAACATTTCCCACGGATGTGAATGTGGTTTATCTGTATCAAATGCCTGTCTATAAATACCTCTCCAAAATCCAGGTATTTTAGATCCATTAGGTCCGTTCGAATTCCTATAATTAAATGTCAACCCATTATTTCTATCGTAAAAATTATTTTCGGAATAGTCACCTTTTAATGTTGATTGCCATGCTATAAAATCAGTAAGTAAGATATTATTGATCGATTCTAGGTTATTTTTAAATCCTCTAAAAGCACCACCGACAAAATTATACAAATCAAATTCATTATCGTTATAGTCTATTTTTATGTTATTAAAAATACGTTTCTCTAAATCTAGTAATAAACCGTCTCTAAAATCTTTATAACACGCAATCTGACTTCCGTCGTGACCTCTGACAAAAGGTATACCATTTGGATATAATTCAATATTAGAGTCGTCATTGCCTGCAAGTGTACTATTTGTTTCAGGCATGAAAAATTGCTTTGCTAATCCTTTAAACCAAATACTTTTTACATTGCCAGAACCGCCGTTAGTAATATCTCTCTGCTGCGCAGAATTTTTAGAAGTATATAAAGGATAAAACCATCCATGAAGATTTTGTTTTTCTCCCGTCTCAACTTCGCCATATATTTTGAACGGGCCTGAAATTAAAGTGCTTGCACTCTGACTTCCGGTATCGTCTAAAATAATTTCAGGATGCCAAGTAGGATAAAGTCCTAATTTTGAAGGCGTTGGTGCAATAAAAGATCCGTCGGTACTATCAAATTCATATATTTCTATAGTATCGCCATTTTCTTTGCTAGCAGTGATTTCAACAAAACCATCTGTATTAAAATTGTAATCTCTTTCGTGTACTAATAATGTTCCGTTGATGTATACAAGTAATGACTTAGATGTTAAATCTGATAATTTAAAACTTTGCGTAAGTGGAAAAAGATTAATTTCTTTATCTATTACATTATATTCTATACGATTGCCTGCGCCATAACCTAACATGTCGCTAAAATAAAATGGCTGAGACTTAGATTTATCTTTGTTAATTTCTTTTAATATTCTATCAACATGCTTATTAGTAGTTCCATCATATCCTAAAGAATTAGCAGTATCAATAAATATTTTTTTAAATTTTACAAATTCTTTACTAGAATATTCTACAGCTTTGAATATATTATATTTCTTATTTGTTAAATGATAAATTGCATTTACTAACCCGGCTTCGTGCTTAACAAATCTTTTTCCAAAATGATTTATTTTACCTGCATCTCTAAGGTTGCTATTACCTGGATAGACTCCTTCAAAATTTTGTATATCTTCAATCATGCTGTCAACATGATCATATACCTCTCCTAAAGTAAAGTCTGTTACATCTTCATTTAACGGATTTCTCTCTAAAGAAATAGGAAGTTCGTAATACCCGTTTTGATTTTTTGACGCTTGACTATGTGTTTTTATTTTTAATATATCACCAACTGTTAAATTTTCTACAAAGTTTATAGAGACCGAATTTTGATTTTTAGTTATAACATAATTTGTATTTTTAAATTGCAAACTATTATTAACATACACATGTACTTTTAAATCTTCTAAAAGGTGTGGCTTATCGTACACGTCTATTTTGAAATTATTTGTATTACCAGAGTCAACAACAATATCTTTAATAATATATTGTTTGAATCTAGAAGGGTTAGAATTCCATCCATTTACATACTCAAACGTATCTCTGTTTTTATATTTTCTAAGATTGGCAGTAGAAACATTTACAGATATCAAGTCGTCATTTTCTTGATAAGAAAAATTATCAGTCAATAAATTAAATTCAAATAATATGTCACCGGTATTATTAATATTCCTATATGTTAATGGAAATCCTAATTCAGTATCTGCTGTTCCTTCGCCTACTTTATAAGAAAATATTTTAGTACCAGAAAAATTAGAACTTTCAAATATAGAAGCATCACTATATTCTGTTCCCTGTGGACAACACAAATCAAACAATGGCGCTTGATTTAATGATACTTTGTCTTGTGCTAGTATCCAACTTGATTTGTGATAATGTAGTGTTTTCCCTGCATATTTGTTTCCATTTTTAACAAATACAGTTTCTAGGTCAAGTGGATTTGAATCTACAACTTCCTTAAGGTTTATAATTCTATCTTGTCCTATAGTCGTAAAATTGACTTCAAATATTTTTCCGCTTACTAACACATCGTTATCTGCAGTAAACAAAATTCTCATGCCTTCGGCAATTTCTACTGAATCAATAATGTATCCGATTTGTCCTTGAATAGTGCTAAAAACATCAGTAGTAAAATCATCTACAAGATCTACATCTGTTTTTGCAAAAGTTCCATAATTAAATAATTTTAATCCTGCTTCAAATTCTATTATAGGACGCTTTGCTCTAAAATTATCATCTAAGTTTTCGGGCAAGCCGTTATATTCAAAACTTTTGAGAACAACTTGCTTATGAAACCATCTGTTATTCCTTGACCACGGGTTTTTATCTTGAGCGGCTCTGTTGATTAGTAAATAATCTTTTTGTAATGGAAAATTATTTGCTGTAGAAAATGGAGTCGTATCAAATTCTTGAGAGTCAAAAGGTGTTTGAATATTATCAGTGTATGCCGAAGGAATAGTAAGATCAGATTCAGAAATTAGTTTTATTGACGAGCCTACACCTTCTACATACCATCTACCTGTACTGTATTTTTCTGGTATAACTGTTCCTGAAAATTCTACTTTTAATCCATTAGTAAATTCTATACCGTTTGAACTAGTATAGTATTTTTTACCTAAAATATCATTGTCTATATTTAAAAAAGTATTTTCTTCTACATCATAAACTCTTATTTGTCCGCTTGTGTTGATATCATTTTGACTAATATAAAAAAGCCTATCAGGGGCATTTGTTGGTATAGTAAATTCTATTGTACCTTTTTCTATATATACGACGGCAATATCATCGCCATCTTCGTTAAATTTTCTTATACCGTCATTATATAGTGTAGATACATTTTCGTCTGCTTCAAAGCTAACACTTCCAGCATCAGGAGTAACTACAAAATCACCTATATCGTATTCATTACCATATAATTCTGCATCAAATAATCCATCAGATCTAATTCCTTCTCTTCCTGCTACAAGTAATGCAAGTCCAGGAATAAATGTTCTACTTATAGAGAATGCAATAGGATGATTAGGTGTGTCTATGTCAAAACGATAAGTTTGTCCTCTATAAAGTTTTAGTGTTGGATTTCTTGTAAACCCATCGTTGAATACATATGCAACATTATCGCCTTGATCTTCAAGTGTAATAGAATATGTACTAGTAATTTCTCTCGCTTGGCCACTTACAGGAACACTAAGGGGACCGTTTGGAAGCCAATAGTATTCTCTAAAATTTGTAAATTTGTCAAAATCAATATGCGGATTCCAACTATATGAATTTACTGTGTTAAGTTTATCATGGTTAGAAACATCTGATCCGAAATATTTTAATATGTTTATGTAATCTTTGTAATCTTTTACAAAGTCTATGTTTTCTAAATTATCTTTTAAAACAACAGAAGGTTCTAATTGATAGTCCTCCCTTTGTTTATTAATTTCAGGTATATAGTTATCAGACAGACTAAAACCCTTTGTATATTTTCTACCAACATATCCGTCAACTTTTTCTGCGGTTCCGTTTGCAATTAATTGATCTAATGTTCCCTGAAGAAATTTTCTGTTTGCTTCTGTCCTAAAAAACTTTGGCAAAAAATCTATAGATTTTTTATTGTTATTGTTAGGTGTAGGAAGGGCACTCTCATTTTGATTATTGTTATATGCCATTAGTAATTATAACCTCCGCCGCTGCTTGAGCCGCTGCTTGAGCTGCTGCTTGAACTACTTGCGCTTGTTGATACATTATTTGTATTTGTAGCTGTGGAACTAGTAATTTGTGCAATAGATGAAGTATTAGAACTTGTTAGCACATTTCCTGATGATTGTAATTGTATTGCAGTGTGTTCTTGAATGATTTCTACATCTGCTACATTTGCTCCGCTGATAAAAATTTCATCAGGTTCTGATCTTATTTCAAACAAACTACCAAAACTTTGACTTCCTTGTCTAGGAACTATTACTATACTTACTAATTTAGGTGTAAGTTGATTTATTATGTAAGCAGCAAGTTCTTGGAAGTAGAATGTCTCGCCAAAATCCCAATTTTCAATTGCAAAAAATCTATCTATACTGTTTATTACTTCTGCTTTTAGTTCGTTGTCATTTACAACTACATCTTTATTTCTAACTATTTTGAATATCACTTGTAAGTCTTCTTTTGCTTTTTCACCAAACAATATTTTATATTTCACAGGATGATATATTACTTCGTCTGTAATAGATTTTATTTTTGCAATATCACTTCCGTAGTTTCTAAATAATTCATCATTACTTTGTGGCAATGGTAAAGTTTTTAAACTACCATTTAAATATTGTCTAATATTTGTATCATAATTTTTGGTTAACAAATATGTATCAATAATATTACTTACAGCAGGATCAATCCTATAATTACTATCTGCAACGTGTGTGTAACTAAATTTTAAATTATTTCTACCTGTATGTGCTTTGTAATCTGTTATTACACTCAAATTATTCAAAGTAGCATTTAATTGTTTAAATATCTTTTCTTCAAAGAGGTAAAATATTTGCATAGGATTGTCATATTGACTATATGCTCCTATTGCCTTTTCATTTGTTTTTACTTGTATAGTATTATTAGAATTGTCAAAATATCTATACTCTTCTACGCCATCTGTAGTTACATATCGTTTTAAAAATATTAATTTAGATTGAGAATTAGTATTAGGTTCTACAATTTCATTGAATAGGTCTGGATTATCTATTACGCCATCGTTGTCTAAATCAAAAAACTCAACTTGAATTTTTCTTGTATCAACATAACCTTCTTTATCTCTATATGCATCACTTACATTCCAATCAAAATTCTGTGTAAACGGAATATTAGTTCCTGGTTTTGTATTAATATTTAATACCTTAATTGTATCTCGAATAATTTTGCCCGTCTTAGGATCATAAATTTTATCAGCACTATCAAAGAAAAATCTTACTTCGTCTTCACTTTCAAAAATATATCTTAAATTTCTTGTAGTGACTGTATATTTTTCGCCATCCGTTTTAAAATACAAAAGCCAACTTGTATCTAAATTTTGCCCTGTAACATCACCAGCTTTACCTAGTGAAAAATCACTAATGGTATTGATATTTTCAGCTAGAATTAATTTCCATACAAATTCATTTCTATCATATCTTAACGCAAAATCTTTATAAGCAAATGCTTGATCAATAATTTGTGTTTTTAAATCATTTGAGAAAAATGTACTAAACACAGGTACTATCTCTGTCAATATAGATCCAGAGGGGATAGAATCAGTGAGTGTAATTCCACCAACATTAGTTTCTTCATTTATAGATGTGCCGTCGTCTACAACAGTTGAAACTTGAGTCCATTTATAAGAAAAACTACCAGGGTGATCTGCTTCTCCTGCCATTAAGCTTCCGTCTGGCATATAATGAAAACCTTCTGGCGGAATAAATTTTAATATAGTTCCTCTTTTGATAGTTTTTAAATTGTTAGCAGTAAAAGACCCAACCTTAAATTTATTTCCGTCAATATCTTCTAATGTGCCTAAATTAGAATTAGTTGTAGATTGATAGCTGTTCCACGAGGCTCCTAAATCTGAAACTAATATATCCGAAAATTCACTTACATAATAGTTTCGTACTCCTGCAGATCTAATTACATTTTGTAATGTATTAACTATAACGCCTTCTATGTCACTTTGACTAGAAAAAGTAAAATCTTGTTTTGTTTCATATAATTCTTTATAAATAACCCCATCGTCTGCAAACAATTTTGTAGTACTGTATTTTCCGCTTGGGTCTTTTATGTCTAGATATCTGCTTATGCCGCTTGAAATTCTATTCACACTTTTTGTTTTGATAATTTCTTGACTTACAGATAAAGGTCCTATATTATAATCTTCAGCAGTTATAAGTCTATTTTGTGTATAATAAGTTGCTGGAGCATTAGTTTTTATTTCTGCATTTGTTTCGGAGCCTGTTCCGTTAGTTATACTGTATGGAAGTCTAAGTCCTACAGTAAGAGTTTCTTGACTACCCGATTTACTTTGATATGGAATTGATATATTAATATTACCAATTGCACCAGGAGTGATTGCTATTGCTTTATTGATACTTGTTCTATAATATATTTTAAAATTACCGCTTGGCAAATTTCCAAATACGCCGTCACTAAAAACTAAATTTATTCTATCGCCAATTCTGCTTTCTACAGAAAATATATTTCTTATTTGGTTAAAGAGACTATTATATATTATGTTATTACCTTCAGTAGAAGAAAGTTGTGTCCAAGAAGTTGTTTCAAATCCGTTACTATCTACATTATATAACCATACATCTGTATTATTAATATTGGTTGCATCAATCGATACTACTTGATTAGGAACAGGATTTGTAACATTAAAATTACCTGTCTGTAGTGCACCTTGTCTTACATGCATAAAAAAACCAGTATTGCTGCTTCCTGCACCTTGGCCGTCATCTCTAAATAAAAATGCAGGAGATGTTCCAGGCAACGGAGCTTCTTCTTTTATAGTTGTATTCGAAATATCTGCACTTACTATTTCAAATCTAACACTATTACCTTCAATATTTTTTGTAAACGGAAAAATTGCTGTGTCAGTATTTGTTGCATTGAATCTATATTTCTGTGTCTGTATTCCTTCAATGTTTGCATTTTTTAAAGGATTACCTATGGAATTATTCACTGGTAATGCAGCATTTAAAATTTTTGTAAATTGTTCGAAATAGTTATTATTAGAAGTGTCGTTCCATTTAATTACATTATTAGATAAATTTACGCCAGAGCTATCAAATAAAGTCTCAGTAGTTTTTACTGTTGTAATTTTCATGAGTCCGTTTGCAGCTTGATTACGCTTTGGATTATATGAAAGCATACGTGCTAAACGTAACACACTTTCTCTTCTTTCTGCAGTTTCTAGAAAATTTTCTCTTGCGTTTAAATCAATTCTAAAACTTAAATTTTGCCCAAGGAAAGAAATCATATCTATTAGAGCAAGATACTCTGAAGATTCAATGTAATCATTAAAATCTTCTGGATAATTTTGACGCAGATAATTAATCATCGCTCTGCGAAGATTATCAAAATCATAACTTTGAAATTCTGCGTTCCTAAAACTTTGATATATTCTTTTCCAGTCTTCGGCTACTAAAAGCCTAGTCTGTCTATCACTTGAAGACATAGCACATTCCTTTTTACAAAGTATTTATATGATTTAATTATGTGCGTGTTTAATTTCTTAGACTTAAACCAACTGATTGATCGAATGTAAAACGCATTTCTTCGCTTATTGCATAATCTAAAAATGTTACTGTTGCAGTAATTTGTATACCATTGTCGTAGGTATCTACAATAACATTCTCCGCCTGTACTCTAGGATCATAATTTATTATAAAAGTAACATTCTCAATAATTGCTTGTTGTAATGCAGGAGTAAATGGCTCAAACAAGATATCCCAAATTATGCATCCAAACCCAGGATCTCCTAATTTTTCTCCTTGTCTTATATGAAAATGATTTATTAAGTCTTGTTTGATTAAATCATGATCATACAGTTTAAACCCTTTTGTAGGATTTCCTGAATAGAATCCTCTATAAGACCTAGATGGCTTTGGCTGAATATTTGTACTAGGTACTTGTATTCTTTTGTAAATATTTTGCTCAAGTTCGCTCATATTGTATTTACCTATTGCACATTAGAGGTTCCGTCAGCATTTTGTGGTCCTGGATTATTAGTATTATCTGCAGGTGTTGGTGATTCTGCTTCACTTTCTTCTGTAATTTCTTTTGCAGGTGCCTGATAGTAATCTCTGCCTCTAGGATCGCCTTCGTCTGTAATCTGTTGATCAGTACTAGGACCCTGTGGTATTATACCAGGAACAAATCTATAATTTCCGCCCTCATTAGCAGCAGTGCTAAAATGCATAGCATCATCAGAATTTGTCCAGGCACCGCCCCATCCTAGTCCAAACGATTTTGCTAATTCTCCTGTGTTTTCAGGCATGTCTGTCATTGGTGCATTTACAGGACGGCTTTGATACCATCCGTTAGGGAATGTATTTTTAACAGGATTTGGTGGGTTTATATCTATTGCAGCACCCGAGGCGTGTGTACTCCATCTGCTAGAATTTCCTATGTTACGTTTGCAATAACCAAGCAACGTTTTAATTTCATATCCGCTATCTTCCAAAGCATCAATAAAGCCCTGGAAATTAGGTACCCAAACCTCTGCAATTTGTGTTGATATGCCTCTCTTTTTAGTAGTGATAGTGCCTAATGGGCCGTCTCCCTTAAAGAATCTGTTGCAACCAGTACGATCTCCTCTTTCTAAATCAAGTTCAAAGTTTTCTATTGATCTAATTTGGCTTGCTCCAGGAACGTTTTCTGGTATTTCAACTTCACCTAACACAATTTGTCCATCACCGTGTGTCCCATAATTGTCATTGCCAGAAGAACCTAAAACTTGAGAACTTTGTTGAATATTAGACTTAGACTTTGTGAATGTATCTGGTGTAAGTATTCTATCCGCTGGTGCTAATTGTCCAGTTGATTCTCTATCAGTTTGATCAGGTTTAAATCCTTGCGGATTAAGATTTTCATGATGCGGCCAAGGCTCGTGCTGTGGAGCTCTTGTGAGTATACTTTCGTACGGCACCGTGTCTTGTGCTCCAGTAAATACATAAGGTAAAACAACTTGCGGTAAGGGAATAATCGGTTCTGCAGGTTTTGCAGCAGTTGCAGCAGTTGCGCTAAGTGCAGTTGATGCTGCTGTTCCTGCGACAGCTTTTTGTGTATTCCAAGAAATTTTAGTTGCATCTCCTGCAATTGCGGTTCCGCCTAGCATATTAATACCATTTGCTGCTTCAAAATGTTGTGAATCAGACTGAATATCAAATGCACCTGTAACTGTTGTTAATTGGCTGCCTTGTGTAATTGTGTCAAAGTTTGCCACACTTAGTATTTTTGTGTCAGATAAAGAATGTAAATTTATACCATCAGCTTTGTTATTATAAATTCCAGCTGCTAAATCATTAATATTACTTGCACTTTCTCTGTAAAAACTATGAGCAGACTTTTGGTTAAAAGTCCCCTTTGATGTATCAAAAATATTACCAGCAGTAGTATCTTGGTTTCCTGCTACTGTTATATAACTTTCTTGATCTATTTTTACGTTGCTTGTACCTAAGACATTTCTCTTGTATCCGTCACCTACTAATATATTAGTATCATACTTACTTTCTATTTGGACCCTTCCGCACTCAAGACCGTCCATTGTTTTTTGTCCGTCACTGTATCGTGCTTGCGCTCTCATATTAATATTTCTACCTGCATCAATATTAAAATCTCGTTCTGCTGTAAAGTTAATATCTTGGTTGCTCATCACACTGATACTATCTTGTGCATGTATATCAATTTTGCCGTCGCTTGTTAATTCTATCCACGCAGTTCCTCTACTATTAGAAATATAAATTAAGTCTTCTGAATTATGGAGAAGTATTTGATGACCGGTGCGGGTTCTTATCCTAAATAATTCATTTTGAAGTATTGTTTCGTCGCCACCTGGAAAATTAGCTCCTTTGTTAACATATCTAGGAGGACCATCTTCTGCATGAGTTTCTCTTACAAAACGTTCATCGCCGTCATCCATAACTATACTAGAACCGCCTAGTCTATTGTACGGAAGTTGTACTTTTTTGCCATCAGGGCCAACTTCAAATTTTGGTGAGTTAGTTCTTTTATCTCTAGGTCCAGGGGTGCTCCATCCAAAAACCATACTAGGAAAATCACGTCTAGCACTTGATGTTGTAGTGCCTCTGGCTTCGTCTGAGAGTAAACCTTGTACTTCTAATATTTGGGTAAAATCTTTATTATAAGGTTTATCAAATAAAGTAGGATCAACTTTTTCGCCAGTTTCTACTACCTTATTATATTCACCAACGGGCAGTTTTCCTCCTTTGAGGTGTTCAGGTGTATTATCAGTAGTTAGAGAAGTAGCTGCACGACCGTCTGGCAACATAAAGTTCATGTAATCATCTTGGATACATCCGATCCAATAACCAAAGTTCTTATTACCTTCAGCAAAAATAACTAATACTTTAGTGCCAACATCTGGTGGTACAGCCCAAAATCCATAACTTTTTTGGGTGTATTCATAACCATCGTTTTGTGTTAAACCGTTACCCGGTGTAACGCCATAAAATGGACTAAGGTATTTTACTGTTTCAAGTTGTCCACTTTTTTCTGGCAAATTTCCCGCAGAAGTATAATTTAAAAGCTCTACTTCTAAGGTGCCCATACTATTCACATCTAAATTGTTTACTACAACAGCTTCGTAAGGAACACCTGCTTTAATAGGTGGCAGTTCTCGTGTTGACCTTGTATAAGTTGTTCCTTTTCTAGGTGGTTCATTTCTAGGCATTATGTATTAATCCAACTTTTAGCGACATCCGTGACAGCATTTGTAACATCTGTTACAGTATCGCTTAAACTATTTGTAACATCAGTAACTGCTTTATTTACACACCCTGCAAGATCGTCAGGAAATAATGATCTAACACTGCCTAACGCATCATTTATAATATCGTCTGGGTATGGAAGCTCAGGAGCAATATCATCAATATTAGGCAAAGCATCTACAGGCAAGGGGTTTGGAATTTCTTTAGGCACTAAATCTGGCAATTGTTCTTGGCCTCTTGGATCGGCTGCGTCTGGGTTTTGCTCGGGAGGCACCGGTGCAATAACTCCTGCATTTGTTGTAGTATTTGCTTCGCCTACAGATGTTATTTCTACAGGAGAAGCTGCTGCTGCACTTATGCCATGAATTAATATATCTTTTATTTTCTCTCCAGAACGAAAGTCATATCTATCGTCCAACGGATCTATTTGATAGTAAACATAAGGATTTGCTACAGTTGGCAGTGTTGTAGCAGGTAAAGGAGCGGCACCTGCCCTAGTACCACGATAAGCACCTACGCCCGACCCTGCAGATGCTCTTTCTACTTGGGCTCTTTCACTTACTCCGCTAGCAGGCAAAGCTCTATTAGCGCCTGACGTGCTTACATCTACTTCTTGTATTTCTCCGCGGCCTCCGGCCTTTATATCTTCAAGTGCTTGATATAAGTGGTCTGGATCATGGTTTGCTTTATTCAATCCATCGCCTGCATAAAAACTCTGTCCTTTTCTTAAATTTCTTCTAGGAGAATTTTTGTATACACTTCCTGCTGGAACATCATAAGGAACAGGCATACTAGCAAACTCTGCTGCTAAAAATACCATAAATTGTCCTGTATTAATACTTCCTGTTTTCCATTCATTATATCTTCTGAATCGTTCAAGACGTTTAATTATCATTGCATCTTGAACGTCTTGTGAAAAAGTTGTCCTAAGAGGATCGCATCCTAAATAACCAACACACTCTTTTAGGGTGCTTTTAATAAATTGATACTTTCCTACAGCACTAGATCTTCTTCCTGCATTTAAACGCTGTGTTTGGTATGCTTCAACTTGCGACAATGTCATATTTACAAGTTCAGGCTCTACATGTCCAGGCCATACACTGCAATAAGGATTGCTACGCACAGCTTCGCCGTCTGCTATTAATCTAATTAATGCTCTGTCTTGATCCGAAATTGTTACTGCCATTAACCTATTCCTCGACCTGTTATTGCATCAACAGCAGATTGTGCATCACTAACTGCCTTTTCGATATCTTTAGCTGCATTTTCGATGTCTTTCCTTAGTCCAGGAAAAGTAGAAAATGCGTTTTGTGGCGGTTTCCATGTAACACCTGCTATGCTTAATGTGGGTACATTTGTAAGCACTGTGTTAACTTCAGGAAAGACATTAGATAGCACATTATCTGCTGCATCTCCTATATCTGTTAATATTTTCTTTATGGGCGATTCGCAAGGATCATCTGTAACTGTGCCTGGGCCGGTGCCCCCTACTTCGCCGTCAATTGTATCATCTGCTACACCTTTGTTGACACTTACGCTGTCGTCTATACTTACAAATCCTTGCGATGTTCCTTCTTCATTCTCTTGTCCTCTACTTCTTACTAAAGACATGTTTTGTGTAAATTTACCTCCAGCAAAAGAACTTTCAACACTTATTACTTGATATATGCCACTAAACTCAGGTACAAGTTTTGAAAAAACAACATTATCACCAGTTATAGAATAATCCACAGGAGTTCTAAAGTTAACTATTATATATACTTGATTTTCGATATACGTCATATAACCTTCTTGCGTGATTGATGGACCGTCTCCCCTATCTCCTATATAGTTTCCTGTTTGGGTAGGAAGAAAATAAGGATCTCCCATAATTTCTATATCAGCAGTTAGCATATCAACATTACTATTCAAAAATCTTTGGTGAAATGTTTCTGCTATTCTTTTGCGTACATCGGTTGTTCTACTATCTCCAGTTATTGGGAATTTGTTAGTTTCACTAATGCTTCCTGTTCCAACACCTCCTGTGTCAGATTGTTGATTAGTTTCTGGTACAGTGGCACCTTTTTGATCTCCAGTGTTTTGCGCAGTTTTCTTGTCTGAAGTTCCTGATGCTCTTGAACCTTGGTTCATACCAAAATTAGAATATGCTTCTTGTAAAAATGCATTATTAAATTGTATGTCAAAATTTAAAACATCATCGTTTTTGCCTGTGTAAATGTAATTAAATTCTTTTTTTGCTGCGGCACGTAATGCAGCACGGTTTGGCGCAGTACCCGACGGGGCTTGAAATGCGGCATCATCTGCATAAAAAGGAACCACACTATAAACATATATTCTTGGGTTTCTTCCAAATCGTCTTTCAGCTTCTGGATCGTTGTCGAGAAACACATGAGTATTAATTCTATAAAGTTGTCTAATACCAGTATCATTAACTTTTTCTGCATTTTCTGCTGCATATATACTATCAACTAATACTTTTTCAATTATTGCATCTATTCTTTCTCCTGCGGCAAATGATTTTTCTCTTGCCTTTTCTGAAACGGATAATTCAGTTGTTGTAGTGTCAGCAACGCCTTCATCGTTGTAAGATGCACTAGGATCTGCTGCTGCTGCGGTTCCGCCTTGATTATCATCTTCTACTAATAAACTAAGTCCAATTTGATTCATAAAAGTTATATCTCGAGAAAAGTTTTCCAAATTAGAACTTATTGTATTTTTTGACGGTACAACTACATTTGATAGAGATTCTTCTTTCCTAGGATCGCCTTCTGGTAATTCAGATAATCCTCTTTCTATTTGTAGTTGTTCTGCTGCTGTTTTTGTAACATCAGGAACTGTCATTTGCCCTGCCACAATTTTCATAATAGCCGCAGGATCTTTTGGAAAAGCAATTATAACTCTGTCTCCGTTAGGCTGAGCTCCTGACTCTTCAAGGGTAGCTGTTCTTTGATTCATGGTTGCTGCAACAGATCGATCAACACCTGATAACACATCAGCAACAGTTGTACCTACAGTATTAATATCTGATTTAACTTCTGCTGCTTCGTCGCTCAAAGCAATTTCACTAAACGGAACAGCTTTAACTTCGTATTCTGATCCTGAACCATTTACAGCAAAATTTACATTTATAATTTGTATAGGTATATATGCAGGCGCTTGGACTGTTGTAATACTTTCTGTTCCGTTTTCATTCCAACCTACAAATTCTATTTTTATACCAAATGGAGCACTGTTATAATTTTGGTAACCTAGATCTTCTGCTGCGGTGACTAGAGATTGTATAAAATTACCCATACTGTAAGGTTCTAATACAGTAAATCTCATGTCTGTACCAAGAGTAACTCCTGTTTTTTGATTAGGTTGAATAATTCCTTTTGTTGTTAAAGATTCTATAAAATATTCTGCGTCACCGCCTATTTCATTTTCGATAGGAATACGATGTCTTTTTTCATATTTTCCGCCGCCTGTTCGTGCAATAATTTTTTGGAATCCATCTTCTCGCAAAAGTAGCGGATTATTAAGTTCTGTAGTAGACAATATTCCTAATGTAATCACATAGTTGAATGAGTTAAATTCTTTAAGAGGATTAGATATAAAATTAGGTTTGACACCCGATCCTGTTACATTACCTGTGTTTCCTATCACATCAGAAAATAGTCCTATACCGCTCCTATCTTCTATTTCTTCTGCAAGTTCACGCAATCGACCAAAAGTGCCTTCGACAGCACCTAATATAGAATCAAATTCTTTTGGTACCACGTTTATGATTTGATTAGTAAAGCTAGATATATCATTAAATCCACCTATAATATTATTAAGAGTGTCAAAACTAAATTCACCTATAAAATCAGCAGGTGAGTTAAAGTTTCCTAACGTACCTGCGATAGCGTTGCTTATAGAACTTAATTCACTTGAACCGATACCGTCAAAAATGCTTAAATTTAAGTTTCCAGTAACTGTCTGCGTTAAATCACCTAAGGGATTTTCTGCTACCGAAGATAAGATATTATCTAGTTTAAGTGCACCTGATTCTTGTAAAAAATTAAAACCTCCGGCTTGAAATCCTGCTAAAACATTAGAAACGCCTGTTCCAGTAGCTTGTGCATTTATGGCACCTTGTGCCATGTTGAATATATCATCGGCAGTTTTGGTAATAAGATCGTTAGAATTACTAAAGCCAGCTGCAATACTGCCTACTTCATTTATACCTGCGGCAGCATTTACAGTTCTACCTGTAATTGCGTTGACTGCTGTTGTAACTGTTGCTGCGGTTGCAAGTGCTCCACCAGTATTCTTCCAGATTGCCGGCATTTATGCTCCTAGTATGCTTTTTAAATGTTTACGTTGCGGTAGATATATTTTTGTGCCTGCTATAAAATCAAAAACTGGATCTTTAAGTACATCAGGATTTCTTTGCGCAAAAATCCACCATAATTCTCTACTAGAATACAAATCGTAAGCTAATAAGTCAGGTCTATACGTATATGCAGGTACTATTTCATAAAAAATATCATCTCCAGCAACAGGCACAGGTCTTGCTCTCATTATATCTAAAAAACCTGCACTATTGATAGGTGTTTTTCCGTAAGGACCTTTATTTTTTATTTTTTGAATATTATTATTTGTCAAATCTGCCATTAGATGAATCCTTCGTCAGTTGGTATAAAATCACCCCTTGCAAAAGCTTCTAAGCTAAATCTACTATGGGCTGTTCTAGCATAGTTAGGTACAACAGTTACCGTAATTATACTTTGAGTAGGAACATAAGTTACTTCTCCGCCTATATCGCACTCAATATAATCTACATCTGCAGGCATGTCTGTAGTAAAGTTAGTTACAAGTATAGGAACATTATTAAAAACATGTTTTCCGTACCCATTAAGTCTACAAACAGGTGGAGGATTTCCTAAATTATTACTTTTGCCATAATACATTTTTGTTACTGTACGTAAAAAATGTAAACACGCTACCCAATATCTTGCATCATCGTCGTTTTCACTAAAAAATTCTCCTGTAAGGGTAAGATTGTCAATTTGACTATTTTCATACGCATAAAATGGATGGTTTGTATGAGTAGGATGCACTGGTGAATAATTTGCACTAGAACCGATAATAACTGTAGGTGTGAAAGGAAAAATCATACAATTATCTGTATTACTTATTGGTCTTAATACTTCTCCTTGTATAAGTTCACTAGGTGCTTGTATTTTTACTCGCCAGTCAACTGCGTCAACTGTGTTATAATCATCTCTAATTATAGCTCTTATAAAGTTTTTGCCTTCCGGTGATGCTCCGTAAGACACTCCTTGAAGTGCATTGCCTGCCATCCTTATTGCAGATCCAACTTGTGATAGTGTTCCGCTTCGACCGTTTATTAGAGTATCAACTGCTCCAAGTGCGTTTGCTACATTATTGACAGTATTACCTCTACCTTGCGATATATTTCTAAAAGAAGTTATTGCTGTGTTAAGACTAGATGTTACTCGCGAAACATTTTGAGATGTTTGTACGATGTTTGATCCTATAATATTACCAGCAAGGTTACTAAATGAACTTAAAATTGACATAACGATATATCTCCATAAGTATTTAGTTGACAAAATTATCTACGTATATTATAATAAATACATTACAACTGGAGTAGTTATGAGGAGAAAAAATTATCTTAACAACAAAGACATACTTAAAGAAATACATAGATCAAAAAATACTTTTAATAGTTATGTTGACAAAGAGTACGCTGACTATGATATAATTTTAGACAGCGTAGATAGAATAAACATTAGAACAATCGCAGAAGCAAAAAGAAATAAAGCAAAACGCTTGAGTACCGAAGATTATGAACGTAGACGTTTAGCAGGAGAAAAATGCAAACAGGCCGATTGTGAAATTGATTACAGATCAATTTCAAAAGAAGAATTAATTTTTCGAATCATGACGTTCGACCACATTCCAGACGAACCTGGACGGAAAAAAAATCCTAAAACTGTTGCTGACACAAAAGTAAAATTAAATTTTCCACCTTTTCAACATTTTAAGTTTACCGAAGACGGTGAACTAGTATGTGTAGGTAAGTCACATTGGCAAGGCGGCATGGAAAACGGATATTTTAATAATAAACACGGAAAAGCAACAGACAAACTTGCACTCATGTGGTTAAAATTGGTAGATCGTTATGCTACTCGCGGAAATGTTCGGGGTTATACTTATAATGACGAAATGAAAGGTCAAGCTATTCTACAACTTTCACAAATAGGACTACAATTTGACGAATCTAAGTCAAATAATCCGTTTGCTTACTATACAGCAGCAGTTACAAATAGTTTTGTGCGTGTAATTAATATTGAAAAGCGTAATCAAAACATTAGAGACGATATATTAGAACAAAACGGATTGAATCCTAGCTATACTAGACAACATGAAGGTGAATGGGAAGCAAGTGTTAAACGAAATGAAGAGGCGTCTCAGTCGCCATTTACAAAATAATGGTTGACAAGTGTTTAAAAAACCTATATACTTAGACACAGTATACATGGAGATATCACTTGTTTAAAAAAGCTGCCGTTTTTACGGATATACATTTCGGTTTAAAAGGCAATAGTCGTGTACACAACGACGATTGCGAAAAATTTGTAGATTGGTTTATTGAAATTGCAAAAGATCATAGTTGTGAAACAGCTATTTTTTGTGGAGACTGGCATCACAACCGTAATTCACTAAATCTTACTACAATGGATGCTACTATTCGTAGTTTAGAAAAACTTGGTGCAGCCTTTGACAAGTTTTACATGTTTGTAGGCAATCATGACTTGTATTATAAAGACAAACGTGAAGTAAGTTCAACTATATTTGGAAAACATATTCCCGGCGTAACATTTGTAGACGAAATCTTGCAAGAAGATGATGTTGCACTAGTTCCTTGGCTTGTTGGCGATGAATGGAAACGTATAGAGAAGTTACAAGCCAAATATATGTTTGGACACTTTGAATTGCCTAGTTTCTATATGAATGCTATGGTACAAATGCCAGATCATGGTGAACTAAAGAGCGAACACTTCAAGAATCAAGAGTATGTGTTCTCAGGACACTTCCACAAGCGTCAAAAGCAAGGCAAGATCCACTATATTGGTAATGCTTTCCCACACAACTATGCAGATGCTTGGGATGACGACCGTGGTATGATGATATTAGACCGTGAGAACAATGCGGAACCAGAATATATCAACTGGCCGGACTGTCCAAAATACCGTACAGTCAAACTATCACAGTTGATTGACGAAAAAGACACATTAATTAAACCAAACATGTACCTTCGTGTAACATTAGACTTGCCTATTAGTTATGAAGAGGCAAGTTTTATTAAAGAAACATTTATAGATCAATATAAGTGTAGAGAAATTACATTAATTCCTCAAAAACAAATAGAAGAAATTACAACGGATTTAGACATTGGCCAATTTGAAAGTGTAGATCAAATTGTTGCTAGTGAAATTTCCGAACTTGACACTGAAAACTTTGATAAAAAGATGCTATTAGACATTTACAATGGATTAGAACACTAATATGATTAAACTAAAGGATTTAACCGTCAAAAATTTTATGAGTGTAGGTAATCAAACCCAAGCTGTTGACTTCAACAATGAGCAACTTACTCTTGTGCTTGGTGAGAACTTAGATCAAGGCGGCGATGACAGTGGATCACGCAACGGTACTGGCAAAACTACGATTATCAATGCTTTAAGTTATGCATTGTACGGTCAAGCACTAACTAACATCAAAAGAAACAATCTTATTAACAAGACTAATTCTAAAGGTATGTTAGTTACACTACATTTTGAAAAAGATAACATCAACTACCGCATTGAACGAGGTAGATCGCCTAATGTACTCAAGTTTTATATAAACGAACACGAGCAAGACCTAACAGACGAATCACAAGGCGATAGTCGTAAGACACAACAAACAATTGACGACTTATTAGGTATGAGTCATGATATGTTTAAACATATTGTTGCACTAAACACATACTCAGAGCCGTTTTTAAGTATGCGGGCTAATGATCAACGTGCAATTATTGAACAATTGTTGGGCATAACACTATTAACTGAAAAAGCAGACGCACTAAAAGACCAAATACGTACTACAAAAGATGCAATTACCGAAGAAACTCTTAAGATAGAAGCTATTAAAACAGCTAACAGTAAAATCGAAGCAAGTATAGAAAGTCTTGTAAGTAGACAACGTGCATGGTTATCAAAAAAAGATGCAGATACTAGCAAACTAGAAAAATCAATAGATGAATTAGAAAAATTAGATATTGAAGTAGAACTAGATGCACACGAAAAACTTCAAAATTGGACAGAGTTAAACGCAGCAATTACGGCTCTTAATAAAGAAAAAAGCACATTAGAGAGCGCAATGTTACGTGCATCTAAGAGTGTAGAAAAAGCAGAAAAAGACATCGGAGATTTAGAAGATGCAACTTGTTATACTTGTGGACAAGCACTACATGACGATAAAAAACAAGAAATCGAGTTAATAAAAACAAAAGAATTAAACGATGCTATTGCTTATCAGTCTGAAGTAGCCGAAAAATTAGAAGAAGCAATAAAATCATTAGAAGATATAGGCGATCTTAACGGTCGACCTAATACTTTTTATGAATCTATTAAAGAAGCATATGAACATAGAAATAATGTTGACAGTTTAAAACAAGCACTATCAAATAAACAACAAGAAATTGATCCGTATCAAGATCAAATCGATGAATTAAACACATCTGCAATACAAGAAATAAATTGGGACACAGTAAACACTCTGACTAATTTTAAAGAACATCAAGAATTCTTACTTAAACTACTAACAAACAAAGATTCGTTTATACGCAAAAAGATTATAGATCAGAACCTTGCATATTTGAACAATAGACTAACATATTATCTTGATCGACTCGGACTTCCTCATCAAGTTGTTTTTCAAAACGACCTAAATGTTGAAATTACGCAACTAGGACAAGACTTAGACTTTGATAATCTATCACGAGGTGAAAGAAACAGACTGATATTGGGTATGAGTTTTGCATTCCGTGATGTTTGGGAGAGCCTATATCAAAATATTAACTTGTTATTCATTGATGAATTAATTGATTCGGGTATGGACACTGCTGGAGTTGAAAACTCACTAGCAATTTTGAAAAAAATGACTAGAGAACGCAGTAAAAACATCTTTTTAATTAGTCATAAAGATGAATTAGTAGGAAGAGTTAATCATGTGTTAAAGGTAATAAAAGAAAATGGATTTACATCATATGCAAACGATGTAGATATTGTAGAATAATGGAAGACACTCAAGACAAACTAGTAAAGGCTTATTTAGAATATTTTAAGGCAAACGAAAAATTTGAAGCTCGTAATTCTGTGCGGACTCATAGATATGTAAGAAAATGTCTTAGAGAAATTAGAGAATTAGCAAAGACACGTATGGAAGAAATACACGAGACGCATAATAAAACTAGGAAAATCAAAAAAGATAATATTTAACATAGGCTTCGGTAAGTAAGTTCATGCAATGGACTTATGAAGGAAAACAAATTGATACAATACCAGACGAGTATGAAGGATTTGTTTATCTCATAACTAATCTTACCACTGGGCAAAAGTACGTAGGCAAAAAACTAGCAAAATTTAAAACTACAAAACCACCTCTCAAAGGCAAAAAAAATAAACGCAGAGGCTACAAAGAAAGCGATTGGAAGGACTATTGGGGTTCATCTGATAGACTCAACGCTGACGTTGAAGCACTAGGCCCAGAAAACTTCACAAGAGAAATATTATACCTATGCAAAGGCCGTGGAGAAATGTCCTACATAGAGGCACGAGAACAGTTTGACCGCCGTGTATTAGAGAGAGATGATTATTACAACGGTATTATTAATGTTAGAGTTGGCGGATCAGACAAACTACGACAGGCATTGCTAGAACATAGCATCAAGGCAAAACAATCCAACACATAAGGTTGGCGGGCCAGACTAGAAATACCGCTGTGGAAAAAGCATCCGTATAGGAGCACACGTAACACGTTAAGCGGCGTTCGGTAGTAGAGCGTTTGATTGACGTAGACTGATTGTTGGCTGTCGAAAAACTGCACATTGTACATAAAAACCGTATGCACTAGGAACGAAGCAACGGGTAGCGAAAGCGATGTCGACGTAGGTTGGGAAAGGTCAGAGCCCATTGTACAGCAGAAAACACCTACTTCCAAGTCTCGGCTGTGGCGAACTCAC
>Ga0181592_10000114_pt1 | contig 52051 bp, 35 predicted proteins | sample 071ome_20_FD_133755 | JGI IMG/M metagenome (GOLD analysis project Ga0181592, IMG submission 133755) | Coastal salt marsh microbial communities from the Groves Creek Marsh, Skidaway Island, Georgia - 071412BT metaG (megahit assembly) | ecosystem: Environmental > Aquatic > Marine > Intertidal...
ATCACCAACGGCTTGTGGTCTGGGATTTCAGCCAAGAGGCCGTCCATGAGCTTGAGTGAAAATGGCAGGGCCTCGCGCACGAGCTGCGGGTCATTTTCTGCAGAGAAGGTGCTACCTGTGCCGGATAGGGCGTTGCCTACCTGACGCAGTGCTACCTTTTTGATTGAACAACCACCAAGTAGCGGCAACCCAAGGAGCATCAGGAATAAGACGCACTTTGCACTGCAGCATCCCCCTTGCCTGGGAGAATGCTTCAGCACGAGCTGAGACCATTTCGATGCTATCGAGGCACGCACATGTTTGATGGAACGATTCATCCCTGCACCCTCAAGGGTTTTCATGCATCGGTCACAGCCCCAAGGTGCGCCGAAGTCACAAGCTTAGCATACTTGGCAAGGACCCCTTTGGTGTAGCGTGCTTTGGGTGCTTTCCACTGCTTGCGACGCGTGGCAATTTCGCGCTTGGTAAGCTTCGCATCCATGGTTCGCTTTTCCGCATCGATGACAATCCGATCACCATTCTTGAGCAAGCCAATCAGGCCTCCCTCTGCTGCTTCAGGTGTCACATGCCCCACCACAAAACCATGACTGCCGCCTGAAAACCGGCCATCGGTAATCAGAGCCACTTCCTTACCGAGTCCTTTACCCATGATCGCCGAAGTGGGAGAAAGCATTTCTCGCATCCCCGGGCCTCCTTTGGGACCTTCGTAGCGAATCACCACAACATGGCCTTTCTTGATACTTCCACCTAGTATGGCTTTGAGAGCCTTTTCCTCCGAATCAAAAACCTTGGCAATCCCTTCGAAACGAAGTCCCTCCTTGCCACTAATTTTGGCAACCGCACCTGTTTCGGCCAAGTTTCCGTATAGAACCACTAGGTGCCCATCTGGTTTGATGGGGTTGTCAAAACCTCGGATGACATCCTGACCAGCCGGGTAAGGTTTGGCATCAGCCAAGTTTTCAGCCAGGGTTTTACCCGTGACCGTCAAGCAGTCACCGTGAAGTAAACCCTTTTCTAACAACATTTTCATCAGCGGAGTCAGGCCTCCGATTCGAACAAGCTCAGCCATGACATATTTACCACTGGGCTTCAGATCAGCCAAAACTGGGACCCGTTTACCGATACGCGTGAAGTCATCAATCCCAAGTTTAACCCCTGCGGCATGGGCCATGGCAAGCATGTGAAGCACCGCATTGGTGGATCCACCCAATGCCGTGATGACTGTGATGGCATTTTCAAACGCTTTGCGGGTCATGATGTCCCTGGGGCGTATGCCTTGTTTGAGCAGTTGCATAACAGCCTCCCCAGCGCGCTGACAATCAAGACGTTTGTCTGAGGAAACAGCAGCTTGGGCGGAACTATTGGGAAGGGACATACCTAAAGCCTCGATAGCTGAAGCCATGGTATTGGCTGTATACATGCCGCCGCATGAACCCGCACCGGGGATCGCACAGGCTTCTAGGTTGGCCAATTGTCGGTCCGTGATCTGACGGTTGGCATGCTGACCCACAGCTTCGAATACCGAAACAATATCAACGTCTTTTTTCTGAAAGCATCCCGGCAAGATCGTGCCGCCGTAAACAAAAACAGCCGGGCGATTCAAGCGAGCCAACCCCATCAGACATCCTGGCATGTTCTTGTCGCAACCACCAATGGCTACAAGGCCATCAAACCCCTCGCAACCGGCAACCGTCTCAATGGAATCGGCAATGACCTCGCGTGAAACAAGCGAATACTTCATGCCTTCGGTACCCATTGAAATGCCATCAGAAATGGTAATCGTGTTAAAGAGCACCGCTTTACCGCCGTGACCGTCAACCCCCTTGACAACATGATCGGCCAGTTCGTTGATGTGCATGTTACAAGGGGTGACCATGCCCCATGTTGAGGCCACGCCAACTTGAGACTTCTGGAAATCCTTTCGCTCAAACCCAACCGCATGCAGCATGGCTCGGCTGGCAGCTCTCTCGGGACCATCCACAATGATGGCTGAATGCTCACGGTTCAAATTCTTCCTACCCTTGCCGGCGCCGGATTTGAGTGAAGTTTTTTTTGATTTCATAAAAATGGATAACAATGTGGGTCCATTTGGACCTGGGAATCATTTCAAAATCTAGCCTTTGGAAAAAGATCAAAAAACAGGCAAGCAGAAATTCTAAATTGCTGCCAGCCAGCCTTCATTCCTTGATGGTAATGGACCGATCATCTCGTTGCCTCAATAATCGTCTCAATGCCCGATCATCAAATTGCCCTTGATCGGTTTGAAGCAATTGAGGACGAGCCTGATTCGTGTGAAATGCGTTGATGTAGTCAGTTAATAGCCCCATGGAGGCCTGCCTCCGCTTTGCTTGATCATCCATGAAGTCATAGCCCTCGGGTTTTCCCTGCCCCAAGCTGGAAAGGCTGCGCGATCCGATGTAACGCACCACTGGGTAAGGATCGTTGAGCAACATGGCCAAAACTGGAATCATCCAGTCGGTGCCCGAAACTTCTTGGGCTGTTGGCCATCCCATGTGCCACCCCACAATAGCACGCTGAGCCGCGTGTCCCTTGGTGCCCCATAGCAGGGCTGCGGAAGTGTGCTTGTGTTCCTCGGGCATTTGGAGGGCCTGATGACCGTAACGATTGACAAGATGTTCCTGAGTCCAAGCTAAAGATTGATCAAGGTGGCAGAGATTGCAGGCATTGGGCACACCATACTCCAAACTGTTGACGACTTGTGGCGATGAGATTTGATGATTACGGATGGCATTGAATAGCGCGTAGGTCGTGTGTGGCATATGGCAATTCATACATTGGCTCCCCGTGGAATCCGGCGCATGGAAAGTATGCTCCTCCAGACGTTCGTTGAACCATAGCTGCTGGTGGCATTGGGTGCAGCTGGCATTGGGATTTGGCTGAGGAATCAGTTGATCCTCAGGAGGCGCCTTGTGCATAGAATGGCAGGAAAGGCAGGACATTTCCCCGCGGGTATAGCAACCCGAAGCGACCATGGCGGTGAATTCCCGTCCACCCGCTAAAACAGTACCATCTTCCCACCAACGTTCAGCAAAAAACTGAGGGTTGGCTTTCAGGTCAGCCCGGCGATCCGGATTGTCTTCATTGGCTGGGTGCTGGATATAGTAGCGCTTATCAAAAAGATTCTCTCCCGGTTGATACTGCACCCCATCGTGCGCCACCTCCATGGCCGTTTCATCTGAAGGGATAAAAACGCCATGGCATTGCCCACAAACATGGCTGGATAACTCATGATCCAATTTTGCGGGGTTGACCAAGTCCATCGGGTCTGGTGATTGCGAGCTTAGATGGCCAAGATACCGGTTAATCGGATTCTGATGCATGGCGATATGCTCCTTGCCCGGACCGTGACAAGCCTCGCAGCTGATGCCCAGTTCGGCGACCTCGGTTTCAAGCATGCCTGTCGCGTCATTCAGACCGGGATTCCAGCCTGTACTATGACATCGAATGCAATGATGATTCCACTGTGTGACCAATAATTCCTGATCTTCTGGGCCACGCATGAAAGCTGCCCCTCGGGGAATCCAACGTTGGTCCTTGATCAGATAAACCAACGGCAGTGTCTGCATGAGCCCTTTTAGTCGGGGGCTCTCCACCCAATAGGTCTGATAATGGTGCGACCCGGTGGTCATGACCACCTGGGAATCAACCTGCGGTATTCGGCTGAGGTCCCCCCCCTTCCCTCCCTGGACGGCTTGCATAATCAGATCCGGATCGGGCATGCGCGCCCAGAAAGTATCGTTGGTGCGCGTGAGCGTGTAGGTGAGACCTTCGCTTGTGATAGTTTGCCCCTCAAAAGAAGCTAAAACTGACTCAGGCAAGGCCCGCATGGTCATGGAGCGGTGGTAGGTGGACTGCCATGAATGGTGCTGGTCTGGATGACAGGGCAGGCAGCTCTGGGAGGAGACAAAAGAGGCTCGAGCCCCAAGAGTGGGAAGTTGACTGGCCAGCGCCTCTTCCAACTCAACTCGATCCCGCCCACGTTGCCAGGCCATGAATGCAGCAAACAACATCAGACCCACAAGGGGAAAAACGATCCAGGCGGCTTTGGGCGGCATTGAATTGATCGATGGGCGATTCATAGAATCAGATCTTCAATTTAGCCTTAAGATAGCGCCTTGGCACTTTCAAAAAAGCAACATTTCAATGAATCTTGAACCCGCCTCACTTTCCGCTAGATTGCCACTAGCTCGCCCTCGGAGCCAAGAGATCCAATCAAGCTGTGCCATGTTGCACGGTTGATGGAGCCCTCCCTGCACCAGGGCAAACATTGAGCACCATGCAATCCTTGAAACATCCTGACTTGTTCTCTGAAAGGCACATAGGCCCTTCTGAGTCTGAAATCCATCACATGTTAGCCCAGTTGGGCTACGAGAGCCTTGAGGCCATGATTCAGGCCACTGTGCCGGAAAGCATACGCCTCAAGCACCCCATCCAGTTACCCAACCCACTTCACGAACACGAGGTCATCCATCACCTCAAGGAGGCAGCTCAGAAAAATCTGGTCTTTCGATCCTATCTTGGAATGGGGTATCACGGATGTATCACGCCCCCCGTCATCCAGCGCAAGCTACTGGAGAATCCGGGGTGGTACACCCAATACACTCCCTATCAAGCCGAGATCGCCCAAGGACGATTGGAGGCGCTTTTTTATTTCCAGACCATGATCTGTGATCTGACCGGTATGGAAATAGCCAACGCTTCACTGCTTGATGAGGCGACGGCCGCGGCCGAAGCGATGAGTCTTTGCTACGGAACGGTTGGAGGCCCCCAACGCAACCGAATGCTGATTTCAGACGATTGTCACCCCCAGACAATCTCGGTTATCCGAACACGAGCCAAACCTCTGGACATTGAAATCCGAGTCGAACCGCGGAAAGACCTCAAACCAGACAGTGGGACTTTTGCTGTGCTGCTTCAATACCCGGCCACCGATGGCTTGGTGGTTGACCCTCAGCCTGATATCGAAGCTGCCCAAGAGGCTGGCGCCCTGAGCATCGTGGCAACGGACCTATTGGCCATGACCTTGTTAAAACCACCCGGCGAGCTGGGGGCGGATATCGTGATTGGTTCAGCTCAGCGCTTCGGTGTGCCCATGGGTTATGGCGGCCCTCATGCTGCCTTCTTTGCTTGCAGAGATGCTCTGAAACGGAAAATGCCTGGACGCATCGTGGGTGTTTCACGCGATTCAAGAGGACGACCTGCCTACAGGCTGACACTCCAGACACGTGAGCAACATATCCGCCGTGAAAAAGCGACCAGTAACATCTGCACCGCTCAAGCGCTGCTGGCGAACATGTCCGCGATGTACGCAATTTTTCATGGTCCTGAGCGCCTACGCCGCATAGGTCAGCACGTCCATCGAATGGCCTGCCTGCTTGCCGAAGGAGCACGTCGTGGGGGGCACCAGCTCGTCCATGATTCATTCTTTGACACCCTTCGCATTGCCCTACACAGGGAGAACGCCGATTCCTTCCTGCAGCGAGCAGAAAGCATGGGCATCAACCTCAGGAGGCTCGATCGGCAGACCATAGGCATCGCACTGGACGAAACGGTCACTCAGCAGGACCTCGAGGATCTCTGGCAGCTCCTTGGAGCCGACCCAGCTTTACTGCTCGATCATGCCCAAGGCGATGAACATGGCCAAGCCTTTCCAGCCACCCTCACCAGACAAAGCCAATTCCTCACAGACAAGGTTTTCCACGCATACCACTCTGAAACCGAGATGTTGCGTTATCTTAGGCGTCTTGAGTCCAAGGACCTGTCCCTGACCAACTCCATGATCCCGCTGGGTTCTTGCACCATGAAGCTGAATGCCACCATCGAGATGTTGGCTATCAGCTGGCCTGAAATTGCCTCGCTGCACCCCTTTGTCCCACTTGCTCAGGCCCAGGGCTACCAACAGATTTTCAGTGACCTCGAACAATGGTTGGCAGATATCACCGGCTTTCACAGCGTCAGCTTGCAGCCCAATGCTGGAGCCCAGGGAGAGTACGCGGGATTGCTTGTCATAAAGAAATATCTAGAGAGTAAAGGACAGCAACACCGTCACATATGCCTGATCCCCCAATCGGCTCATGGAACCAACCCTGCCAGCGCCATCATGGCCGGCATGCAGGTCGTCGGCATACGCTGCGACGATCAGGGAAATATCGATCTTGAGGATCTCAAAGCCCGAGTGACTGAACATGCCAATGAGCTGGCAGCCCTCATGATCACCTACCCTTCCACCCACGGGGTTTTTGAGGAAAAGGTGGAAGAGATTTGTCAACTGATTCATGACCATGGAGGCCAAGTTTATCTGGATGGCGCCAACATGAATGCCCAGGTAGGTGTCTGCAGGCCGGGTGATTACGGAGCCGATGTCTGCCATCTCAATCTTCACAAGACCTTTTGCATCCCTCATGGGGGAGGTGGACCTGGTGTCGGCCCCATTGCTGTGGCAGAGCATCTGACTCCATTCCTACCTGGGCATTCGGTCGTTCCCCTGGCTGGGGAAGATCGTGTCGGCCCAATCGCTGCGGCTCCCTGGGGGAGTGCGAGCATTGTCACCATTTCCTGGGTGTATATTCGAGCAATGGGACTGGCCGGGCTGACTCAAGCCACTCAGGTTGCTATCCTCAGCGCCAACTATATCGCCAGACGATTGGACCCCTTCTACCGCGTTCTTTACCGCGGGAAGCACGGTATGGTGGCCCACGAATGCATCATTGACCTGCGATCCTTCAAGCGCGTGAGTGTGGAGGATGTGGCCAAGCGACTGATGGATTATGGATTCCACGCCCCGACCGTATCCTGGCCTGTTGCCGGCACCATGATGATTGAGCCCACGGAAAGCGAATCTCAGCTGGAACTGGATCGTTTTTGTGATGCGATGATCCAAATTCATGGGGAAATAATGACCATCGAGGCTGGTGATACCGATCCTAACGACAACTTGCTCAAGAACGCCCCCCATACTGCCGACATGATAGCTGCTGAAAAGTGGTCCCACCCCTACTCACGAGAACAAGCTGGCTTTCCAGTCGAAGCCCAGCGCGACCACAAGTTTTGGCCGAGAGTGGGACGCATTGACAATGTGTATGGGGATCGGAATCCGGTATGCAGTTGTGCCGGCATGGATGCCTTCATGGAACAACTAGCTCAACAGGGACAATAGCCATGAAACTGTGTATCCTTTCGGATATTCACGACGAGCTAGCCCAACTAAGCAAGGCCTTGGAAGTGGCCGAGTCGTGTGATGCGATGCTGTGTTGCGGTGACCTCTGTTCACCTTTTGTCGTGCACCATCTAGGCAAGGGATTCAAGAAACCCATGCATGTCGTTTTCGGCAATAACGATGGTGATCTGTTTCGTATGACTCAGAATGCTTCCCTTTATGATCAGATCAAGCTCCACGGTGAAATGGCCGATCTTAGCATAGATGGGTGGCGTATTGGCATGAACCATTTTGACACCATCGCTCCAGCTTTGGCCTCGAGTGGGATCTATGATCTTGTCTGCTATGGCCATAACCACCGCCATGAAATCAAGCAAGTCAACCAATGCCTGTTGATCAATCCCGGTGAGGTCTACGGTCGACTTAGTGGAGCCTCCACCCTAGTGGTTCTGGACACCAAGACACGCAGCCCTCAACTCGTCGACCTTTCCACACCTCGATCATGATTCGTAAGGCCTTCCTGATGAAACTCCTGCCTGGGCAAGCCGATGCCTACCAGAGACGCCATAATCCCATTTGGCCGGAGCTGCAAAAAGTCCTGCATGATCATGGAGTCCATCGCTACAGCATTTTCCTACATGCCGATGAGCAAACTCTCTTTGCCTACGCGGAGATTGAATCTGAAGGCAAGTGGCAGGCCATCGCATCCGACCCAATATGCCAAAAATGGTGGCTCTCGATGAGCCCCTTGATGGAGACCCATGCTGATCACAGCCCCATCACCGAAACCATGATGGAGGTATTTTGTCTACAAGGATCAACCACCTGATCTCGACATCATGGCGGGGCAAGCTTTGCTTAGAGATTGCCCCATGAATCGAAAACCTATAGGTTTGGGACTCAATGACCTCGAGTCAACCACAGCCATCGGATTCTGGAGCTCAGGATGGTGGTTTTGAGCCTGTCAGCCGAAGAGGTTTTCTCCACGTCCTGGCACTCTTGACCACGCTGGGAGGGTTTTTGGGGTCGTTGCTTGTAGCTTGCCTCAGAGCACTTTTGCCCTCAACTGGTTCACCCAGTTCGAGCGGGTCGACTTCCTACTTGAAGGTAACCCAGTTGGACAAGCTGCCCGCAGATGGCATCCCACGTTCTTTTCAAATCATCGCGGACCATTGGGATGCGTGGAACCGACATGCCAATCAACCCATCGGCATGATCTGGCTGTGTCACCGACCCGATGGTGAAATCTTGGCATGGAGTCGCACCTGTCCCCACGCAGGATGTCTCATACAGCTGGCAAGGAGCCAAGACCACTTTCAGTGCCCCTGTCACAACAGTCGTTTTGAAATCGATGGCAGTCGGAGTCATGAAAACAGCCCTAGCCCAAGGGATATGGATCGGCTGGAGGTAGAAATTCGTTATCAGGATCAAATCTGGGTGAATTTCATCCGATTCAAGAGTGGTATATCCGAGCAAGAATCCATGCTAAGGTCATGAGTTCACCTCAGTCATCCGGCAGGTTTAGTCGTTTCCTTGAGGCGCTTGAAACCTGGATTAGGAAGCGACTACCCATGGAGATGGGCTGGCCTCACACCCTGTGGTTCCTGCTGACCTTCCTATTCCTCGTTCAGGCCTCAACCGGAATAATCTTATGGATGTTTTACAGCCCAAGTACTCAAACCGCTTGGGAGAGCGTGTTTTATTTGCAGCACAAGGTTCCAGGAGGATGGTTGATAAGAGGAATCCATTATTGGAGTGCCGAATGCATGGTCGTCGTAGCCGCCCTCTTGGTCATGCTCGGGGTTTGGTTCAAGGTCTGCAGTGAAAGGGTAATCCGAGATCACTACCTCGCACTTTGCCTGGCCATGATCACGCTGGCCCTTGCCATGACTGGCTACCTGCTGCCATGGGACCAGCATGGCTATTGGTCAGCCAAAATACGAACCCACCTGATGGGATTGACTCCCATCATTGGCTCATCACTCGAGCGATTGATGCTGGGTGGGGAATCGATGGGACACCTTACCTTGACCCGTTTCCTGGCCTTTCATGCGGGGCTCCTTCCAGTTCTTTTTTGGATCGTTCTGCGATTAAGATCCAAATCCATAGCAAGCACCTCACACTCCACCCTCTGCGGCTCTCATCGCCCTTACTGGCCCCGCCAGGCCTGGTCTGATACCCTTTATGCAGGCCTGCTGGGATGGGGGATTCTGATCCTAGCCTGGCAGCCCTGGTCCGATACGTTGGACGTAAGTCTGCGTGGCGCTCCACTGAGTGCACCCGTTGACCCCTCAGCCCCCTACCCCTCAGCCAGACCTGAATGGTATTTTCTATTTCTTTTTCAATTCCTGAAATACTTCCCGGGGAACCTCGAAATTGTGGGAGCTATCTTGATCCCATCATTGATCCTTTCGTGGCTGGTCGTCCTTCCTTGGCTCGGCAAGGGGAGTGTCTTATGGCGCACACGACGGCCGATACTTGCAGCACTGGCTGGCGGTATAATTTGGCTGAGCATTGAGGCCATACAAGAGGATCGCAGAAACGAGACTTATCAACTCGCGCGATCTCAGGCTAAAACCGTAAGCCTTCGAGCTCGAGAGCTTGCCATGTCCATGGAGGGCATCCCCACTGGGGGTGCGCTAACCCTGCTTCAAGAGGATGCCAAGACTCAGGGCCCGCGGCTTTTTGCAGCCCATTGTGCCAGCTGTCACCGTTTTCAGGGCCACGATGGCCTAGGCAACCCTTTGCAAGATCCACCCAGTGCCTCAGACTTAAGTGGCTTTGGCTCGCGCGCCTGGATAACTGGCCTACTCAACCCACAGCAGATTCAAAGTCCACAGTATTTCGGGGGAACCGCATTCATCGAGGGCGAAATGACTCGCTTTACCCAGCGTAAGATCGGTCATTTTGACCAACATCAGGAAGCTGCACTGCGGGACGTCATCAACATCCTTTCCGCTGAGGCTGGGCTGCCATCCCAGCAGAATCTGGAGGGCGATCAGGCTCAATGGAGATCTTTGGATCGCGATGAACTTTTCTATGAGATCGGTTGCACCGAGTGTCACCCTTTCCACTTTGAGGATGACGAGCTCCAGGCCCCAGATTTAACCGGATACGGCTCCCGAGAGTGGCTGATTAGTTTTATCAGCGAGCCCGAAAGCAGCCGTTTCTATGGTGAGCAAAACGACCGGATGCCATCTTACCGCACCGAAGATATCCTCACCGAAAAGGAAATAGGGCTGATCGTTGACTGGCTCAGAATGCAGTGATAAAGATAAGGTAGGGATCAGGCAGGATTACACTTCGGAACATCAAAACTAGAGTCTCTTGATAGTAGCTAGTTCTTTCTGGCTTGGCTGACTGGTGAAATCCTTGCTGGCCTATTTAGAAAAGCGGAACAAACTATGAAATTTGTCCTTACCTCGCACAACATCAAACTCACCAAGTCAATCGAAAACCATATCCTTTCCCGGATCGAGAAGCTCGAGCATTTTGATCGGTGGGCGATTGACGCAAGGGTCAACCTCGAACATGACAACACTCGATCACCCGAAAAACAGTTCAAATGCTCCATCCGGCTAGGAGTCAAGGGCAACGACCTCTATGCCACAGATTACGAAAACGATCTCTACGCTGCCATCGATCTGGTCACCAAGAAAATGGAACAGCAGATACGCAAGCGTCATAGCAAGCAGAAGGCTCGTATACACAATGAACCAGCCAGGGCTAAAGCTCGGAAACAAAACTAAGAAAAATCACTGTGGCTTACCGAGCCTGACCCATGCCCAGCAAGCCAGTCCAACTTTTCCAAGACGAGCTTGAATACACCCAAGGAAGATCCCGCCCGCCTAGTTCGGTGTCGCTTGATGCTCCCGATCACCAGGCCATGCATCGAGGACGCTGCTTTGGTTTTTCAAGGTCAACACATTCTTGAGGTAGCCCCTTGGAAAGATCTTAAAGCACACTGGCAAGGGCCGATCGAAGATCTAGGAGAGAGGGTGCTCCTGCCTGGCCTGATCAACCCACACACTCATCTTGAATACACCCTCATGGGTGATGAATTCTGTGGGGACGTAGGGGCTTATGCCTTCACAGATTGGATCGATCGGATAGTGCGACTTAAAAGTCAATGGTCGATCAATCAGTTTGCTCAGTCATGGATCAGTGGCTATCAGGATCAGTGGCAAAGTGGTACCACCACGCTGGCTGACACCCTTTCTCAGTTTCCCCTGCTGGAGGCCATCACAAAACCCGATGGGCCTCGCCTCAAGTGCTTGTTGGAATGGATTCATACCGAACCAGGAGCCGTCCCCCCGGAGCGTGTCGACCGATTCAAGCAGGCCTTGCTTTCGGCCGATCACTGGGGCGAAAGTCCGGCTGGCCTTTCCCCTCATGCACCTTACACCACCACACCAGACCTTTGGCGGACCATTGATGACCATACAGAATTGAGGCATCGTTGCCGCTCAGTCCATTTGGCGGAATCGCGAGCTGAGTTAGAGCTTTTTACCCAGGATCAAGGCCCGCTTAAAAGTTGGCTCAAGAGTAAGGGTATCAATCAATCTTGGGGTCAAGGCCATCCGGTGGATTTATTTGACCAACACGACGTGCTGCAGCCCGGATTACTTGCCATCCATGGAAACCTGCTGGATGACTTGACCGTCAAGCGACTCTCCCGCAAGCAGGTAGGCTTGGTGCACTGTCCACGCAGCCATGCCTTTTTTAATCACCCGCCCTTTCCCATAAACGCCTGCCTCAAGGCAGGCATTGTGGTGGCATTGGGAACTGACAGTCTCGCAAGCATGCCATCGCCAGTTGGCGATCACCCGTTTCACTTGTTCCACGAAATTCAATGGCTTATGCGGAGGTGCCTGGACATTTCCCCAACACTGGCCCTCAGGATGATTACCCTGAATGCGGCTAAGGTATTAGGGATGGACAAAGAGGTAGGTAGCCTAGACGCAGGTAAGTTAGCGGACTGGGTTACCACCCCTTGCCAAGAGAGCCCCCAGTCGGTTGAAGCTTGGCTAGTGGGATCGATCCCTACCTGGGATAGGGTCACACAGGCCGGCAGAGAGCGGATTTCTGGATGGAGTGAATAGTCCCTCAAGGCGGAACGTCTAAAAAAATAACCGAAGACAGTGGTTGGGCATTGACCGGCCAGGTTGTTAGGCTAAGCTTTTTCCAAGCCTTCAAAACATTTAGCAGAACAGTTTTTACTAATTATTGTTTATGAGCAAAGAACAGATTCCATCTCAGGTCGGCGGCGATGATTCGCGCCGAGGATTCATCAAGAAAGCGTCCACGGCAGCCGCGGTGGTAGCCTCCTCAAATATCGTCAAAACCCCAGTTTACGGTCAAAACCAAGCACCCTCAACCGGGCGAGTTATTGGGGCCAACGAACGTGTCAATGTGGGTTACATCGGTGTGGGTGGGCAAGGGCAGGCTCACGTCCGGAGCATGAAGGGGCACAAAGGAGAAAGTAACCTGGCACAGGTAGCCGTTTGCGATGTTTCCAAGTCTCGCATGGATCAGGCGGAAGGGATTATTGGGGAGAAGGTCGCTCGCTACACAGATCACCGCAAATTATTGGAAGACAAAGATATTGATGCGGTTTGCATCGCCACCGTAGATCACTGGCACACACCATGTTCGGTGGATGCTATGAACTCCGGAAAGGATGTTTACGTCGAGAAGCCCATGACCCGCTATCTGCACGAGGCTTGGGAAATTCAGGACACCTGCAAACGAACAGGCAGACTGGTTCAGGTCGGATCCCAAGGCTGTTCGGCCCGCAAATACCACAAGGCAGCTGAAATCATCCAATCAGGAATGATTGGCCCGTTGGTGATGGGCACCACTTCCTACATGCGCAACAACCCCAAGGGTGAATGGAATTACACCATTCAGGATTGGGCCACTCCGGATGACATGGACTGGAAACGCTGGATGGGATCAGTCGACAAGAAGATACCCTTTAATGCGGATCATTATTTCCGCTGGCGTAAATATTACCCCTATTGCGCTGGTTTGCTCGGTGACTTGCTGCCTCACCTCCTTCATCCATACATGTTGGCAACTGGCAGCCCAGAATACCCAGCACGTGTGGTGAGCCTGGGGAACAAGGCGCTTCGCACCGACAAAAACACCCCTGGAACCTATGAGCGCGATGTCGATGAAAACGTTCAGGTCATCATCGAATTCCCAAGTGGATTCAACCTGGTCCTAGCGAGCAGCACAGTCAATGAGTACAACATGACTGAAACCATTCGCGGTCATCATGGAACCCTGCTCATGGGTGGTCTTGGCAGCGTCAAAATTGAACTGCGCCCGGAACGACGATTCGCAGACGAAGTCGATCCTGAAGTGTTTGACGAACTCCTTCCAGGTGAGGCCATCTCCCATCACGAGAAAAACTGGATTGAATGTATCCGCACCCGGAAACAGCCAAACTGTGGCATCGATCTGGCTGTCAAGGTTCAAACCGTCATTTCATTGGCTGAAATGTCTGACCGACTCAACATCATGTGCGTCTACGACGAGAAGAATCGTAAGATCACCACCGGTGATGGCAAGGAAGTCAAGCCTATCACCTACGGTAGCCTCGATCTCTCATAGGCACCCAATTTGGCAAGACAAGGGTTCCATCCCATGGGATGGAACCCTTTTTTATGCCTGGTTACCATGCAAACGATTCATTCAGCCAAAGGCGCCCGCAAGGCCATGGGCACTCGATTTGAAGTGGTTTTACACGGCTCACAGCCCCTGAACTGGCTCCAATCGGTCATTGAAGAGGTGCTGGATGAAATCGAGCGAATCGAGAGCCAACTGAGTCGCTATGACTCAGCCAGCCAAATAGCCCGGCTCAATCGCCTAGGAGCCCTTCAGCCTGTCAGGATGGAGCCTCAGATATTCAATCTGCTTCAGCAGTGCCGAGACCTAACGGAGCTGACGAAGGGAGCTTTTGATATCACGAGTGGCCCCCTTCTTCGATGCTGGGGCTTCGCTGACAGGGACTACAGAAAACCATCGCAACAAAGCCTTGAACAAGCCATGGAATGTGTTGGGATGCATCACGTTGAGTTCCACCCAGATCATTACAGTGTTTCATTTGACCGAGAGGGTGTCAGCTTGGACCTGGGTGCAGTGGGCAAAGGCTACGCCATGAATTGTGCACGGGAAATCCTTCAGGACTACGAAATCACCAGCGGCATCATCCATGGAGGCACCAGTACGGTTTGTGCCATCGGCTGCCCACCTGAGGACGACGCCTGGCACGTTGGCATTGTTAGACCCGAAAAAGATCCGGCATCTCCCTTTTCCGATTCGGAGGCCCTGGCAAATCCAGCTACCCCAAGGGACCTGCTCTCGCAAATACCCCTTAAGAATCGAAGCCTTTCGGTCTCAGCGGTATGGGGTAAATATTTTCAGCAGGATGGCAAAAACTACGGGCATGTCATCGACCCCAGAACAGGCCATCCGACTCAGGGTATCTGGCTCAGTGCCTTAGTGGGACAGGATGCCATGGTGACGGATGCTTTGACCACGGCCATGTTAGTCGATGGAGCCGATCTGGCAAAACGGCTTCATACAGAAGACCCGGCATTAGCCTGGCTGATTATCCAGGAAGAGGGCGATCATGCTAACTACTCCACGCAAGCGGAAGGTATTCTCATAGGTGAGCACACTCTCATTGAGAAGCAGGAGGCAGGTTGATCAAGGACTCTGGTTGGCGAGACCAAGCCTCCAGGTGAGCTGCTCTAATTCCTGTGGAGCAATCAGACCATCCTGAATTTTCTCCATGGCGTGAGCCCTTAGAGATTGCCAGCCAGATTGCATGGCGATCTGTCTAAATTCACCGATCGATCCCCCGCGGGTTATAGCCTCAACCAATTCATCCTGCATGAACAAGAATTCGTAGACTGCTACCCTGCCCTTGTAACCCCTGCCTTGGCAATGCTCACAGCCAAGGCCTTGGCTAGCTTTGATGGCATCCATTGGCAGAGAAAGGACCTGAGCCATCTCTTCGACCAGTCTGGGATCAAGCTCATAATCCTGCGTCTTGCAATGATCACAAATTTTCCTGGTCAATCTTTGAGCTACTGAGGCTTCCAGTCCGGCAGCAATCAGGTAAGGGTCCACTCCCATGCCTACTAATCTCGGGATCACGCCAATACTGTTATTCGCATGCAAGGTGGATAACACAAGGTGACCGGTCTGAGCCGCTCGTATGGCAATTTGAGCCGTATCATGATCTCGGATTTCACCCACCAACACCACATCTGGGTCGTGGCGCAGCACCGAGCGTAAGCCACTCGCAAAATTAAGTCCTATGTCCTCACGAGTCTGAATCTGGGAAATACCATCCATTTGGTATTCAACTGGATCTTCGATCGTGACAATTTTACGCCCTTCGTGATTGGCTTGAGCCAGAGCTGCATACAGAGTCGTGGTCTTGCCGCTACCTGTGGGTCCCGTCAAAAGAATCAATCCCTGTGGCAGGTTAACCAATCGACCAAAGAGCTCTTCTTGAGCTCGGTTCATCCCCAATTGATTTAGGTTTAAAAACAGGCTTTCTCGCCCAAGGATCCGCAAGCAAACCGTTTCACCGTGCTGTGTTGGGATCACTGATACTCTTAAATCAAATGGTTCACCTCGATTACGCATGGATATCCGACCATCGTGTGGTAAGCGCTTTTCTGAAATATCCAAATCGGCCATCACCTTGAGGCGGGAGACAATGGCCCCATACAACTGCTTCAAGTCGGATGGAAGGGCTACTTTCTGTAGCACACCATCAATGCGATAGCGTAGTCGTATAGTATCCCGGTAGGGTTCAATATGGATGTCTGTAGCATGCAGGTCTAGCGCATCATTAAGGATCTGATCGACTAGTTTGGAAATGGCCCCTTCCTTGATCAACCCCTTGGATTCTGGCGAAACCTCATAAATGGGCGCCAAATCAGAGTCTTCTGACAGGTTATCAGTTTCGAGTTGATCAACCGTCTCAGCACCCAAGCCAAATAGATTCCTGATATGAGCTCTGATACGACTGGGTGGGGATAAGGCAACTTGAATGCGCTTACCCAGAAGTAGTCTCAAATTACCCAACTCCAGAGGATCGGGCACATCGCCAAATGCCATCACAATGCCTCCTTCATCATCAGAGATGGGGAGCATTTCGTAATGAAATATGAGTTTGGATGGGATCGATTTAATCAGAGCACTGTCGGGCTGATAATGCTCCAACGCTGCGTAGTCGTAATGCTCCAGCTCGGCATTGGCTTGCACGATGGCCTCTTCCGACAACAATCCCAGTGAGAAAAGAACCCTAACGGTAGATTCACCCGTACCCTGCTGTCTGGATCGAACCTCCAATAGCTCCTTTTCCTGCAAAAGGCCTCGTGCGTGGAGGATATCCCCCACATCCATATCTCTCTGAGGTCGCTTACTTTCCATGTTCACGGCAGAGGGATGACAATCTTGGTCGGTTGACTGAAAGGGATGCTATGCTTGACCCCGTCAGATGATTTGAGAATTAACTGTTTCGATTCAATGCTCTCGATGATCAAGTCACTCCCAACTTGGCTTCCTTCTGCCCCCTTGACCTGCTTATCGTCCAGACTCATGAAAGCCTGCACCTCCCCTTGACTACTTTCAAACCATCCTTGAAAGGTCACGCTCAACTCTCGGGTCGTAGGAGCCGGCGCAGGAGGCGGCTTCGGTGGGGGGGTAAAACGATCCGTGTAAAATGGGTTTTCTTGTCCCGCCCAAAGGCTTTCTGGCATGGATGGCTCATATCCTGGCCTGGATTGAAATCGCTCAAGGAACTGAGGCAGATTCTTAGAATGACTCTCATTTGCATCCGCGCTGGCATCCCAATCCGGCAGGCCTCCGCCAAAACGCATACTGATCTGCAAGGACATCACAACTAGAACCATAATCAGGATGATTGATTCCCATCGGTTCCTTGACCAGCGTCCAGTCGGATTGGAGGAGGCACTACTCACCAGAACCTCCCTTCACTGCAAGGTTATGATAATGGAAACCTTCAACCAGCAGATCGAGTGTGACTTTGTCATCGGGTGCGGGTCCTGCCTTCTGTAGCATTACGCCTCCCACGTAGAGAGCAGGCCTTTCCCAATATGGGCTAGGTAGGCCCAGCTCCTTGGCTTCACTACCTCTTAGGGGGAGAGTGCGAATCAATTGCTGAACTGATGCCATATTGGCAAGCATTTGAAGGCGAAACCTCGATATCCTCAGACCACGATCCTCAGGCACTTGCGAATCTGTGAGTAGGGTCTCAAAAGCATCTATCCGCTCGGGTTGACAGGCAATGCTCAGCGAGAGCAGATGCTTGGCAAGGGCAAAGTCTACCCAGAGAAAACTAGGGTTGTCGACCCCCGTGGAGTGTTGTGGCAGCCCATCCAAAACTTCAGCAGCTAGCCCCACTTTACTTGCTGCAGCTTCACGCCGTATTGACTCCTGGAGGGTAGCCAGAGCGTTCTCGTACTCAACCAATTGAAAGGGGCTCTCCAGTTTGCTCTGGTCAGATTCAGTCAATAGAATGCGACTAATCAGTTCGGCCTCGTTATCCATGAAGCGAGACAGGGTTGCATTCATGGCATCCGGCAAATCATCAAGCTCCCCCATCGTCAGCATACCACCCAGTCGATTCGTCTGCATGGAAAGGGAAAGTCTTCGCCATGAATCCTGCAATGGCACGTCCATTTGATCGATCCGGTCATCCAAAGGAAGGTAAAAACCCAGGAACAACGTCGACCAGGTGATCACAAAGGCAGCAATCCATCGCACATCGCTAACAAGTCTGTGAACAAAACCTTTCATGGTCATGGATTCACTTGATCGGGTCTAGGCGTAAACCCATTCCAATTCACTTTTCCCTCTTGGGCTGCTTCAGCGCTCTGCTCCTGATCTATTGAATCCAGCAACTCAAGGCTGATTGCAAAATGCTGATTCGGAAGTAGGACATCAGGAGAGACAATGGCGCGACGCGTATTGCTTGGAAGCGTGTCAGCTCGAACGACGTAATCCGATGCCTGGAAAACACCCACCAGATCTTCTAAACTTCGTCGCATGCTCTCGCCCTGGCGGTCAATAACGAGCTCAAGAATCAGTCCTTGCTGGAGTGACACACGGTTAGTCAATACAACTGGAACAGCATTGGTATCACCCACTGCCATCTCTTGAAGCCTTCCACCCTCTTCATAGTAGGTTTCTTGATCTGCCAGCAATACCGCCCAACCCAGACCGTTTGTCCTCAAAGTTTGCATGCGATCAAGCGTTTTCAGCACAGCCATCGTCTGGTCTTCGGCATGCACAAGGGGCTGGAGCATCTGATACTCCTGCTTAAGGCTATCAAAAACAATCAAGCTCTGATCCACTCGCTCCTCTACCATGGATAATTGATCCAGAAGCCCTGCCTTAAGTTTCCAAAGCACCGCCTTTTGAGCAAAGGCTACCAGAAGCATTAAGGAAACCAGAACACACCCAGCCAAAGCAGCCGAACGCAGGGCAGTGTCTACCTGTCGCTGATCCCATGCTTCCTTGATTGCTTCGGGCAAAAGGGAGGGAACAATCAAGTTTTTCTTTGTAATTGTCTGGCAAGCTCCGAATTGTCTTAGACGGTTTACTTTCAACCCTGAAAGACTCCCCATTGCGATATCCTCAAACGCCACAAACTTGCATGCCAAATGTTGCTCAAGCTGTTCCTCCCATATGGATTGATGGGAATCCCCTGTGATAAGAAGGCATGCCAACTCCTGGTCATCACCCTTTTTGAGCCGACCATCGCGGCTTAGATATTCCTTGATGCTCCGGGCTATCTCATTGGCCCAAGCTGGCCCCATCGCTTTGATCCCATCAACCATTTGATTGGAACGTGTCGGAAGGGATGATTGGGAGCCCCCCAAACGTAGTGGCCCCACTGAACGCTGACCACGCTCACGAGCCAACTCCGCGCCCATGGCAAAGCAATGTGCCAGGCAGGGTGTTCTGCTATCGAACAGACTGATAGATGTGCTTCCATCGAAAACCTCTATAAGCAACCAAGGCCGCTCTGGAATGCGAAGGCCTTGAAGGGCAGCCCAATACGCGTCATGGCTGGAAAGCACATCGCAAATAGCCACATCGACCAAGTCAAGTTCGTCAATGATCTGGGTAATTTCCTGATGCTGGCAATAGGTCACCCAATAATCAGACTGAGAGGCATCTCCACCTGAGAGAAGCACGTGATCAAGGATCACATGTCGATTGCCAAGACCAGATAGTTTTTCAGCCTGCTGCTCAAGATCGGTTTCAAGCTGTTGAGGAGAACTCGCATGGCAGCGCAGCGCCTGAGAAATGGTCAAGGTTGGAGGAAGCACCAAAATCCAAGATTCCTCACGATGCAGGGCAACAAAAGCAACCCATTCCTCGGCTGACTTGAGCCCCTTTTTCCTGATGGCTCCATCACCGCGAGCAAAGAGTTCACATTGAAGCTCAACGAGCCCATTTGATGTGATTGAATAAACCCCAGCACGCACCCAATCGTGCTCAGGCATGATGACCACCAACTGCCGTTGCCGCCAGAGCATTTGTTTGATCCGCTGGATCATGACCATCAAAATCAGAACGCGGAGGAGCGAGGTCGGTTAAATGATAGTGGATCCCCCTGAGGTATTTCCTCATATCTCAGGAATTCTCCAGAATCCGAAACAAGGGTGGCCGTCACGAAGATGAGCAGGTAGCGGGGTTTGTCCACTTCGGTGCGGCGCCTGAAAGCAGATCCTATCACGGGGATTTTTCCCAAAATGGGGACCGCTTCCACATAGGTTGACTGCTCACGCTCCAAAACCCCGCCCATGACAACCGTCTGACCAGACTGAACAATCACGCGAGTGGCCAGAGACTGGGTCCGTAATTCAGGCAACTTGATTTCAAAACTCTTGTTCCCATCGGTCACCTCAGCAAATGTCACAATCTTAACGTCCTGATTCACTTCTGGGCTGAGTGCGAGATAGATACTCTGCCCATCGCCCCCAATGCTGGCTAACACGTCCAAGGTCACACCAGAGTTAATGGATTTGGGTGCCCCCTTGGGAACAAGTGAGGTATTGAGGCTCACCAAGTTGGAACTCGCATCGCCACTTTGTATGGACTGGGTCACCTGGTATTCCTCATAGTAGTATTGCACTTTACCATCAGAAATAGTGGCAGGTAAGTTATTGACGAGGGTAAGGCGTGGCGCGCTTAAGGTTTGGGTCTCTCCCTCTTGCTCCAGAGCCGTTAGCGTGACGCTCAAATTCTCACGATCCAACACGTTGGTGAAGGTTTCCTGCAGCCCCATACCTATATTCGCAGGGCCAAACCCTAGGTTATCACTTGTAGGCTGTCCCTCCAGATCAGACTTACGGCCCGTCTCCCACAAGGCTCCCAACTGCATGAAGGCTGCCTCCGATACGGTGATGAAGCGCGCCTCGATAAAGACCTGCTGAAGGTGACGATCATACTCCTCAATAATTCTCTCAAGCACCGCAAGTTGCTCACGCGTGCCGGTTGCCAGAATAATGTTCCTCTCGTAGTCGATTTCATAGGAAGAACCTTTGAAAAACTTCTTGATGGCATTTTCGATCGCTGGGGCTCCGGCTGCGCCATCTCTCACAAAGGACTTGGCCTTTTGGTTGGTGACCGTCACGACATCCCCATTTTTCTGCTGTGTCACCGTTTTGTTGATTTCATCCGCACCAAAGATGGCCGGTAGGATAAACCCCTTTCGCAAACGGTAGATACGGGTTTCCTCAATCGTTTTGGTGGCGTCCTTCCCATCGACAATCCATATCAGGTCATCTCCCACCTGAAATTGCAGGGAAAAATTCCTCTGAATATATTCCAGAAACTCGCCTAATCGTACTTTCTGAAAGTTGACGCTCAGCTTCTGTTTGAAAGCTTCCAGAGATCGATCCGCAACAAAATTAACCGACTCCCTGTCCCCGATTTCAAAAATAATGGTCTCCAGGTCAACATTATCCATCTTGACGGATATTTCCTTGTCAAGCTCTCTGGCCATGCGTCCTTGCTGCGTTGAGAAATCAAACATCTCACTCGACCGCATGATGGTTTTGGTTTTGTTGAAAGAATCCGGAACGTATGGGGTGGATTCGATTTGCTGCACCGCATCTCGTAAATCTTTGCGAGGGGGCAAGCCACGATCGGTCTGTTCGGTCAGAAAGGATTTAACTGAAGGACTGAAAACAGAGTTTTTGGAGTCGATCTGACGAATCTTATCCTCCAGAGCCTGGTCTCTTACTATCTGAGACTGTTTAGAAACCCATCGGTAGATTCTTTCCACCGAGGGATCAAGAGGCCCGGATGCAGCGCTTTCTCGATTGTAGACTTCGGTTGCCAGAGCTTCAGCTTGTTCCCACATGTTGCGGTTAGCCAAACTGAAGATCTGCCTGAACTCATCGTCATAGCGCAAATTATACTGAATTTTCGAATCCTCGAATGCCTGATAATCGCGAGCAACGTCGTCGGTCTGCTGCTTAGTCGACTCTGCGGAACGTATGGGTGCTTCCTCAGGTTTTGCCTCGGCCACTTCAGTAGGGGTCGTGGTGCAGCTAGTGAAACCAATCAACCCGACCATACAAAAAAGCCACCCTGAATGGTTCAGGCACTTTATTAGGCTGCGCGGCGAGCTAGGACTTTCCGACAAGGGAGTTCCCGGGGCCTTTTTTGTCTCATTTGATTTGGAGTTGAGCATGCAAGCATGGTGGGTGAAAACAGGACATCATCGCGTTGAGCGATGACAGTTAGCTCCACCTTAACCCATCAATATGCTTCATATCTCCTTAAAATCAAATGGCAAGCCCGACAGAATCTCAGGAGGCTCAGTTCTGAAAAGCATTCCAGCCGAAGTGGATCCCCTATTGAAGTTGAGAAATCCAACAATGCGCCGACACCTAGCAACTCAGTTAAGCCGATGGAGCAAATAGTCAGCTAAAGCGTGTAATGCCGTTGCCTTTTTACCCAGTGGGCCTAACGCAGCAAAAGCCTTTTGAGTCAGATAGCTGGCCTTGCGCTTGGATCGATCCAATCCCATAAGAGCTGGGTAAGTTGCCTTGTCCGCTGCTTGGTCCTTGCCCGCTGTCTTGCCCAACTGATCACTAGATTGGGTCACATCCAAGATATCGTCAACCACTTGGAAGGCCAGACCCACGTGATAGCCGAAGGTGGTCAGGGCTTCGAGTTGACGCGGTGTGGCGTTAGCTGCCATGCCACCAAGACGCAATGAGGCAGTGAGTAATGCTGCTGTCTTGGAAGCGTGAATGAACTGGAGCTGCTTGAGTGAGACCCCCTGGTTGCCCTCGGCTTCCATATCCGCAACCTGGCCCGCAATCATGCCCCTTGAACCCGAAGCACGCGCGAGTTCCCGAACCATTGCAGCATGCCCATAACGTTGGGTAGGTCGTGTATCGGTGAGGATTTCAAAAGCAATGGTCAAAAGCGCATCCCCGGCCAGGATCGCCATGGCTTCCCCGTATACCTTGTGACTGGTCGGCCTACCGCGCCGGAGATCATCATTATCCATTGCTGGGAGATCATCATGTATCAGCGAATAGGTATGAACGCACTCTAGCGCACAAGCAGGAGCCAGCGCCGCCTCCTGCGAGCCACCACATGAAGCGGCAGCTGCCAGACAGAGTGCTGGACGCATGCGCTTGCCTCCAGCAAAGAGCGAGTACCTCATGGCCTCATGAATCGTTGCTGGCTTGATTCGAGATGCGGGCAAATAGTGAGAAAGGGCTTTATCCACCAATCTGGTGGTTTGGCCCAGGTAACCTTTGAGATCAAAGGGGGTTCCTTCAGCCTCCCTGTCGGCGGCAGGTCGCTTGCTCTGGGATGAACTCATGATGCGGTTATTAAGGCACGATGTGACCATTCATCAAGAACGAACCATGGCGGGCTCGGTCAAGCCTCAGTGGACGCCTGCATGGCAAATCGAAAGGAGCACGTTCCTTTGCTATGGTGCTTTGCATGCAGACCGGTTTAGATACTTACCATGCTGATCCACTCGCGAACCCTTAGACAACCCCTTTGCCTATTTCTCTTGTTGATAGGGTTCAATTCCTCTGCCGAGGAGCGCAAAGCACTCCGGGAGATCCCACCTTCGCCTTGGAATCAGACCGATGGTGTTCAAGTGGTGGGCATATCATCCAGCGTCGACACAATTAGGCAAAAGGCAATCTGGCGTGCCGAAGAAAGCAACAAGCCGCGCCCGCTATTGGTTGCCCTGCACAGCTGGTCAGGTGGCTTTGAGCAGGAAGCCGGGTATGCCTATTTAACTGAAGCAGTGACCCGTCAGTGGCATTTTATTCATCCAGACTTTCGTGGCATGAATCAGACGCCAGAGGCCACTTGCTCCGATCTGGTGATCCGTGACATCCTGGATGCTGTCGACTGGTGTCAGGATCATGCTCAAGTTGATGCAAATCGCATCTATCTTGTCGGTGCTTCAGGGGGTGGTATGGCCGCATTAATGATGGCTGGAAGAGCCCCTGAAATCTGGGCAGGGGTTTCAAGCTGGGTTCCCATCACCGACCTCTGCCTGTGGCATGCTGAAACCAAGGAACGAGGGCTACGTTACACCCGCATGATCGAGGCAAGCTGCGGGGGCCCCCCTTACAGCAAAACCGAGACATACCAACAATATCGGACGCGCTCCCCCATTCATCACCTGCATCAAGCCAAGTCTGTAGCGGTTGATATCAACGCGGGCATTCTGGATGGTCACACCGGAAGTGTTCCCATCGGTCATGCGATCAGAGCTTACAACGTCCTAGCAAAACCAGAGGATCAGCTCAGCGAGGGAATCATCCGTCACTTGGAAGCCGTCCCCCAGATTCCAGAATCCATGAAAAAACCCCTAGAAAATGATCCGCTCTATGGGGAAAAGTCACCCTTGTGGCGTCAACAGTCCGGCCAAGTCAGGCTGACCCTTTTTGATGGAGGCCATGAAATAATTGTTGCCGCCGCCATGGATTGGCTGAGCCGTCAGTCAAGGAAAACAGGTGCCCCATCGCCTTGAGCAAGGTCCTGGATCCATGCCCTTCATTCATGGATTGTCTGATTCGCAAGAATGGCCTACTGTGCCAAATAAATCAGCTCATTGCTGATCCCAATCTGAACAAGGTTTCATGATTCGACTCAAGGACATCGCCAAAGCAGGTAATGTATCCATCATGACCGTCTCCAAGGTCATGCGGGATGCTCCTGATATTTCAGGGGCCACCAAAGCTCGCATCAGACGTCTTGCCGAGGAAATGGGCTATGTTCCCGATGCGACTGCTCGCGGACTACGAAGCCGAAGCACCCGGCTTCTGGGCCTTGTCATTTCGGCCGCTACCAATCCTATTTATGCCAGAGTCATGATGGCCATAGAGCAACGGGCTCATCAGGCTGGCTATGACATTCTTTTTGCCCACTCGCTCAACGATCCTGAACGAGAGGCCAACTCGATTCGCCGCTTCCTAGCTCGCCGGGTGGATGGGCTCTTTATTTCTCCGGTTTATCGCCTGGAACCGAATGCCCCTATTTACCAGGAAATCAAGAAGCACAAAGCACCCTGCGTCATCCTTGGCCACCGAGCGCCTTTTTGTGAAGATTTTGCCAATGTTGAGACCGATAGTCGGACCGCTTCCATGATGGCCACCCGCCACCTGATCGAACTCGGTCATCGAAGGATTGCCTTTTTTTCAGGACCGCTGGCAGCTCCCTGGGCCAAAGATCGTCTAGAAGGCTACAGACTGGCGTTGAGGGAAGCCCAGATTCCGTGGGATGATCAGCGCGTTTATCAAGCCGGTGGCACCATTGAAGAGGGACGTCAGGCTGCGGCTCAGTTTATGGCCGAACAAGGGGACGCTACTGCCATTCAAGCTGTCAATGACTTGGTCGCCATCGGTGCAGCAGGCCATCTCTTGGATCATGGTTGGGGCATCCCCAATCAGATGTCGATTGTGGGCTTTGGGAACATCCTGACCAGTGAGCATTTCCGTGTCCCGCTTACCACGGTGCGTCAACCCAAGATGCGCCAAGGAGAAGCGGCTATGGATATCATGGAATCCCTCATCCAAGGCCACGCACCTTCCTCATTGATTCTACCTGCTGAACTGATCGAGAGATCCAGCACTGCCCCACCAGAAAAGTGAACGACACCCGTAGTCAGTCTGCATTGGGTTCGAAGCATTTGTTGTCTGGATTCCATGCTTTTGGCGGGTATCTGCTGGCCTGCTTGCTAGCAGTCATTCCATGCCTTGGCGCAAAATCACCCAACATCGTCTTCATCCTGGCTGATGATTGGGGATGGCAGGATTTGAGTTGCCATGGACACCCCTATGTTCAAACGCCCAACCTAGACAGGCTGGCAAGGGAAGGCACCGACTTCCATCGTTTTACCGTTGCAAGCGGGGTTTGCTCCCCAAGTCGGACCGCTTTTCTGACTGGGAATTTCCCTGCGATTCACAACATCGATGGTCATTTCGCATGGGTCGAACAGAATCAGCGACGCAACATGCCCGATTGGTTGGATCCAAGCACCCCCACTCTACCCCGACTCCTGAAGGAAGCTGGCTACGCAACGGCTCATTTTGGGAAGTGGCATCTGTCCAACGACATGATTCCTGACTCTCCCCTCCCAGGCGATTACGGATTTGATGAGTTTGGCGCCTACAATTGTGCGGGAGAGCAAATGCCATTCCATGAGGATGCGGCGCGAGCGGGCGATTTTATCGCTAGGAGCGCCAGAGAACAAAAACCTTTTTTTGTGCAGGTATGGCTGCATGAGCCCCATACGCCCTTCCATACCTTACCTCGCTACGAGTGGCGATTCAGGCACCTTGAGCGGCGTGAAGATCAAATTTATGCCTCGGTGCTCTCACATGCCGATGAGCGGATCGGACATATATTGGACACACTTGATCAACTGAACTTAGCTCAGGAAACCTTGGTGATTTTCTCCTCAGACAATGGACCAGCCAGGGCAGTAAAACCCACACCACTGAATTTGCAGTATGATACAGCCACGGGAGCAGGCTGGGGAATCGCCGCCTCCAAGGGCCTGACCGGTGGCCGCCGGGGCTACAAATCATCTCTCTTTGAGGGAGGTGTTGGGGTCCCATTTATCGTGCGATGGCCAGGGGTTGTTCAAGCTGGAGGAGTGGACAGGGATTCCATCATTTCAGCCGTTGACCTGATGCCCACATTGTTGGAGTTAGCCGAGGTTCCCTCTAGGGATGAGCTCAAACTAGATGGCATCAACATGCTCGAGATCTGGAAAGGTGGGACACAACCCAATCGGGCTAAGTCCCTTTTCTGGAAATTCCCCTCTCCATGGCCACCAACCCTGAATCGCCCTGACCACTGGGTCTCCTGGGCGATGGTTCGAGAGCATTACAAACTGGTTGCCAACCAGGATTTTACACATTTTGCCTTATTTGATCTGGCAAGGGACCCGTTGGAAACAGAAGATCTCTTTAACAGACTTCCAGAGCTTGGAGCCAGCATGACCCAAGTCCTGAAAACCTGGAAAACATCCCTGCCTACTCAACCAAAGGGCCAGGTGTTTTCTTCCTTGCGTCAGAAAGATAAACTGCCCTGATACCATACCGGATCAGGGATTGCCTTCTGACACAGACCAGCCTCCGTCGACATCCAATACCTGCCCGGTCACAAATCGCGCTGCATCGGAAAGTAGGAAGGTAGCGGCAGCGTCTAAGTCTTCAGGGAGGCCAATCCGACCTCCATCCAATGGTTGTTTGGAGGCAATGTAGGAGAGGATCGCGGGGTCCTCTTGAGCCCTGGCAGACATGGGTGTCGCAACAAGTGCCGGACAAAGCAGGTTCACACGGATTGATTGAGAAGCGTAGAACGAAGCCATGGAGCGTGTCAGCCCCTCCAAGGCGGCCTTGGAGGCTGCGTAGGCATGGGTCGTGAAGAAACGCGATGATGGAGCGTGCCCTAGAACCGATCCACAATTGAGAATCGCTCCACCTTGACCCTGATCAAGAAAACAGTTGATTGCTGCGCGATTGGAATAGAAAACCGAATCAAGATTGAGTCGAAGCGTTTGCTGCCATCCTTCATCAGGGATAGTATGCAGGGGACCGTCGCCAAAGCGACGACCACTGCCACCAGCGACATGATACAGAGCATCTAAACGCCCCAAAAACTCGCAGGCTTTGGCCAGGAGTCTCTCCATCGCCTTGGCACAGGAAGCATCGGCGCAGACTGCAATACCCTGCTGGCCTAGCCAGTTGCTAGCATCTTCCAGCTTGCGCTGGTTTCTTCCCGAAACCACAACCTTGGCACCTTGGTCAAGAAAAGCTCTGGCCGCCGAGGCACCCAAGCCACTGGTCCCACCGACCACCAGAATGTGTTTACCTTCAAGGTTCATGGTCAACGTGGCACAGCAACAACCAAGCTTCTAGCGAATCCCTAGCTTTTTGAAACGTGATTTGATCTGTCGGTAATGAAACTCCATAGAGCAGAGCTTCTCAAGTTCCCCCTTGGCAAAATGTCGAGACACCTCAGGATCAGCCAACAACTGCTTTTTAAAGGCAGCTTGCGTGTCACCTGAATGCTTGCTCTTCCAGGTCTCCATGGCATTTCGCTGCACCAGAGCGTAGGCGTCTTCCCGTGTCAGCCCCTTCTGGATCAGGGCTAGGAGAACCGTCTGAGAATGCCACATTCCCAGTGAGAGTTCCATGTTACGTTCCATGTTGGCCGGGTAAACAATGAGTCCCTGAGTGAGGTCGGCGAGTTTGACAAGCATGTAATCCAACAGCGTACACGAATCAGGGAAAATCACTCTTTCCACTGAACTATGGCTGATGTCGCGCTCGTGCCAGAGGGCGACATTTTCCAAAGCGGCCAGGGCATTACCCCGCAAAACACGTGCAAGACCTGTGAGACGCTCGCCGGTGATTGGATTGCGCTTGTGAGGCATGGCACTGGAGCCTTTCTGTCCTTTGGAAAAATACTCTTCTGCTTCGAGCACTTCCGTGCGCTGCAAGTGCCGAAATTCGGTAGCCCAACGCTCAATACTGGCTCCAACCAGCGCCATGACAGTCATGAATTCAGCATGGATATCGCGCTGGACAACTTGGGTGGCAATGGGGGCGGGTTTAAGCCCTAGGCGCCGGCATACTGTCGCTTCAATTTTAGGCGATAGGTGAGCATTGGTACCAACGGCTCCCGAGAGTTTTCCAATAGCCACGTGCTTGCGAACTTCCTTCAGACGACGCTCAGCACGACCAAACTCATCGAACATGAGGGCCATCTTCAAGCCAAAGGTTGTGGGCTCGGCATGAATGCCATGGCTTCGGCCAATCATGGGGGTGAATTGATGCTCCTTAGCCCTTTTGGCAATGACTTCGCGCAGATGAGCCACATCCTCGAGCAGGATGTCGACCGACGCCGCCATTTGAACCCCAAAGGCCGTATCAATCAGATCACTGCTGGTCAGCCCGTAATGCAACCATCTAGATGCGCGGTCATTGATATTTTCAGCCACGTTGGTGGTGAAGGCAATCACATCGTGATTGAGGGTGCGCTCCAGCTCACGACAGCGCTCAATGGAAAAGGAGGCCCCTTTTTTCATCTTACGAAAGTCTTGCTTGGGCACCAGACCCTGCTCAACGAGAGCCTCAGTAGCCAGCAATTCAATCTCGAGCCAAATTTCGAGCTTCCGCTGCTCCGTCCAGATGTCCCGCATGGCGGGACGTGAATACCTTGGTATCATATGCAGGAAGAAGAAAAGCAACCCGATGCCAAAAAAAAAGTAAAAACGTCATCAATTCGGGTCGAGTCTCATAGAAATGGATCCATCCCCCTCCCAAGTCCTGCCGGATTGTAGGGGCGATTAGAACAAATGCCACCACCGCGTTTGACAAGATCCGTCTCCAACGATATAGCTTCAGCGTAAAACGTAATTCTATCTAAATCAAAATCATGGCAATTTCCGTAGGCACCCAAGCCCCTGACTTCACGCTCAAATCCAAGAACGCTGATGGCGTGGTGGACATTTCACTCAGCAACAACAAAGGCCAGAAGAACACTGTTCTGCTTTTCTTCCCACTGGCATTCACCGGAGTTTGCACAAGCGAACTATGTGATGTGACTGCTGGGCTGAGCCAATACAGCGATTTGAATGCCGATGTGATCGGTATCAGTGTGGACAGCCCTTTTGCACAGGAAGCATGGGCTCAAAAGGAAAATATTGGCATCACCCTTGCAAGCGACTTGAACAAAAAAACCGCTGCCGACTACGGAGTCCTGCTCGACGATCTGCTCGGTTTTGGCTCGACAAGCGCGAGAGCTGCATTTGTTGTCGACAAGCAAGGGGTTGTTCAATACGCCGAGCAAACCCCAACACCCAAGGATCTACCCAACTTTGATGCGATTAAGGAAACGCTCAAAGGACTTCAGTAAGTTCCGGAGATCTCGAACTTTACAAAGGTGTTGCTCCCTTTAGGGGGCAGCACCTTTTTCGTTGGACGGCCTAGAATCAGTTCAAATGACTTCTTGAGATTCCAGGTTGGAACGGGATCAGTCTGAAAGAGAAGATTACTAAAGGGTGGGACCAAGCATCCAGGGAGCGAACTCCTCATCCCCCATCCCCTGGGCCTCGCTTTTGGTCGCTTCTCCACTGGCTACCCGAATCATCTGATCAAAGAGTCGATGCCCCACTTGCGCAACCGACTCATGACCTTCAAGGATACTGCCTGCGTTCACATCCATGTCATCCTCCATCCACTGATAGAGGGGCGTATGGGTCGCTACCTTGATACAAGGCACGGGCTTGCAGCCAAAGACACTCCCACGACCGGTCGTGAAAACCCCCAAATTGCATCCCCCCGCGACCAACCCCGTCATACTGACAGGGTCGTTACCAGGAGTATCCATAAAACAGAGGCCTTTTTCTTTGATTCGCTCGGCATAGCGATAAACAGCCTGCAGAGGAGACTGGCCTGCCTTGGCGATAGCCCCAAGGCTCTTTTCATAAATAGTCGTTAATCCGCCCTCTTTGTTACCGTAGGAGGGGTTATTGTCGATGGTAGCACCAAAGCTAGCTGTGTATTGTTCCCACCATCGAATCAGATCTACCAGCTGCTCCCCTACTTCTCGCGAACAAGCACGCTGTGTGAGGAGGTGTTCGGCACCGTAGATTTCACTGGTTTCAGCAAGCACTGAAGTGCCTCCATGGCGAACGAGCAAATCCGAGGCAACTCCTAGGGCTGGGTTTGCGGTGATACCGCTGTTGCCATCAGATCCGCCGCAATTCATGGCAAGAGCCAGCTCGCTCAACGGGCGTGGGGTGCGCCTCAGCTCATTGAGCTTTGGAAGCATCGCCTCAACAGCTTTGATCCCTGCGTCCACTGTCTTGGCAATTCCACCAAGGGACTGAATGTTCATGTGGAAGGGGTCTTGACCGCTATGAAGCAAGTCCTTGAGGCCATGACGCTGAATCAATTGGGGAATCTGGTTGACCTCACAACCCAAGCCAACCAGTAAATAGCCAGATATGTTGGGATGAACAGCCATCCCAGCCAGGACTCGTTGCAGGACCTCTAAGGGCTCATCTGGCATGAGACTACAACCAGATTTGTGTGTCAAAGCCACAACACCATCGACATTGGGGAAGCGACTCATCAGAGCCTCTTTGTTGAAGGGTGCTGCAATGTAGCGGGAAACCGAGGCCGAGCAGTTGACACTGGATATAATAGCAAGGTAGTTGCGCGTTCCAGAGCGGCGCCCTGCCCCTCGATCATAGCCCTGAAAAGTGAGCTGCTGCTCAGGTGGAAATAAATCAACCGGACGATGGTTTTCGCCAAAACGGTAGTCCATTCCAAGAGGTCCCATCCCAAGATTATGAGTGTGGACATGATCGCCTGGCTGTATGTCCTTAAGGGCAAAGCCTATGATCTGGCCGTATTTTACCAGAGGCTGCCCTGAATCGATAGGTTTCAATGCCAGCTTGTGCCCTGCGGGAATCGTTCTAGACAGTCTCCAGATTTGAGAGCCCTGCTCGATCACAACACCCGATTTGAGTGTTTTCTTGAGTACGGCAACATGGTCATCGGGATGCAGCCGAAGCAACACTTCATCAAAGGACAGATTCATTGATAGAACCCAGCATGATGGAACCCTTCTCAGGTGACCAGCAAATGATGTAGACCAATTTCACTTGCCAACCGCAGCCGCGCTACATTTGATGGTGACATGAAACACGAATATGTTGAGCGAGTGGTCAACCTCATCGACCCCCAGTCACATCGCCTACACAACATGAACCTGCAGGAGGCTACTGAGCGTGTTCTCTCAGGAAAGCCTGATGCGGTGAGGCAGATTGATGGTTCCTTCGCCTTGCTAGCTAAAGAAGAGAAAACCGTGCGCATGGCTCGATCCATGGACCGTCCCATGAGGTATTTTCTGGCTAAACGCGCCGAAGGACCAGCGCTGATCGTTGCCGATCGCATGGATAAGATTGCTGACTGGCTCAAGGCCGAAGGACTGGATGACCAATTTCATCCGAGCTATACCAGAATGGTACCCGCCCACTATGTGGTTGAAATTCAGCTTGTTGGATGCCCTGACCCCGACCCCGTCTACACCCGCTATTTTGATCCTCAGAAAAACACGCAACCGGGAAATCTTGACATCATCGGCCAGCACTACATTGGCGCCTTAGCCGAGGCAATCCAGAAATGGATTGCCAGTTTGCCTCCAGCTGAGCCAATCGGAGTCTGTTTTTCAGGGGGTATTGACAGTGGTGCGGTCTTCCTGACCACCCATCATGTCATGCAAAAGATGGGCACCCCTTTGACACGTCTCAAGGCATTCACCTTGAACTTGGGAGGGGGAGCCGATGCACAGCAAGCGCGCTCATTTCTCTCGAAGACAGGCCATACGCTGTTTCTGGAAGAAATCCAGGCATCCTTGGATGAGCTTCAGGTGGAGGAAATCCTGCGAACCATCGAAGACTATAAACCGCTTGATGTGGAGTGCGCAGCCATGGGCATGCTACTGCATCGCTCTATCAGAAAGCAGTATCCTGACTGGAAGTTTCTTATTGATGGTGACGGTGGGGATGAAAACCTCAAGGATTACCCCATCGAGGATAACCCCGAGCTAACCATCCGCAGTGTCCTGCATAACCAAATGCTTTATCACGAAGGATGGGGCGTCGGCAAAATCAAGCACTCACTGACCTACAGCGGCGGACTGAGCCGTTCCTATACCCGAACCTACGCACCGGCACAAAGTTTGGGGTTTGAAGGATTCAGCCCTTTCACACGCCCAGAAGTGATTGCCGTGTCAGAGGGGATACCCTACATCGACCTCACTGATTATCAGCACGGAAGGCTGTATGACCTCAAGGGTTCCATCGTGTCCAGAGGAGTGAAGGCAATCACCGGCATAGACATGCCGGTTTTCGAGAAGCGGCGTTTTCAGCATGGCGCTATAGCGCCTGAAAGACTCAGGGAAGCGATCACCCATCAAGAACCTCTACTTAGGAGGCGTTTCCACGCCCTCTATGAAGGTTCTTGATGCAGAGGTTGTCTTGGCTTCGGTGGGGGATTGTGGTTTATATGGGCCTCCCTCAGCACCTCGCGCAGCCGTCTTAAGTTAGCTTTGATTCCATGCAGATTTCACGACTGCAGCAGCGTAATCACGATTCATCCTTGAGATGAAATCCAAGCTGATTTCTTTAGGACAAGCCGCCTCACAGGAACCGGTAACCGTACAATTTCCAAATCCTTCCTTGTCCATTTGATTGACCATAGCCAACACCCTTCGATCTTTTTCAACCTTGCCTTGGGGCAAGACGCCTAAGTGTGACACTTTGGCTGAGACAAACAACATGGCCGAGGCGTTCTTGCATGCAGCCACACACGCCCCGCATCCAATGCACTGAGCCGCATCCATAGCGGTATCCGCATCAGGTTTGGGTATTGGGATAGCATTGGCATCGGGCGCACCTCCGGTGCTAGCCGAAATAAAACCACCGGACTGAATGATCCGATCAAAGGCAGAACGATCCACCCTGAGGTCTCTGATGACTGGGAATGGCTTGGCCCGCCAAGGCTCGATCGTTATGGTTTCACCATCGTTAAAGTGCCTCATGTGTAATTGACACGCCGTGGTTGCCTTTTGCTCACCGTGCGGGGCTCCGTTAATCACCACCGAACACGTACCGCAAATTCCCTCTCGACAGTCTGAATCAAAGGCAATCGGCTCTTGCCCCTCTGTCATCAGGGACTCATTGACCACGTCCAACATTTCAAGGAAGGACATGTCCTGACTGATGTCCTTGGCTTGATAACTCACGAATTGGCCAGGCTCATCGGCATTTTTCTGCCGCCATACTTTCAGGGTCAGATTCATTATTTGTAGCTACGTTGCGTCATTTTGACTTCCTGGTAATCCAGGGCCTCTTTGTGAAGGGCTGGTGCCTTGTCTTCTCCTTGGTGCTCCCAGGCGGCGACATAAGCGAAATCCTCATCGTTGCGTAAAGCTTCACCATCCTCGGTCTGGTATTCGGTTCGAAAATGACCGCCACATGACTCCTCTCGATGCAAAGCATCTCGGCATAACAATTCGGCGAATTCCATGAAGTCAGCCACCCGAGAGGCCTGCTCGAGTGCCACATTGACCCCCTTAGCCTCTCCTGGGACACTGACATTGTGCCAAAATTCTTCCCTGAGTTTGGGGATGGTCGCAATCGCTTCTTCGAGCCCGGCACGATCACGAGCCATGCCACATTTTTCCCATACCAGGCGACCAAGCTCCCAGTGCATGGAACGGATGGATCGGTTTCCTTTGATGGACAAGAGACGATCGATTCTAGCCTTGGCCTGAGTTTCGCTGTGACCAAAGGCATCGTGGGTGGTGGAAGGCTTGTGCTGAGTATGGGAAGCAAAATAGTGACCGATGGTGTAAGGGATAACGAAATACCCATCTGCCAACCCTTGCATGAGGGCACTGGCACCCAAGCGGTTAGCCCCATGATCCGAAAAATTAGCCTCTCCCAGAACAAACAACCCCGGCACGTTGCTCATCAGGTTGTAGTCGACCCAGAGACCACCCATGGTGTAGTGCGGGGCCGGATAGATACGCATGGGCTGACGGTAGGCGTTCTCACCGGTGATACGCTCATACATATCGAATAGATTGCCGTATTTTTCTCGCACCGAAGGTTCACCCATCCGCTTGATGGAGTCCGCAAAATCTAGGTAGACACCGTAACCGGTAGGCCCCACGCCTAATCCGGCATCACAGGCCTCCTTGGCTGCCCTCGAAGCAATGTCGCGCGGAGCGAGATTGCCGAAACTTGGGTATTTGCGCTCCAGGAAGTAATCTCGCTCACCTTCAGGAATGTCCCAAGGTTTGCGCTGATCGCCAGACTTCAGGGGAACCCATACACGCCCGTCATTACGCAGTGATTCGGACATCAGGGTCAATTTGGACTGATGGTCGCCACTGACTGGGATGCATGTCGGATGGATTTGAGTGTAACAGGGATTTGCGAAATGAGCGCCTTGCTTGTGAGCCCGGTATGCAGCCGTCACGTTGCAACCCACTGCATTGGTGGAGAGATAAAATACCGGACAATACCCACCGGTAGCCAGAACCACTGCGTCGGCGGCATGTCGGCTCAATGCGCCGGTGTTGAGATCACGCACAATGATCCCTTTGGCGTGGCCATCAACGAGCACCAGCTCCTGGAACTCTGTGCGAGGGAACATTTGAACTTTCCCAAGGCCAATTTGCCGGCTGAGCGCTTGGTAGGCGCCTAGCAACAATTGCTGCCCTGTCTGCCCTCGAGCATAGAATGTGCGCGAAACCTGGGCCCCACCAAATGAACGGTTGGCAAGATAGCCACTGTATTCACGGGCGAATGGAACGCCTTGAGCTGCGCATTGATCAATGATGTTGCGGCTGATTTCGGCAAGGCGATGAACATTGGCCTCTCGAGCACGAAAATCCCCTCCCTTGATGGTGTCGTAAAACAGCCGGTGAACACTGTCACCGTCATTCTGGTAGTTCTTGGCAGCGTTAATACCGCCCTGAGCAGCGATGCTGTGGGCTCGCCGTGGGCTATCCTGATAGCAGAAGCATTTGACCTGATACCCCAACTCGGCAAGGGTGGCTGAAGCAGAGGCCCCAGCGAGACCTGAGCCCACGACGATGACTTCGAATTTGCGTTTGTTGGCAGGGTTAACGAGCTTGAGATCAAACTTGTGTCGCTCCCATTTACTGGCCAGAGGACCAGAAGGAATCTTTGAGTCTGGTAACATAATTCAGAGAACCTCCTTTCCGAAACCCAACAGGACAGCCGTGGGTATGGAAACGTTGCCAACGAATATCAACCAACCCAGAACAAGCGCAAGCGACTGATACCAATGACGGAATCGTCCCGTGCTCAGGCCCAGTGATTGAAAAAGGCTTTGGAAGCCGTGACTGAGGTGAATAGCGAGTAGTGTATTGGCCAGGATGTAAAACCCAGCGCTTAGAGGGTGACTGAAGCTGAGAATCACCATTTTATAAATGTCATGTCGCCCACTCTCATCCACACCTTTGAATTCGGGCGTGATCGTAAAATCGAATAGGTGGTAAACAATGAAACTCAAAACGATCAAACCACTCCAAATCATGGTTCTTGACGCAAACGAAGCAGTGGAACGCGTGACTTGGTAGGCGACAGGCCTAGCGCGGCGATTTTCACGCACTAAGGCAATCGCAGACCAAATATGCAGGCCGACACAAGCCAGCAAGCCAATCCTAGCAGCCCAAAGCAACTTCGGCATTGATTTCAAAAAAGCGCCGTAAGCGTTGATTTTTTCCTGCCCGAGAAAAATCTGCAGATTGCCAACCATGTGACCAACCACAAATCCAACTAGAGCAAGACCCGACAATCCCATGATGAACTTCTTTCCTAAGGATGATCGGAAGATAGCGTGATAAATATTCATATCTTTCAACCAGATTGGTGAGGGACAGAACACGATTTACTATTGTGAAGAGCCCCTTGTCCCAAAGATTAGATATAAGACCGCCTTGTAAAAGTCAAATACTCCGCATATTAATAAGTTTAACTAATAGTTAACATAACACAGAGGTATTGAGCGTGCCGTTTGATTGAGGAGAAAGGCCTCTAGCTCAAAAAGAGGCAGAAACAAATCACAGCCAAGCCTCAGTGATACGGTTCTCAAGTTCTCTCAAATCCGAGAGCGAATGAAGATCGGAGGGCTTATCACGAGCGATCAGCAGGGATCGCATCCCCACCTGCCGGGCACCCTCAAAATCTTCTGAAGGTTGATCCCCTACAAAAAGAATCCTCTCGGGAGGGATACCAAGTTTTGCGATAGCGTGCTCGAAAATGACCGGTGAGGGTTTTTCAAAGCCAACTTCACATGAGACCCCTACCCATTCAAAAAAAACATCCAGCCTCAACGCCGACAGGAGGGGTTTGAGCCTCTGATCCCAGTTTGAAATGATCCCAAGGCGGAACCCGCGGTCGGCAAGCATGTCCAGTGTAGGCAAGGTGTCTTGATGTATTTTCCAAGCGCTCGCATGCTCAAATCGGCGATAAAGAGACGGAAACAGTTCACGAATGGCTTTTGCCTCCAATTCACCCTCAAAAGCTTGGGTGACCACCCTCAGCCAATCTTCTTGGCGGTAATGAAAATCGCCCTTGCTATGCCAGGCTGCTTGAAACTGTTGGTCAATGCGTTGCTCATCAAGGGTTCCGAAGCCCTCTTGCCTGGCAATCTGCGCGTAGGTTTTGCCAACTGACTCCCGGGGTAGGATCAGCGTGCCTCCGACATCGAAGAGCACAGCATCGATGCGCAAGGGGGTTGGATTGAATGATGGGTTGGACAATAAGAAATTAATTATCCCAACAAGGGGCCTGCTTCAAGCCGATTCCCAGTCATCAGAAAGCCTCTGGCTGGAGATTAGTCGGGATCATCGGCTGGCTTGAGTGGGCCTGATTGCAGGAAAGTAGGTTCCATCATGCACACTCTCCTCAAAATCATTGAGTGTATATCACCTGGGTTCTTGGCTCTGCGCTTGCCCGCCCGGTGCCTGTTAAAGCATGATGACTGCATGCTGTCCATTTTCAATAGGATCGGTTGCCTTGCACTTGTTTGCATCAGTCCTGGCATGCTTGAGGCAGCCAAGGATTGGCCTCAATTCATGGGGCCATATCGAAACGGCTCGAATAACGAGCAGCAGCTGACTACCAACTGGCAACTTCATGCCCCCAAAAAGAGCTGGTCTAAGCAGGTTGGCAGTGGATTCAGCGGCCCCATCATCCTCGATTCAAAAGTTTTTTTGTTTCATCGAATTGAAAACCAAGACCACCTTGATTGCTTCTCACTGGCCTCAGGAGAGCGCCTTTGGAGGACGAGCTACCCAACTCGATATCGCGATCGCTTTGGGTTTGATGATGGTCCCAGGGCAACCCCGGCAGCTGACCAGGAGCGCATTTACCTGATGAGTGCCACAGGCACCATACGGGCAGTCAGCCTCCAGCAGGGGGAGGAACTCTGGACCTTACCGGCAGAGGATAAATGGGAAATGGATCAAGGATTTTTTGGGAAAGCACCTTCACCCATTATTTTGGATCAATCAGTCATTTTCCTATTGGGGGCAAAACCTAACGCAGGGGTTGTGGCACTGAATAAAGAAGACGGGGCCGTCCTCTGGTCAACCCTCTCAGAGGATGCTGATTATGCTTCCCCTGTCATCCAAGCCGGGGTGGATCACCCCTGGCTTTGGGTGTGGATGCGAGATCATCTACACCGTTTGGATCCCAACCTAGGCATGATAACCCAGTCCATCCGGTGGCGCTCCAGCATGAACGCCGCTGTCAACGCGGCCTCACCGCTTGTCATTCCGGAGGGACTTTTCGTTTCGGCCAGTTATGGAACTGGGGCTGTGCTATTAAAAGAGCATGGAGCAAAGTGGGAGCCGCAATGGTCAGGGGATAACCAAATGTCAAATCATTACGCTCATTGTGTTTACCAGGATGGTTTCCTTTTCGGTTTCCATGGCAGACAAGAGCATGGCCCCGAATTGCGTTGCATCCAAGCCAACACCGGAACCATTAAGTGGCAGGTAGCGGACCTCGGTGCGGGCTCACTCATCCTTGCCGATGGATACCTCCTTGTGCTGCTGGAAAGCGGCGAACTTGTTTTGGCTGAAGCCCAATCTGAGAGCTGGAAGGTATTAGGAAGAAAACAGATCTTACCATCGGGAGTCCGTGCCTTCCCTGCCCTGGCCGATGGCCGATTGGTAGCACGGAGTCCTGAGCAGATGGTAGCCTACGATCTGCGCAAAACCAATCCATGACTCAACCCCAGGTTCAAGGCGCTACTTTTTCGCATATTAATCTACTGCTTGGTCCAGCCGGCAGTGGGAAAACACATCATTGCCTGGAAGCCATCCGCTCAAAGCTCAAGGCAGATCCAGAAGGCCCCCCTCTCCTTCTCATCACCCCGCGACAAGCCACTTTTCAGATGGAGGCTGGCCTACTGAATGACCCAGAACTCAATGGCTTCACCCGCCTACAGATCTTATCCTTCCCTCGTCTGGCAGATTTCATCCTTGGAACTCTCAGGCCTCGACATCAGGCATGCATCTCGGAGGAAGGAAGGGTCATGGTCATGCGCTCCATCCTCAATCGCTGTGAATCTCAGCTGAAGCTCTTCGGATCGAGCACGGGGCAACCAGGTCTCGCCGCTGAAGTCAGTCAAGCCATTCGGCAATGCCAACATCAGGGCATTCAACTCTCACAGCTTCGTCAACTCGCAGAGCGCCCTGATATCACCCCGACCCAGGCAGGCAAATTACATGACCTCGCCCTCATCCATGAGCATTACCATCAATGGCTTGGCGAACAAGGGCTATTGGATGCGGATCAGTTGCTCGATCTTGCCACCGCGGCTCTCAAGGAACAATTGCGCCGGCAGCCACGTGATCGAACCTTCATGCTCGAGGGACTCTGGCTTGATGGCTTTGCTTCGCTGAGTCCGCAAGAACGCAGCATGCTCAAACAACTGGTTCTTCTCAGCCAACAGACGACTCTTGCTTTCTGCGCCGACTCTTTCCCAGAACCAAAACGACAGCTTTTTTCTATTTGGCTGCCTGTGCATGAAACCATCCGAGCTTGCCTGAACGAAGTGTGTCATCAGGACGGCATCAAAACAGAACATATCGTGCTGCCAAGATGCCCAGAGCGCGGTCGTTTCAAGGCATCACCCATGCTCTCTTGGCTCGAGTCATCCTGGACGCGCCCAACAGCTTTTCCCGGAGCAGGGCCAGAAGCCACCAAGGATAAGCAATGGAACCAACTGGAACTCGGACTCCCGCAGGGGGCCACATCGGACACCCAGGCCAGCATTGAACTCGTCGATTGCGCTAGCCCTGAAGATGAAATCGCCTGGGCGGCCCGAAGGATCCTGGATGAAGTCCAGCACAAGGGGCTCCGATTCAACCAAATAGCCGTACTCCTACGTTCGCTCGATGGTTATCAGGAACCTCTGCTAAATCACTTTAGCCGACTGGGGATACCATGCTTCATTGACCAACGTCAGCCCATACACCACCACCCTCTGGTAGCGATGACCCGCTCCGTGTTGCGGCTTCTAGCTTATGGATGGCAACAAGAGGATTGGTTCACCTATCTTAAAAGTGGCTTGATCCCCCTACCCATGGAGCGCATCGACGCCCTTGAATCTGCGGCCATTGAATACGGTTGGAGGGGTGCGGACTGGTGGACACCTCTTCGCGGTCAATTCGGCGATGAGTCACAAATGGAAGAGGACAGGCTGGCCTTGATTGAACCCTTCAAGCTCATGCCCACCCTTCGCTGCTATACTTCGGGCAGCCTACCTCACATGATGCCATGCAATGGTCCACAGCTAGTCCAAGCCATCAGGTGTCTGTGGGACGCCCTCGACTTACAAACAAGGATTGAGTCGTGGGATGCTCTGGGCCCTGAGAAAGGACCACAACATCCAGATTTTCACCAGCGAGTTTTGGAATCCATGGAAACACTCCTGGCAAACTTGGAAATGGCATTCGCTGAGAGCCCTCTACCCATTTCACAGTGGGCAACCATTCTGGAGTCAGGGACTTCCATATTGAGTATCGGGGTAGTCCCTCCATCAATCGATCAGGTCATGGTTGGAGCGATTGATCGGTCGCGGCAATCAGAACTTTCAACCGTCATTTTATTGGGGGTCAATGAATCGATCTTCCCTGCCAGGCCGGGCATGGAGGGGATCTGGGATACCGCTGACTGCCAGCTTTTCAGATCAGAAGGTGTTGAGATTGGAAGAGACCCTCGCATGGAGCTGGCCTTAGAACGTTTTCTGGCCTACATCGCCTGCACTCGGGCTGATAAAAAACTCCTCATCAGTCATGCCAGAATGAATGCAAGAGGCGACATACTTCGCCCCTCTGTGATCATCCATCACTTGCAACGGATGTTCCCGAATCTGGAGCTGCAAAAGCTTAATCCAACCATCACCGCTGAGCAGGCCATGCATGAGCGAGAGCTTCTTGGCACGGATGATTTCTGGCGCTGGCGTCGAGCCAATCCTGACAGGTATCCCCCCAAAAAGGGATCCCTACTTGAGGCAACCAGTGATTGGGTCCGTAATCAGACCAGTCACCATGCCGATCCTGAAGGAAAACTCGATCCCTGGTTAGCATCATGGCTACATGGCAGAAGCCAGGCAAAGCCCGAGCTCAAAACCTCAATCACGAGCATTGAAGCCTTCGCCCAGTGTCCTTTCCGCTACTTCCTGCAAACAGGCTTGAAGGTTCGAGAGCAAGTGACGTTCGAATTGGATGCTCGCAGATTGGGGACCTTTCAACACGCACTGCTCGAATCTTTTCACCTTTCATTGAGGCAGGAGAAACGCTTGTGGCATGAGCTATCAGTCCAGGAAGCCAAGCAGCGTCTTGAGCAGTTGGCTACTGAAACCATGCTTGAGTTCCATCAAGGACTCATTCGGGATAGCGCTTCGAATCAACTGATCGCAGCCTCCATGAGCCAAACCCTTGGGCACCTCATTGGCATCCTCATTGAGTGGATGCAAACCTACCGCTTTGAGCCCAGCAGGGTGGAACTCAAGTTTGGAGGCCAGGATGCTCCCCTGCCAGCCTGGAAACTGCCACTCGATGGACAGGCTTCCATGGTGATCCGTGGGGTTATTGATCGACTCGATCTTTGCGATATGCAAGGGGACCAAACTCTGGCTGTGGTGATTGACTACAAATCCAGTCCCAAGAAACCTGATCTGCGTCTGAGTTGGAATGGCCTACAACTCCAGCTACCAGTCTACCTCAATGTGATGCGCCAGCCTGAAGTGGCAGAGGCTCTGCACCAAAAATCCATACGACCTGTAGGAGCTTTTTTTGTCTCCCTTAAGGGCGGCTCCGAGGGATGTGAAAACCGCAGCCAGGCCCTAGATCCCCAACATACCGATGAGGCAAATAAACGCGCTCACCAACATCATGGCTGCTTTGATTTGGAGGCTTTGAAAGAGCTGGATAGCCGCGAAGGACAAACAAAAGGAGATCAGTTTGCTTACCGTTTAAAAAAGGATGGAAGTCCATTCAAGGACTGCTGGCATGCCATGTCTGGGGAGCAATTCAAAGCATACCTTGAGCGCTGCAAAACGCTCCTCAAATCCTTCGGCAACCAAATCCTTCAGGGTGATATCGGCGTTCGCCCTTACCGCAATGGGCAAGAAATACCTTGCACCTACTGCGACTACGCCTCCATTTGTCGGATCCCATTGCAAACCCACCCGTGGAGAGACCTCGAGTCACCACCGGAGTTACAGGATCACAGTAAGGAGACTGCATGAAACCTACCGCTGCTCAACAAAAGGCCATTCAGGCAAGTGGCGATATCCTGGTGGTTGCGGGGGCTGGAACTGGCAAGACTCGAACCCTGGTTGATCGCTGTCTGAGTCAGATACTGCACCCAGAAGCCCCTGTGAGTCTTCTGGACATCCTCATGGTAACTTTCACCGAGGCAGCGGCCAGTGAAATGCGTGAGCGGTTGGCTTTGTCATTGGAATCTGCTTTAAACCAGCAGCCCCAGAATCCACAAATCCAAGAGACCCTGGCTCAGGTTGATGCCGCAGCCATAGGCACCCTGCATAGCTTTTGCTTCCAACTCATCCAGCAGCATTTCCATTTACTGGGCCTTGACCCGAGGATCAGGATCATGGAATCGGCCGAAGCTTCTGGTCTTTGTCAAGAAACCCTCAACGGGATGTTGGAGCACCATTTTGCATCGGAGGATGCCTTTTCTGCCATGGTGCGTGATCATGTGACTGACTACGAGCTAGGAAGACCCAGACAGCTTGGCGACTGGATTCTCAAGCTGCATCACTTCAGTCAAGCACTGGTGGACCCCAACCGCTGGCTACAAGAGAACCTGCAACAATACCTGAACCCCTCGGCAGCCCTGTGGAAGGATCAATGGGAAGCCTTGACCCATCAATGGGCCCTGCAATGGCTCAAGCAACTGGAATCGCTTGTTGCATCCAACCCGCATGCCGCCAAGTGTCGCGATCATCTGGCTAGATGGGAGAGCGCTCAAAACAGTCAAACTGGTCTGGATGATTGCCTCGAAAGACTTCTCGCAGAAGATGGTCCATCCAGCTGGCCCAGGGGCAATAAAACCCGTTATCGTCCACCACTGAAAAAACTTTTTGAAGATTGCCTCTTTCTGCGAAGCCTTATTCAGGCACCCGAATCCGAAGCCGACCCATTGCAGGAGGACTGGGATTATCATCGCAGCAGTGCACGCATCCTGCTGGAGCTTTCCCTAGAATTTGCTTCGTCCTACCGTGATGCCAAGCGGCAACGAGGACTGCTTGATTTCGCAGATCTTGAACAACTCACCCTGGACTTGCTTTGGGACCGCAAGGCGGAAGCCCCGACCCAATTGGCCATGGGGTTGCAAAAGCGCTATCAACACCTCTTCGTCGATGAATACCAGGACATCAATGCTGCTCAAGATTGCATTCTTCGAGCACTCAGTCGGCAGGCTCCCCAAGGGAATCGTTTCCTGGTAGGCGACCTCAAGCAAAGTATCTATGCCTTCCGACTTGCCAGCCCTCGATATTTCAGTGGTTACGAAGCAGCCTGGAAGCAGGAGGATGAAGGTTCCGGCAAGCAGGTTATCTATCTGAAGGATAATTTTCGCTCTCACCCTGCTATCCTGGATTTTGTGAACGCCTGCTTCAGTCACCTGATTTATCCAACGATGCCAGCCAGCACCTACCAAGATCAGGTCGCTTTGGGATACGGAGGCTCGGGTCAGGATATCGAAGATGAGGCCCTTGGCTCCCCGCGCATCACCTGTCGATTATTGAATGAGGCGGCGGACTCCGAGCCAGGCACTGTCGAACGCGAAGCCCTGGCTACAGCAGCGCTCCTTTACGAATTCAAGCAAAAAGCTACCTTGATCCGTGATCCCATCACTGGCAAAGAACGGCAGGTTGAGTGGCGTGATATGGCCATCCTGACTCGATCCATCAGCCGATGTGGAGCAACCTTTACTAGGGTATTTCATAACCTAGGCATCCCACTAGCAGGCCCGGCACAGAACCTCCTTCAACATGCTGAAATCAAGGATCTCGAAGCCATCCTTCAAGTGATAAGCAATCCCAGACAAGATATCCCTCTGGTGGCAGTCCTGCGTTCCCCTTTTTTCCAGTTGGATGACAACACCCTTGCCTGGATCAGGGTCCAACAACCCATGGGTAGTTTTTGGGATGCTATCAATCGCCAAGCACAGCGAGCTAAAGTCGCCAATCCTGCTCAGCCCTCTGCCCATGCAGAAGCAGAGCAAAGCATGCAGGCAGCCATCCTGCGTTGTGTGACCCAACTCCAAGCGTGGCGCTCGGCAACCCAAGGCATGCACTTGAGTCAAAGGCTCGAATGGATTCTAGACGCATCCTGCTACAGAGAAAAAATCCTGGCCCTTGGTGCCACGCATGAAGCCCTCGAACGGATTCACCAACTGCTTCGTATTGCACGCCGCTACAATCAAACACCCCAGGCAAGCCCGCACCGCTTCATTGATTTTCTGCAGCGTATGGATCAATCGGCATTCGGCAATCATAGCCCTGAAGGAGCCGATTCAGGTGCGGTGCAACTCATGACAATCCACAAGAGCAAAGGGCTTGAGTTTCCGATCGTTGCGGTGATTGGCCTCAATGCTCCCTTCAACCGTCAGGACTCGCAGCAGGCGTGGATGATGGACCAGCAGCATGGTCTGGTGGGAATGATTCAACCCAGGGGATCAGGAGCCCGGTATCCAAGCCTGCCCCTTTGGGCATTGAGGAAACATTACCACCTGGAAAACCTGGAACAAGAGAAGCGCCTGCTTTACGTCGCTTTCACCCGAGCACGAGATTACCTTCTTTTGGTTGCCGATGCCTCTGAGAAAAAAATGGAGCAATGGGCTGAAGCGGCTGAGCTCTCGAACCTGGTGGCTGCCCAACCGGCGGCAAACACTCCCATGGACTGGCTCTTTCCCTGGCTTTGCCAGCAACTGAATCATCCAAATTGGTGGCAAACTCAAACTGGGCAACAAGGCATGATCCGGTGGCAAAGTGCTCCAGCAGAACCTCCTGGAAATTTGGAAGCCTTGCGTACCCCCCTTCACCAACAGGAAACCAAACTTGAGCTCAACCAGGATCCTTCCTGGGTTGAACGCTGGTTCCATACCCCTGGCTTTGAATACCCTCATGAAGGATCAGTCCGTCAGCCAGCCAAAGCAGCAGTCACTCAACTCAAGCAACTCGGCCAAGAGGACTCTGATCAGACACTCTGGCTTTGGGGTTCTCCTCAAACTGAACCCCTGAAGCACCGTCAAGATTCGAGTCATTTGGATGGTCGTGAGCGTGGCAACCTCTATCACCTGCTGCTGCAATTCATCCGCCCGGAACAACTCGAAGGTCCCGATGGTTTGAGAGATCTGGTCCAAAATTTGATCGACGAGGGCACCCTCCCTGCACAGGCATGGGAGGCTCTAGATTTGGGGGCGCTGCAAGCATTCTTTGAGGGTGAAGTGGGGCAACACCTGATTAAGCATGCCTCCCGAGTGCAAAGAGAACTCCCATTTACTGCAAAATTCACCCTTGAGGAACTCTCATCTTGGCAATTGTGTCCCGAAACTCAAGCTGGCGCCATGGGGGATTGGATCATCGTTCAGGGAATTGTGGACGTGGCTGTGATTCAGAAAAATTCGATTCAAATACTTGATTACAAAACAGATCAGGTCACTGGGCACGCGTTAGAGAAAAGGCTCGAAGGTTATACCCAGCAGCTGAAGCTCTATGGCAGAGCCCTTGAGAGGATTTATCAAAGACCCGTAAACCGCTTGTGGATCCATCTGCTGCATTCCAATGAGACGCATCAACTGGCAAGCAGCGCCGCGATTTGACCGAGGGAAAAACCCAATCTTATAAAGGCATTGTGAGACCAACCGGCCTATGGCAGGATGGGATTACACCATGCTTTGCAACACCCAAGGACTTACTTTGAGAATCCGTCGGATTGTGCTCGTGCTGACTTGTCGATTCATGGTGCTGTCGACATTGGCCGAAACGGCTGAGAGCCGAACGTTCTTCGAGGAGCGGATTCGCCCCGTGCTGGCGCAAGATTGCTACCAATGCCACCAGCACTCAGGTCCGCGCAAAGGAGGTCTTGCCCTGGATGACCGCCACGGGCTCTTGAAAGGCGGGGATTCAGGTCCAGCAGTGATTCCTGGATCTCCAAACGAAAGCCTCCTGATGAGGTTGATTCGTCATGAAGATCCCGACCGAACCATGCCTCGATCCGGTGCTAAACTGGATGAGAAAACCGTTGAAGATTTTGCTGCATGGATACGGGCTGGAGCTCATGATCCCAGAGATCATCCTCCGACAACGGAGGAAATCCAAAAGGATACGGACTGGCAAGCCGTCATGGAGCGCCGCATGCAGTGGTGGAGTTTCCAGCCAATCAAGCCCGTAGACATTCCTTTGGCAGGCTCTAACCACCCAAACCCAGTCGATGCTTTCATCGAGGCACGCTTGGCGGCAGAAAACCTTGAGGCCTCCCCTGAGGCTGATAGGCAGACCCTGATCCGGCGCTTAAGCTTTGCCTTGAGAGGGCTGCCTCCCACCCCAGAAGAAATGAGGCGCTATCTCTTGGACGAAAGTCCAAGGGCCTATGAAAATTTGGTAGACGAGTTTCTCAAATCACCTCGATTTGGTGAGCGCTGGGCAAGGCACTGGATGGATTGGATTCGCTATGCCGATTCACACGGTAGCGAAGGTGACCCCATGATTCCCAATGCCTGGGTTTATCGCGATTACTTAATCAGGTCCCTCAATCAAGATGTCCCTTACGATCAATTGCTTCTGGAGCATCTGGCAGGAGACCTCCTTGCCTTCCCTCGCCTTGATCAGAAGGAAAAACGAAACGAATCAGCTATCGGAACCTCCCACCTGCGTATGGTGTTTCATGGGTTTGCCCCCACAGATGCCATGGAAGAACAAATTCGCTTTGTTGATGACCAGATCAATACCGTGTCCAAAGCTTTCTTGGGAGTGACAGTTTCTTGCGCTCGATGCCATGACCACAAGTTCGATCCAATTAGCCAGCGGGACTATTATGCTTGGTATGGAATCATGGCATCCGGTCGCCCTGGCATCATCGATGCGCGCTTGAGAGATGATGCTGACGCCGAACATCGCGAAAGCCTTGAGGAAATCAAACATCATCTCAAGGAGCTGATGATTCACACCTGGAGGAGCTATGCTGACCAGCTTCCTTCGAACTGGGAAATCGCTCCCGAAACGTGGAAAAAGGGAGTTCAGGAGTCAAAGGCTGGGGATCTTTTTTGGCCCTTAGCCAAAAAAATGGAGTCTGATCAGGCTTTCAGATTACTGATGCAAAATGCTGCCAAGATAAGGGAACACTCACCGACTAACCGAGCCTTGCATCAATGGGATTTCACCAAGCCAACAGCGGCTGCCCCATGGTATGGCCTGGGACCAGCCCTTGAACAAGGCATCACTTCTGGTAGCTGGATTCCTACCCTGCAAGGAGATCAGGTGATAGAATCCATCCTTCCGGCTGGACTGTATTCACATCTTATTTCTAGCAAGGACGCTGGAGCACTGCACTCACCCAAGTTCAAAATCGATCAAGAGATGGATCTGTGGATGCTTATCCGGGGTGAGGGTGGATCAATGGCTCGCTATGCTGTGGCCAACTACCCAAGGAATGGGACAGTTTATCCCGTAGAAAACCTCAATGGAGGTCCCTGGACATGGAAGCGTTTCAACCTCAACTACTGGAAGGGCGATTCCATTCATGTGGAGCTCACCACTGCCGCTGACCAGGCAGTGCTAGCCCGACTGGATCGGGAAAGGTCCTGGTTTGGTGTCAGGAAGATGCTGATCATGCCCAGTGGGGTTGAACCTGAGAACACCCTACTGGAGGAAGCATACCTCCCGCTCAAGCAGGCCTATGACCAAGCCTCTTCCGGGGACATCAATACTTTGCTCGAGGCCTATGCCACATCCCTCCAGGCTTGTATTGAAAGCTGGTCTAAGGGAAGGCTCGAGGAGGGCCAGGCACAATGGCTTCAGGCATGGCTCGATGCGGGTTTGCTCCCCAACCAGGCACCCTCAGAATCTGAAATGAGTAAGCTCCTCGAAGCCTGGCGCCACAAAGAGCTGCAATTGGCTATGCCACTGCGCGTTCCTGGCAAAATTGAAACCAAGGGCTTCGATCAACCACTGCTAGAGCGAGGTGATGCCAAAAGGCCGCTGGATGCAGTCCCTCGAAGTTTTCTATCCTTGGTGGATGACACACCCTACGAGTGTGAGGATAGCGGCAGGCTCCAATTGGCTAGGGATTTGATTCGCCAAGACAATCCCCTGACTCGCCGCGTGATTGTCAACCGACTATGGCATCATCTCTTTGGCAAGGGACTTGTGGACACACCTGATAACTTCGGAAAACTGGGATCCCAACCCAGTCATCCAGAGTTGCTAGATTTCCTGGCCATACAATTTTCAACATCAGGATGGTCACTCAAGCAAACCATCCGCTTACTGGTCACTTCCGATGCATGGAAGCGGAGTAGTCTTGCCAGTGAAGAAGCTGGCCATACAGACCCCGAAAATCATTTATGGTCTCATTTTGATACCCTTCGCCTTGATGCTGAAGCAATCAGGGATCAGTTGCTCTGGGTTTCATCGAAACTGGAGCTTGACCCCATGGAAGGCCCACCAGTCAACGGCATCAACCAGCGGCGTAGCGTTTTTCAACGTATCAAGCGCAATGATCTTGACCCATTCTTGGCTCTCTTTGATGCCCCCACCCCCCTGAGCACGGTTGGTAGCCGGGACAGCACCAACGTACCAGGACAATCGCTCAAGCTGCTCAACGATCGGTTCATCGTGGATTGCGCAGAGGCATGGGCTGATCAGGTCATCAAGTCTCATGCTGGCAAGCGGGAGCGTATTGTGGCCATGTTTGAAAGGATATTCAACCGAGCACCCAGCTTGGGTGAACTTGCCTTATGTGAGGCTTATGTCAGCAGCATGGAGGAGCAGAAGAACCAACGCCTGGCAAGGGTTGCCGAGTTGACAAGGCAAATGGACACTTCCCAACAAGCATTGGATGCGATTAATGGAATGGCTCGATCCCGGGTCATGAATCAGCGCCAGAGAAGCGAGAGGACCAGGATCAATACCGGACCAGAGCCGCTGGCCGCTTGGGATTTTTCCCAAGGGCTTGACGATCAGATGGGCAACCTTGAACTCACCCTCCACGGTGAGGCCAGACTTGAGGATGGTGCTCTGGTTCTGAGTGGCGAGAAAAGCTACCTAAGCTCCAGCCCCATCGGCCATGAAGTGGGACCCAAAACCTTAGAGACCTGGCTCCAGATAGATGATCTCACACAGCGTGGTGGAGGGGTTATTTCACTGCAGGATCTTGATGGGCAGGTATTCGATGCCATCGTGTTTGCGGAACAGGAACAGGGTCGATGGCTGGCTGGCAGCGATGTTTTCGCCAGAACCCAGTCTCTGAAGGGACCCATAGAAACCACAAGCGGACTTGAGTGGATTCACCTGGCTGTGGTTTATGAGGAGGATGGTATGATTCGAGCCTACCGAAACGGTAAGCCTTATGGGCTTGCCTATCAAAGCACGGGGCCTGTTGCCTTTGCCGCCGACCAATCCCAGGTCCTGATTGGTAACCGTCATGGCCAGCCAATTGGCAACCGCTTGTTCCGAGGTCGGATCGGTCAATGTAGACTGTATCTCCAGGCACTGAGTGACAAAGAAATCCTTCAATCCTTTGAGCAGGCAGGGTCCTGGATTCCTCAAGACCAGTGGATCAAAACATTGACTCTGGAAGAAAAACAGCAACGAAACGACCTCAGTCATCGTGTGCTCGCCGCTAAGGAAGCTTTGAAACGTTCCTCTGACAAACCTGGCTTAACTAACTCCTGGGCCGACCTTGCTCACAGCCTGTTCAACCTCAAGGAATTTATCTATGTTCGCTAATCACTCAGAGTTCTCAAGGCGTTCGATGCTGAGCCGATGCGCGTCCGGGTTCGGCCTGATGGCATTGGAAGGTATTCATGCACTGGAGACAAGGGCTGGCACAAGACAAGGTGGAGGCAAACACCACCAGGCACGGGCCAAGCAGGTCATCCTATGCTACATGTCGGGCGGGTTTTCACATATTGACAGCTTCGACCCCAAGCCAAAACTCCAAAAACTAGCTGGCAAACCCATGCCAGTGACCGTCGAGCGCACGCAGTTCAACAACAATGGCAATATCTTTCCCAGCCCTTTCACCTTCAAGTCTTGCGGCCAGAGCGGTTTAGCGATCAGCTCCATGTTCCCGAAGATGCAGCAGTGGTGTGCCGATGACCTAACGGTCATCCGCTCCATGACGACACGCTTCAACGAACATGCGCAGGGTAATTTTGCTTTTCACACTGGTTTCCCCTTTATGGGCCATCCCAGTGCTGGAGCATGGATCAACTATGGGCTGGGAAGTGCCAATCGCAATATGCCGGGATATGTCGTGCTGCAGAGTGGCGGCGCGGTCCCTCCTCACGGAGGGGTTGGCCTATTCAGCAATGGATTCCTGCCTGCTCATCACCAGGCCTCAATCCTGAAGGTCAATGCGGCCGAGGCAGTCGCCAACATCCAACCAGCCGAGGAAACCGATTTACAGCAATCCAGGCTTCGATTGATCAACCGACTGGATAGGGATTTCCTCAATTTATCTGGCAAGCCTGCTTCAGTGGAAGCTGCTATCAAAAATTATGAAACGGCTTTCCGCATGCAACAGGCTGTTCCTGAGCTGACCGATCTGCATGAAGAAAGTCCCGCGACAAGAAAATTGTATGGAATCGACGACCCTCACCCCCAGAAGGCGGCTTATGCCCACCAGTGCCTCATGGCCAGACGCTTGGTCGAGCGCGGTGTCCGATTTGTCGAGCTGAGCTGCCTGAGCGAGAATATCGGAGCAGGTGGGGCGGCCAATCCATGGGACCAGCACGGGGATCTGGAAAAAGGACACGGTGCCATGGCCCATCAGGTTGACCAACCTATTGCCGCCCTGTTGGTGGATCTCAAGCAACGAGGATTGCTTGAACAAACTATTGTGGTGTTCGCCGGAGAATTTGGAAGAACCCCTTTCTCTCAAGGAAGCAATGGTCGAGACCACAATCCTTTCGGATTCAGCCTATGGGTCGCTGGAGGGGGCTTCAAAGGTGGGGGGACTTACGGAGCCACCGATGAACTGGGCTACCACGCTATCGAGCGCCCATGTGACATTTACGATCTGTGGGCAACCATCTTGCATCAACTTGGCATTGACCACGAGGCTCAGACCTACCTCTACGGCGGCCGGAACATGCGGCTGACAGACGTACACGGATCAATCCTCCGCGATCTCGTAAGCTAGGTATTTGGCTAGGAATCTTTGGCCATTGCTTGACTCAGGTAGTCAGTCACCTCGAAAGATTCGAGCACTGGAATAGTGCTTCCATCGCGCACCATCCTCACTTGACTCACGAGGATTTCCGGAGTCTTGGATGGTGAGAACAAAATGTCATCGTGGGTGGCATTCACTGGCCTGGCGAATTTGTCAGGAGTTAGGTTACCACCTAGATGATCACTGCGCCCGGTAGCAACATGCATAGTTCCGAGGATTTTTTCGTCTTGGATATCTTTGCCTGAGACTGGCAGGGTTTGAGTTCCAAATCCAAGCTCGCCCAAGACACCTGTGACAGGGTCGCTCGCAAGCTTTTCGTTATGCGCATCGATGGTGGACTGATCCCCTTTGATGAGGGAGGCACGTTTGATCCGACCTTCAGAGACTTCCATTTTTCCCAGAGTACCGTCCTTGTATTGCATGGGGAAACACCCCTCAGCACCTTTAGGTACAAAATAGACCTCTCCTGCTGGCAAATTGGCTACGTCTGGTTCACTGCCAAGACACAATCCATGGCTCTTCTGGGCTTCCTGCCCATCACATAAAATGGTCAGGGATAAGATCTGGGAATCAAGCTTGAAGTCGATCTCAAAGGAATCAGCTCGAGTCAACGCACTACGAAGCTTTTCAGCTTCTTTGCTAACCTGGTTGTAGTCCACAGACAACCCGCTTTGAAGGATCACATCATTGAGCCCATGTAGGGTGGCACCGCGGAAACCGTATTCTTTAGCAAAAGCGGTAAGAGGCGCCGTCGCCGAA
>Ga0181592_10000115_pt1 | contig 52013 bp, 53 predicted proteins | sample 071ome_20_FD_133755 | JGI IMG/M metagenome (GOLD analysis project Ga0181592, IMG submission 133755) | Coastal salt marsh microbial communities from the Groves Creek Marsh, Skidaway Island, Georgia - 071412BT metaG (megahit assembly) | ecosystem: Environmental > Aquatic > Marine > Intertidal...
GGACATCCCCGCATCGATGTTGGCTTTGGCGCCCATTCCACTTATAGCGTTGACAGGGACGCCCTGAAAAATATCGCGACTCTGGCCCATGAATTGGATGCAATCGTTCAGATCCACCTACACGAAACTCAGGGCGAGGTTGAGGCGTCTCTCGAGCAATGCGGAGACCGGCCCATTGACATTTTGGCTCAAGTGGGAATGCTTGGTCCAAAAACGCAATGTGTGCATATGACAGCCCTTTCCAGGGGGGACTTTGCCTTACTGAAAGAAACCAACTCCCACGTTGTGCACTGCCCCCGCTCCAACATGAAAATTGCCTCGGGTATCTGTCCTACACAGCGCTTGCTTGACCATGGCATCAACGTTGCTTTGGGCACTGACGGAGCTGCCAGCAACAACCGGCTTAACATGCTTGCCGAATTGCAGTCAGCAGCTCTCGTCGCCAAACTCGAGTCCGCACAGGCTACTGCGCTCCCCGCCATGGCTGCACTTGAACTGGCCACAATTAATGGCGCGCAAGCTCTAGGGATGGAGCAAGCTATAGGCTCTCTTGAAATTGGCAAAGACGCCGATATGATTGCGATCGATTTGCGAGAACCCCATACACAGCCCCTGAATAATGTGATCTCCCAATTGGTGTACTCCACGGCCGGGCACGAAGTGACCCACAGCTGGGTGCAAGGCAGGCCATTGGTAAAAGATCGAGAAGTCATCGGTCTTGACGTTGCCAGCGTAGTCGAAAGGGCAAAGGACTGGTCAACCCAATTAGCATCGCTTAAATGATAGGACGCAGAGGATGACGGAAACCCAAAACGTGGACCCGGCCGAAATTGCCAAATTTGAGGCGTTGGCTTCCCGTTGGTGGGATCCCAGTAGCGAATTCCGTCCCCTGCATGACATCAATCCACTTCGGGCCGATTGGATAGATACCCACTCACCCGTGGCCAACTGTCAGCTGGTTGACATTGGCTGCGGCGGGGGCCTTCTTACCGAAGCGATGGCCTGGCGTGGTGCCAAAGCGACGGGGGTAGACATGGGAGAAGCCCCTCTGGCGGTAGCCCGAATTCATCAACTCGAGAGCCAACTCGACATCCGGTATTTGCAGACGACAGCAGAAGCATTGGCGGCTGACGAGGCCGAATCCTTTGACGTCGTTACCTGTCTTGAAATGCTGGAGCACGTGCCCGACCCCGGGTCTGTCATACAGGCATGTGCCGATCTCGCCAAGCCGGGAGCAAACCTGTACTTCTCCACCATTAATCGCAATCCCAAAGCATTTCTGTTCGCAATCGTGGGAGCCGAATACATGCTCAACCTCCTACCCAAAGGAACCCACGAGTACGGGAAGTTTATCCGGCCCTCGGAAATGGCTCGCTGGATTCGCGCAGCTGGCTTGGTACCTCAGGAGATGACAGGACTAACCTATAACCCCCTCACAAAACGCTACAAACTGGTTCGCGAAGACGTTTCGGTCAATTACATGATCAGAGCAACCAAGCCGGACTGAATACCGGGCAAAGATCGAATATGACCCTCTCTGCCGAAGCATCATTGGACGCCGTTATTTTTGACCTGGACGGGACCCTGGTAGATACGGCACCCGAGTTCATCAGCGTTATACAGGGACTGCGCAAGCGTCACGAGTTACCGCTACTCCCGGAGGAAACTATTCGACAAACGGTGACTAACGGTGCCGCCGCTCTAGTCTCGCTCGCACTGGGGATTACCAACGAAAACTCCGAATTTGAACATCACCGGGAGCAATTCCTCCTCGAGTATGAGCGAGCGCTTGGAAAGGAGGCCGTCGTTTACCCAGGGCTACGGGGACTCATAAATAGTCTGGGAGAGAAGCAAATTCCCTGGGGCGTGGCTACCAACAAGTTTCGACGCTACGCCGAACCCCTGATGACGGCGCTGAATTTCTCTCCTGCCGCACAATGTTTAATCACGCCCACCGAGGTCACCCATCCCAAACCGGATCCCGAATCTGTATTACTGAGCTGTGAAACCCTAGGGGCCCGCCCTTCCCGATGCGTTTATGTTGGGGATCACCAGCGGGATATAAAAGCAGGCAAGGCAGCGGGGTGCCAAACCATTGCCGCTGCCTATGGCTACGTTGAGCCCGGCGTCGATCCGCGGTATTGGCAGGCCGATTACCTCGTAGAGAGTAGCGAAGAACTTTCACAACTACTGATGAGGATGATCTGATGACTTTTCCACCCCCTTCCTGGTTACCGTCGACGACAGAACTCGCGGATAAGCGAATACTTGTCACCGGTGCTGGCGATGGTATTGGTAAGGCAGCGGCCCTTGCCTATGCGAACGCGGGAGCCGAGCTGCTGTTACTCGGAAAAACAGAGGCGAAGCTAGATAGCTTGTATGATGAAATTGTTGCCAGCGGAGCCCCCACACCCGCGGTCATTCCCTGCAACTTGGCAACCGTGACCTACGATAGTCTATGTGCGCTTGCGGGAGAGCTTGCAGGAGAATTCAATCATCTGGATGGCCTTCTGCATAACGCCAGTCTACTCGGCGATCGCAAGCCTCTCTCACAAGCCAACGTCGGAACCTGGCATGAGGTGATGCAAGTCAACGTGAATGCGGCATTCATGCTGACGCAAGCTCTGCTGCCGTTACTCGAACAGGCCCCCAGCGCCTCGATTATTCTTACAAGCTCAGGTGTCGGCAGACGTGGCAAGGCGTTCTGGGGTGCCTATGCAGTCTCAAAGTTTGCCACCGAGGGTTTTATGCAGGTGCTCTCAGAGGAACTCGGCGGTACCAGTAACGTAAGAGTAAACAGTCTCAATCCCGGGCCGGTAAACACGGCAATGCGTCGCACTGCTTATCCTGCAGAGTCCCCAGAGACCAACCCATCGCCTGCTGAAATAATGCCACTTTGGCTTTATCTCATGAGTGACGCCAGCCGCGGGATTAACGGCCTCGCTCTTGATGCCCAGCCATCAGTCTAGACAAAGATCAGCGCTTTCGCCTCTGAGGCTCTTGTCCTGTCGCCAGCCGTCGCGCTGTTTTGCGACCGGATTTCTTCGCGAGCCTGTCGAGTTTTTTCAACTCTTTGTCGCTGAGAGGCTGCGGCTTTTTCGGCGGCAGTCCAGCCATGCCATAAATGACATCGACGTCTTTCTCCGGGAGCTCCATCCACTCGCCCTTTTTCAAGCGCGAAGGCAAAAATACATTGCCGTAGCGGACACGCTTCAGCCGGGACACGGTAAGTCCCTGAGACTCCCAGAGGCGCCTCACCTCCCGATTACGACCCTCCATGAGGACCACGTAAAACCAATGGTTTATGCCGTCACCACCCCCATCAACAACATCGGTAAAGCGGGCAGGGCCGTCGTCCAACATTACCCCATTTGTCAGGTTATCTAGCGTGTCATCAGCCACATTCCCCATAACACGAACCAAGTACTCACGCTCAATCATGCTACTGGGATGCATCAGCGCATTCGCCAATTCACCGTCAGTGGTAAAAAGCAAGAGACCAGACGTATTGAAATCCAGACGCCCAATAACAATCCACCTTCCCGAACCTACGTGAGGTAATGACTCGAAAACGGTCCGACGGCCCTCTGGATCTTTGCGGGAACACACTTCTCCGATAGGCTTGTGATAGAGAAGGCAGCGGACTTGCTCAGTAGAACCGAGGTCCACCGGCTTGCCATCCAAGGTAACAATTTGTTGCTCGGTTACTCGATCGCCCAACTTGGCGCGCTTACCGTCGACAGAAAACCGGCCCTGCTCGATCCAGCGTTCCATTTCACGCCGGGAGCCAATACCAACCCTGGCGAGAGCTTTATGAAGCTTCTCTCCTTTGGGGTGGTCCTCTCCCTCGATCGGTCCCTCTACCTGCGCTTTGCCCGGCTTGGAGTCAGGGTGACGCTTCGACCTGTCTTTGTTCTTTGCTTTCGTCACCGACCGTTGCTTCCTCAGTAGACGCTTCATCAGCGTGATCTGCGGTGTCAGATGCCGTGGTCGAAGGGGGAGATGCTGCCTCAGCATCCTCTCGGTCATTCACGGCATCATTGGCAGACTCGGAATCGAATTCCAGGTTGCCCGACAGATTATCAAGTTCTTTTATGTCCGCGAGAGGCGGTAGCTGTTCGAGAGACTTCAGGTTGAAGTAATCTAAAAACTGTCGCGTGGTTGCGTACATAGCGGGCTTACCGGGCACATCTCGATGGCCAACAACCCTCACCCACTCCCGCTCTTGGAGAGTTCTGATAATGTTCGTGCTCACTGCGACGCCTCGAATTTCCTCGATCTCCCCGCGTGTAATGGGCTGCCGATAGGCGATTAAAGATAATGTCTCCAACAGAGCTCTCGAATATCTGGGGGGTCGCTCCTGCCATATCCGCCCGACCCAAGTCGACAGATTCTGCCGAACCTGAAAGCGATAACCGCTCGCGACCTGCACCAACTCGTAGCCTCTGTCCTCACAACGGGCCGCCACGTCGGCCAGTGCCTGCTTTAAATCGTCATTGCCCGGACGATCAAATTCGTCGAACAATTGGCTAATGCGCTGCAGTGACAGCGGCTCACCCGCCGCCATCAGGGCACCCTCGATGATTTGCACCAGTCCTGTTTCAGCCATCAGTCAGATCTCGCTTTAACGTGTATCGGTCCAAAACCCTCTGTCTGAACAATTTCAACAAGAGCTTCTTTGATCAACTCCATCAGGGCAAGAAACGTCACCACCACCCCAAGCCGGCCCTCTTCTGCCTTGAACAAAGCCACGAAGGGAACAAACTTCTGGCTTTTCAGCGTCTCGAGTACGTCGGACATTCGCTCTCGAGTGGAAAGAGATTCCCGCTGAATCTGGTGACTTTCGTACATGTCAGCGCGACGCAATACCTCACCAAAGGCCACCAAGAGTTCGCGCATCTCTATTTCCGGGAGCGGGCGATCCTTCTTCAGATCCGGCGGCTGAATCTTGGCCACCCATGTATCACGCTCCAAGCGAGGTAGGACGTCCATATCTTCGGCCGCCTGTTTGAAGCGCTCATACTCCTGCAGACGCCTGATCAAGCTCGCCCGCGGATCTTCCTCGTCCTCCTCCAGCTCCTGAGAGCGCGGCAGCAACATGCGCGATTTAATTTCGGCAAGCATTGCTGCCATCAGCAAGTACTCCGCCGCCAATTCGAACTGCATCGCATCCATGAGCTCAACATACTGCATGTACTGCTCGGTGATGGCCGATACGTCGATATCCAGAATATCCAGATTTTGACGACGAATGAGATAAAGAAGTAGATCGAGGGGACCCTCAAAGGCCTCGAGGATCACCTCCAGAGCCTGTGGCGGAATATACAGATCCTTTGGTAACTCAGTTACCGCCTGACCCATCACTATCGCAAAGGGCATTTCCCCTTGAAGCGGGGTAGAGAGCCGTTTTTCGACCCGAGCAGAGGCGCGAAGGTCACCAGCGGCGAAGGCTGCTTCTTGGTCAGTGAGCTGTGCGCTGTCGGAAGCGGGGCTGGTGTCTGAAGGTATCGTAGTCACCCGGGAAGTATACCTCATGGGCCATAAGAATAGACCCACATCACAGTGGTTCAATCGCTTATTTTTGTTTCAGGAGGCGGGCGCCCCAAGCAACTGACATCAGCTGAGGAAGGCAGTAGCGTCCCCCAACCCCTGACGCATCAATTCAGGTGTTTCGGCGGTCATATCGACGACGGTGGTTGGCTCCAAACCGCAGAAACCCCCGTCGATAATAAGATCAACGTCGTGATCGAGACTTTGCCGAATGTCATAGGGGTCCGTCAGAGGGTAATCATCGCCGGGCAAAATCAGCGTTACGCTCATCATAGGCTCTCCCAAACCTCCCAAGAGCGCTTGTGCAATTGGGTTATCAGGCACTCTCAAACCAACGGTTTTGCGTTTCGGGTGCATGAGCCGTCTGGGCACATCACTCGTTGCCTCCAGAATAAAGGTGAAGGGCCCGGGGGTCGCGTGGCGCAGTAGCCTATAGCATTGGTTGTTAACGTGGGCATAGGATCCCAGTTCAGAGAGATCGCGACACACCAAAGTAAAGTTGTGTTTTTCCTCCAGCTTCCGGATGCGACGAATACGCTCCATTGCACGCTTATCGCCGATATGGCAGCCGAGAGCGTAAGCCGAGTCGGTGGGATAAACCACAACGCCACCTCGCTTGACAATATCTACTGCCTGATCAACGAGACGGGATTGAGGCGTCTCGGGGTGGATTGCGATGAGCTCGCTCACCCAAACTGCTCCCAAACACCCTGCACATCGTTGAGCGTACCCACATCAATACCGACATCGGCACCATATCGCCATTCTCGATGGAAATCACTGCCGGCAGAAACGTGACAATCGAAGTCTCTCGCAAGCTGGCACAGGTAGCCAATATCACTGTCAGACTGCCGACCATTAACCACCTCGATAGCTTCACCGCCCACCCCCACAAACGCCGAGCACAGCGCCCTCAGTTTCGTCCTCGTCAGCTTGTAGTGAAGCGGATGGGCCAGCACCGACACCCCGTGACTCGCCTTAATCGCCGAGAGCACCTCCTCAAGCGTTGGCCAGTGGGTTTTCACATCCCCGAGTTTGCCGGTCCCAAGATATCGATCAAAAGCGACGGCCATGGATTCGACAAATCCCGATTCAACCATCCACTGGGCAAAGTGGGGGCGGCACAGCTGCCCCTCGCCGGCGACCGCCATAGCACCTTCCAAGGCGCCATCCATACCGTGACGCGCAAGCCGCTCAGCGATAGTTTTGGCGCGGGCCTGGCGTGCCAAAGCCAGCTTTGCGAGGAGCTCCTGTATCGAGTCTCGGTTTGCCTCAAAACCCAGAGCGATCACGTGGATTGTGGCGTTACCCCAAATGCAGGAGAGCTCAACGCCGGGAACAAGGGTGATGCCCTCACACTCGCTCGACTTAAGGGACTGCCATCCCGCGGTCGTATCGTGATCCGTAATGGCAAACTGCCTGACCCCAGCGTCACGAGCACGCGCCACCAGCTCTTTGGGGTCTAGGGCCCCATCGGAAGCCAGAGAATGTGTGTGGAAGTCAATGATCAAGGGCTCTACACTGTGCGTAAGGGTAAGAATCTACGACCAACTACATACACTAACTGCCTCAAAGACAGCGAACTCATCGGCCACCAACTCTTATTATGAAGCAATTACTAGAATTCATCCCCATTATTCTCTTTTTTACGGTTTATCAGTTTGACGGCGAAACCGTTGAAATTATGGGGTGGACGCACACGATCGCCGGGATTTACAGCGCCACCGCCGTGCTAATTGTTTCAACCCTGATATCTCTCCCTATCATTTACTGGGTGAGCGGTGAGTTGGAAAAACGTCTGCTCTGGACTGCGGCCGCGGTGGCGGTCTTTGGCGGAGCGACACTCGCCTTTCAAAACGAACTTTTTATCCAGTGGAAACCCTCTATCTTTAACTGGGGCATGGCACTAGCCTTCGGGGCATCCCAGGTATTCGGTTCTCAAAACTTCCTTCAACGACTGATGGGGCAACAGATCAAACTGCCAGACAGGATATGGACGCGTATCTGCTGGGTATGGGTGGCCCACTTCACGATCGTTGGCATTCTGAATCTCGTGGTTGCGTATCGCTTTCCCGAGGCAACCTGGGTGTCATATAAATTGTGGTCAGGCATTGCCTTTACCGTTTTGTTGATGATTATCACGACCCTGCTCATGAGCCCATGGTTGAAAGGAGAGTCCGAGGAAAACCAGACGGGCAGCGAGATTTGATACTGACAGGTGTCGCCTTCGATGGTTGAATACTCCACCGACAGAGTCTCTGACTAAGGAAGTTTCAATGGGATCTATTTACCGTACAGTCTCGATCCTGACGCTCAGCGCTGCCACCTTGCTGACAGCAGAATATAGCTTTGGGCAAGAGCAACGCTTTATCACCGATAGAATTCTGGTGCCGATAAGAAGCGGGGCGGGAGGTGAATACCGAATCCTGAACAAGGGCCTGCCCTCTGGCACCGGGATCACCTTTTTTGGTTTATCCGAGGACGGGGTCTGGGCTGAGGTTGAAACAGCAGGCGGCACGCGAGGCTGGTTACGCGCCCAATATCTACAAGCCGAGACGCCAACCACTCTCGAACTTCGTGCACTCGAGGAGGAGTTCTCTCAGCTTGAGGAAGATCGCGCCGGTTTAGTGGCACTACTGGACGGAGCACAAAGGGAGACCTATGCCAACGAGCAAATGCAACGTAGCCAGAGTCTCGAACTTGAGAATACAAAGAAAGAGTTGGAGAGGCTCACGGCCCTCGCAGGACGGGAGCTTGAACTCGACGAAAAGAATCGCACTCTCATCGAGAATTTTGAGAGCCAGAAAACCGAAATTGAATTGCTAAAGCTCGAAAATATCAGACTTACGGATCGGATCAACAACAGTCAGATAATCGATGGCGCGATCGCGGTTTTGGTCGGATTTTTGTTGGCAGTGTTTGGACCTAGATTCATACCGAAACGCCGGAAGAACGACGGCTGGAGTTAACTTAAAAAGGAAACAGGCATGGTAATAAGACATATAATCGCGGGAGCTGTCGTAGCTCTACTCACCTGCATTAGCGCCGGCTCCTTGGCGGGCGACAAAGACCTTGTCGTGCGTCTTGACACGTCTGCGGGCATTATCGACATCAAACTTTTTCCTGAGAAAGCCCCTAAAACCGTGGAGAACTTTTTAGCCTACGTTGACTCGGGTTTTTATGACGACACGATTTTTCATCGCGTTATTGACAATTTCATGGTGCAAGGCGGCGGGTTTACCACCGACCGTGTAGAGAAAGAAACCAGAGAACCGATCCAGAATGAAAGCATAAACAAGTTGCATAATATTCGCGGAACGATTGCGATGGCTAGAACAAATGATCCAGACTCCGCCACCGCACAATTTTTTATTAACCAGCGTAGTAATCTCCGTTTGGATTGGTCTGCTGGACAACCTGGCTATACCGTGTTCGGTGAGGTGATTAGAGGAATGGGCGTTGTTGACTTTGTCGCAACAGCCGAAACTGGAACCAAACAATTTCAGACCAGTGCCGGCATCCGACCCTTTCAGGATGTACCCCTCGATGCTGTGATTTTGAAAACCGCGAAGCGGCGCTGAACCTCAACCAGGCCTGCACCAAATCACACTAGCTTCATGGAGCTATCAAGCATTGACTGATCTCAGCATTAACCTGAACAAGATCGCGCTCATCAGAAATTCGCGGGATACCCATCTGCCTGATGTGGTCGAGATGGCTACACTCATCATCGCAGCCGGCGCGGACGGTATCACCGTTCATCCACGACCCGACCAGCGCCACATTCGGGCGGAGGACTGTCTGGCTCTCAAGCACAAGATCAATGTGGAATTGAACCTTGAGGGCAATCCCTTCACCGAGCCCCGCACCAGTGACAGAGCTACAGTCAGTGACTACCCCGGCTTTCTCTCTCTGGTGGAACAAGTGAAGCCGGCACAGGTCACTCTGGTGCCCGACAGCGACGAACAACTCACCTCCGACCATGGTTTCGATCTCAATCGAGACGGGGATCGTTTGCGGCCCATTATCGAACAACTCCACCAATGGGGTTGCCGGGTGAGCCTGTTCATGGACCCGGACCCAACAAGCATGTCACGCGCTGCTGAAGTTGGGGCGGATAGGATTGAGCTCTACACGGAAGCCTACGCAAAAGCCCACCTCGATGGATCCTGGACTGACATCCTGCGTAGTTATCAGCTAACCGCGGCGGCGGCTAAAGAGGCAGGGCTGGGCGTTAATGCTGGTCATGACCTGAATCTGAATAACCTACCCGACTTTGTCATCCCGGAGCTTCAGGAAGTATCGATTGGGCACGCGTTCACCGTCGATTGTCTGTTGATGGGTATCGACGAAGCAGTAGCCAACTACCAGCTCGCGTTGGGCAAGTCTTGCTAACCCGCGTGGCAGATACGCCGGCAGACGCTCTTGCAGAACAAGGTGCGGAGGACCTGCCACCGTACCTAGTTCCCCACAGTCGCGAACCGATCAGGATCTTGTACGAAGACAATTTTTTACTCATCGTCGATAAACCCCATCTCTTACTCAGCGTCCCTGGCCGGCACCCACTCAACAGGGACAGTCTAATATCTCGACTGATACCCCGGTTTCCAAACGTGGCCGCGGTGCATCGGCTGGATCTGGACACCAGCGGTTTGCTGGTGGTCCCCAAAACAAAGTCAACCCTCTCCGCGCTTGGACGAGTCTTTCAGTCACGAGCCGTCGAAAAAACCTACCACGCATTGGTCTGGGGAATTGTAGATCGGAAAGCCGGCGAAATAGATCTTCCCTTGATCGCTGACTGGGAAAACAGACCCAAACAAAAGGTTTGTCATACAACTGGAAAACCCTCTCTCACCCGTTATGAGGTGGTCGAATATGGATCAGACTGCTCGCTACTGAAGCTGACACCAGTAACAGGCCGATCGCATCAGTTGCGACTCCACCTTAAAGAGATCGGGCATCCCATTATTGGCTGCGATATGTATGCACATGACGAGGCGCTTCAGGCCTCATCCCGGCTACTTTTACATGCTACCTCTCTCGCCTTTCTCCACCCGGATACCAACAACACGATTAAGGCGCTTTCGCCAGTCCCTTTTACCGTGTCGGGCTGGAGTGGCCGCCGTCCGGGGTAAATCACTTGGTGCCCAAGATTGGTTGGACTAGTCTAGGCACATCGAAAAGCAGGAGAAAATCCGGTGATCACCGTTTCCGATGATGGAGCGATCAAAACCATCATCGTCAAGCCAAACCACTCTGCCACCTGGAAAACCAATCTCTGGGTCGTGCTGGCTATCTCGGTGCCATCTCTCGGCGCGGCAATCGCTTTCGCGCTGCTGGGCGCTTGGCCAATACTTCCTTTTGCGGGGGCGGAGCTTTTGGGACTGTCTGCCGCCCTCTATTACGTCAACTGGAAGTTGCAGTACCGACATGTCGTTACTCTTGATAGATCAACTGTAAAACTTGATAAAGGCTATTACGCCCCCAAAAAAACCTGGCGTTTTGCACGAGCTGAAGTGGGGCTATCGGTAACACCAGAGAGCCACCCCTGGGAGGGTCCCAAACTGGGGCTCCATGACAGAGGAGAATACGTTAGCGTCGGAGAGTTCCTGAATCGAGAAGAGGCCCTGCAATGTCTGAAGGCACTCCGCGAGGAATTTCCCATCAGAACCCATAGCAGGGAACAGCAACGTCAGCTCTGATTGTTGTTACCTGAACAAATGAGAACGGAACCAGTACAATCGGCCAAAACTCGCCAGAGCCACTCGTTATGATCGAAGAAAATAAAGCCCAAAAAGTTGGCTTTGTATCCCTTGGCTGTCCAAAAGCCCTCGTTGACTCCGAGAGAATCCTGACTCAACTCTCAATCGAGGGCTACGAAATAACCTCCCACTACGAGGACGCTGGCATTGTCATCGTCAACACCTGCGGATTCATAGACAGCGCCAAGGCAGAGAGCCTCGATGCCATCGGGGAGGCCATGAGTGAAAACGGGCGTGTCCTGGTCACGGGATGTATGGGCAAAGGGGATGATGCAAAGCGTATACAAGAACTGCATCCCAGCGTTATCGGCGTCACTGGACCCGCGGCCTACGAGGAGGTGCTGGGCGAAGTCCGGCGCGCACTTCCGACAGTGCGCGAGCACAATCCACTCATCGATCTCGTGCCGGATCAGGGCATCAAATTAACCCCTCGCCACTATGCCTATCTAAAAATTTCGGAGGGCTGCAATCACCGCTGCCGGTTCTGCATCATACCCAGCCTGCGCGGCGACTTGGTCAGCCGCCCCATTGGCGATGTCATGACTGAGGCAGAGAGCCTAGTCAACTCCGGTGTTAGAGAGTTACTGGTGATTTCACAGGATACCAGCGCATACGGAGTGGATCTCAAATACAAAACTGATTTTTGGGAGGGGCGGCCGCTCAAAACAAATCTCTACACCCTTGCCGAACAGCTCGGAGAGTTAGGGATTTGGATTCGATTTCATTACGTTTACCCCTATCCCCACGTGGACAGTCTTATCCCCCTGATGGCGTCAGGTAAAGTGTTGCCCTACCTAGACATACCCCTGCAGCACGGTAGCCCTTCGGTGCTTCGACGAATGAAACGCCCAGCCGCCGCGGAAAAAACGCTGGACCGAATCAGCCAGTGGCGGGAGGTGTGCCCGGAAATCACGCTGCGCTCTACCTTTATCGTCGGCTACCCAGGCGAAACAGAAGCAGAATTCCAGGAACTCCTGACATTTCTGGAAGAGGCGCGTCTGGATCGAGTGGGTTGCTTCAAGTACTCGCCTGTCGCGGGTGCCGCTGCAAATGAACTTCCCAATCCCGTGCCAGACGAAGTAAAGGCGGAGAGGTGGGAGCGCTTTATGGCGACCCAACAAGAAATTAGCAGCGCGAAGCTGCACACCAAGATAGGCCAGCGTATCGAGGTGTTGATTGACTCGGTTGATGAAAATGGCGCCATCGGCAGGAGCAAGGGCGATGCGCCTGAAATCGATGGCGTGGTGCACCTGCCAGGTGCGAACACTCTAAACCCCGGAGATTGGGTTGCCGGAGAGGTAACTGCTTCTGACGATTACGATCTCTGGCTGGGTTGATATCCGCCACCATGAATATCGTTTTGCTTTCCGATGATGAAGTTGATGCCCAAGGAGGCGCGACCCTTGAGGGGAGGCGCTTCAATCATTTAACTCGTGTTCTCAAAGTCGTTCCAAATCAGGAAATTCGGGTTGGCATCATCGATAGTGGTCGTGGTACCGCGATAGTCAGCGAAATCAATGACCACCATGTCAGGCTACGGATCGACATTCGTGAACCACCGCTTCCAGCCCATCCAGTCATTCCCATTATCGCCCTACCGAGACCCAAAATGCTTCGGCGCATTTTTCGCCAGTGCGCAGAATTTGGAGTAGAGGAAATCCATCTGATTAACTCTTATCGAGTTGAAAAAAGCTTTTGGCAAACCCCGCTACTACGTCCGGAGAAAATTCGCTCTGCGCTGCTTGAAGGCCTCGAGCGCAGTGGTGCGACTAAACTCCCCCGCGTACATCTCCATCAACGTTTTAAACCGTTCGTTGAAGATGAATTTGGTGCCCTGCGTGGATCAAAACACGCCTGGATTGCACACCCCTCAAGCGCCCTCACGCTACCCACTGACATCACGGAGCCCAGCCTGATATGTATCGGTCCCGAGGGGGGCTTTATTCCGTTTGAGGTTGAACTACTGGCGACGCAAGGGGCTCAAACCGCACACTTGGGAACAAGAATATTAAGTGTGGATACTGCAGTGACCTGTGTGCTGGGACGAACCTTGGTCGGCTGATTAAACTGAGACCCCTGTTGGAGCGGGACATTGCACACCGGTTCCGCCAATACCGCAATAACCACCGGGATTTTTATGGAGGTACTGTTGGTGATAATCCTCTGCAAAGTAAAAAGTTGGCGATTTGATGATTTCTGTCGTGATGTCACCAAATCCCGCGGAGTGAAGCTGGCGTTGGAAAGAGTCTCTGGACTCCTCCGCAAGTGCCTGTTGAGCGGCATCGAAGACATAAATCCCCGAGCGATATTGGGTGCCAATATCATTGCCCTGACGCATCCCCTGCGTGGGATCGTGCTGCTCCCAAAACACAGTGAGTAATTGGCTGTAGCTGATAAGCTCCGGATCAAACACCACCTGGACAACCTCGTTGTGCCCAGTTTGCCCGGTACAAACCTCCTGATAAGTTGAATTTGGCGTGAGTCCTCCCGCGTAACCTACCGCTGTCGTCCACACCCCTTCAAGCTGCCAAAACTTCCGCTCCACACCCCAAAAACATCCCATACCAAACATTGCCAACGATAAGTGGTCCGGGTAAGGCGGGCAGATTGGCCTGCCCAGCACCGCATGCACATCAGTGACAACCATCGCTTCTTCACGACCAGGCAATGCTCTATCAGCACTGGGAATGGCATGATTTCGCCGAATATCAAACAGTTTCATTGAGGGCCCGCTCTACGATCTGGTTCTTCTACTCTACCTAAAATTTGCCCGTGATTTGACACTGCGGCGTTAAAATTATGGACAGACCATGAAAACCCAATAATCTCATCGAGGTGATTTATACTTGGCAGATGAGGGGCGCAGAATGCGCAATGCCCCCTGATGCTTGGCATCAAACACCCTTCATGTCTCCGCCACTCGGGAGAGAGAAACGCCATCGCTAGCAAACTCGTAAAAAAAACCGCCTCCCATGATGTGAGTGCGTTTCTGTCGAAAGCAAAGGCTATTCAGTCTGTTCAAAGCAGGCAAACAAAGCTTATTTTTGCGCTGGATGCAACCGCCAGTCGGGAACCGACATGGGCGACGGCAAAAAAGCTACACCGAGACCTGTTTAATGCCAGTCTCGAAAACACCAATCTGGCAATCCAGCTCTGTTATTACCGGGGCCTACATGAATTTCAGCACAGTCCTTGGCTCACAAATGCCGCCGAGTTGCTGGCACACATGGACGATGTAGTCTGCCTTGGCGGTCCCACCCAACTCGAGCGGTTGCTGCGCCATTACCTTGCCCAGCGAGGAGGATTGGCACCCGTCAAAGCTCTTGTATTTGTCGGGGATGCGGTTGAAGAGAATAACGACACGCTGGCAGCGCTGGCAGGAGAATGCGGTTTGTACAAGCTTCCCCTGTTCATTTTTCAGGAGGGGCAGGATCCTCTAGCTAAGTCCGCGTTTACCATGCTGGCCCGCCGAAGCGGCGGTGCCTACGCCTCCTTTGATCACAACAGCGCTGGGCGACTTAGAGACTTGCTGGGCGCTGTGGTTCGATTTACTGCCGGCGGCATCAAGGCTCTCGCCCAGTCTGGGCGGGAGAGTGATAAACTGTTGCTGGATCAACTCAGATCAGATTGAGACTGAATATTCACCCGCTGGAGTAGTAAACCCGTGCCAAGAGCGCTATTACTCATCGCCGTCGTAGTGACGTTCCTGTTACTCCTGCGTCGGGTGCAGCAGCTGCCCCCTCATAAACGCCGGGCGGGCTACCTCCAGCTGACCCTTGGGGTTGCCCTAATAGCCACGGTGCTCTTGACGCTAACAGGCAGGATGCATTGGATAGGAGCTGCCGTTACCGGTCTGCTGGTCGTTGCGAGGCAACTAATGCCTCTGTTGATACGTGCATTCCCCCTTCTTCTTGGCTGGCTACAAAGCAATCGCTCTAAAGCCGCGGGCACTCAGTCAGAGGTGTCCACGGAACTCCTGAAAATGACGCTGGATCATGAAACCGGCGAGCTCAACGGTGAAGTTCGGCTTGGTCGCTTTAAAGATTGGCGCCTGTCAGATCTGACGAGAGAACAGCTCTCAGAGCTGATGACCTATGCTCAGGAACATGACTCTGATTCGGCGCAATTACTCAGCAATTACCTTGATCAACGCTTTCCTGACGGTTGGGATAAAGAAGAAACTGAACACCAGTCCGGTCAGAACTCTGAAGAAATGACGGAAAAAGAGGCCCTCGCTGTCCTGGGCCTCAATCAAGAGGCCACGCCAGATGAGATCATCGCTGCACATCGAAAGCTGATGCAGAAGATCCACCCGGATCGCGGGGGTAACGACTACCTTGCCGCTAAAATTAATCAAGCCAAAGACTTTCTTCTCAATCAGTAGACACAGCTACGATCTCACCAACTCAACCTACGACCTAAGGTAATAGCAATGACGAATATGGCACATATTGTGCGCAATCAAGACGGCCATTATTGGGGACGCGGCAAGCGCTGGGTTGACGGCCGGGATACGACGCGAGTGATGAGCTTTAGCCATCAGGACGAGGCGGTAAACACCGTTTTCGAGCTGAGTTCAAAAGATGTCGATCTCAGGTGCGACGTGTTGTCATTGAACCTTTTGGAGGGAAAGCTGCCAAAGCTTGAAATATCGTCGATTCCCTTGCCAGCAGAGCCTGATGGCGAGGGAGACCTTGAAATCGCCCCCCTGTCGACCCCATTTGAGGAAGACAAAGCAACCAAGGAGAAAAGTCTGTGAGAATCCTGTTGTTTCTCGCCACTAATCTGGCTGTGTTAATACTCGTAAGCCTTGTTTTCAATCTACTGGGCATAGAAGGCATCTTGGCCGCAAACGGCGTTGACCTTCATTTACAGGGGCTACTGATTTTCTGCGCTCTGTTCGGTTTCGGTGGCTCGTTTATATCGCTGCTGCTATCAAAGTGGATGGCTAAAAGAGGCACTGGTACGCAGATCATCAGCGGCCCACGAAATCGTGACGAACAATGGCTGTTGGATACCACCGCGCAGCTGGCGACGGAGGCCGGGATCAAGATGCCTGAGGTGGGCGTCTTTCCTTCCCAGACAGCGAACGCCTTTGCAACGGGTTGGAACCGCAATGACGCGCTGGTTGCGGTCAGTACCGGACTGCTGCAACGTTTCTCACCCAATGAAGTAAAGGCCGTACTCGCTCATGAAATTGGCCACGTTGCCAACGGTGATATGGTGACGCTAACTCTAATTCAGGGGGTCGTAAACACCTTCGTTATGTTTTTTGCCCGCATCATCGGGCACACCGTCGATAGAGTGGTCTTCAAGACAGAACGGGGTTATGGCCTTGGCTACTTTGTTGTAACCATCATTGCTGAAATTGTGCTCGGTATCCTCGCAAGTATCATTGTGATGTCCTTCTCCCGTTGGCGCGAATATCGAGCAGACGCTGCTGGAGCCAAACTCAGCAGCGGTAATGACATGATAGCTGCTCTACAGCGACTGCGTGTAGAGCAGGGGCAACCCAGCGAACTACCGGGAGAACTGACTGCATTTGGCATTCGTGCCGGGAAGACCGGGCTGGGTAACTTATTCAGGTCTCATCCCTCACTGGAAGATCGTATCCTCGCCCTGCAATCCACGCCTGCCTGACCTTTCGTTGCGCTCACTTGGGAGAGCCCCTGTACTCTATGATCCAGCAAAAGCATTCAAGCGATAGAACGCCTGGATTTTTCATGGGTTTTTTTCTTTTGGTCGCGCTGACAGTAAACATAATCGCACCCCAAGCATTTGCAAACGGGCCGCCGGTCGAGTACCTCAGCTTTGAAACCAGTGATGAGGCAAACACCACCGAAATTTTCCGTAAAGCAAGTCCAGCCGTTGTCTCGGTGACAAGCAGCGCTCTGCGTCGTAATCGATTTTCGCTAAATGTCATGGAGATTCCCCGAGGTGCTGGGTCCGGTTTTATCTGGAATACCGGCGGCCTGGTGGTCACAAACTTCCATGTAATAGCCGGCGCAGACAAACTCACCGTAACCTTAAATGACAAGGACTACCCTGCCGAGGTGGTAGGGATAGCCCCCGAGCGAGACTTGGCAGTACTGCGACTCACAACCCTGCCGGAAAATTTATCAGTGTTACCCCTAGGAGATTCCTCAGAGCTTTCCGTCGGGAGAAAAGTGCTGGCAATTGGAAACCCCTTCGGTCTGGATACAACGCTTACTGTTGGGGTAGTCAGTGCCCTTGACCGAGAAATAAAGTCTCCAAGTAACCGCAGGATCAGGGGCGTCATTCAGACTGATGCCGCCATCAACCCCGGAAATTCGGGCGGGCCTTTGTTGAACTCACTGGGGCAGCTGATAGGTGTCAACACGGCCATATATTCGCCAAGTGGAGGCAACGCCGGCATAGGCTTTGCGATACCCGTAAATATGCTTAGAGAGGTCGTGCCTCAGCTCATTGCTTACGGGAAAATCCTGCGCCCCATACTGGGGGTGGAGCTGGCAAGTGATCAATGGACCAGACGATATGGCATCGAGGGAGTTGCCATTGTCCGCGTGCTCCGCGGTCTGCCAGCAGCAGACTCTGGCCTTGTCGGTGCCCGAAGGGACTATCGCGGTAATATTGCTCTCGGAGACGTGATCACCGCCATCGAAGATGACACGATTCGGACGCAGGATGATTACGCAACTGCTCTGGAGAAGTATCAAGTGGGAGATCAGATTTCGATCACCACGAGACGAGGCGAGGAAATCAAAACCTTCGAGGTCACTTTGTCCGAAAGCCGATAGTTGATGCGACTCAACTTCGCGTCAGCGTACCCAATCATCGACTGGTTTCGGCAGCGGTCCAACTCATCGAATCAAGATCCTCGTCCGGCAAATCTGACGCCTGAAAGTTTATTGGGCCTGGCCCCTCCAATCGTGTCTCGTAGTGATGAAGCAACCGCTTTGCCACCGGAAAGAGAAACCAGAGGGCAATGAGATTCACAACAGCCAACAAGCCCATAGTTAAGTCAGAGAAACTGAAAACCGTCGCCAAATCCTGTTGGGATGCCCAAAAAATAAGCGCCAGCACGACGACCCTGAAGGCAGGTATCGCATAGCTCGGCGCGCTATCAAAGTAGGCGATACTGTTTTCTCCGAGATAACAGTTATAGGCGATAGAGCTCACCGCGAACATCACCAACGCAATACTGACTATTTGCTCCCCTATTGGGCCAATATGAGATGCCAGAGCAAGCTGCGTCATGGCAATACCCTCAACTCCATCCGACCCTGGTTGATAGATCGGCGAAAGTAAAATGATGAGCGCCGTACAGGTGCACAACAGGATCGTGTCGATAAAAACGCTCAACGCCTGCACCAATCCCTGTGAAACTGGATGCTCTACGTCGGCAACCGCGGCCACATTCGGCGCGGTGCCGAGTCCCGCCTCATTGGAAAAAAGCCCGCGTCTAGCTCCCTGCATGACCGCTGCCGCGAGTCCGCCACCAACCACCTCCTCAATACCAAAAGCGGACTTAAGGATGAGCAGCATGGCGGCCGGCACCTCGGAAACGTTTAGCGCGACGACCGTAATTGCCAGAAGAAAATAACCCAGCACCATAACGGGCACGACTACTTCTGAAAAAATAGCGATACGGCGAATGCCACCAAAAATCACAGCGCCCATCACTAGCGTCAGTACCCCACCGGATAACCATGTTGGCACGTTGAAAGCGGACTGAACCGAAGCTGTTACCGAAAAAGCCTGCACGGCATTGAAGCCAAGGCCTAGCGTTAACAATAACAAGACTGAGTAAACGACGGGCATCACGCGCCACCCAAGCCCATGACGCATATAGAAGGCAGGCCCGCCGCGAAAGTCATCGCCGTCATGCTTTCGCTTGTATAATTGCGCCAGCGCGCATTCAACAAGACTCGTCATCATGCCAATCAAGGCGATCAGCCACATCCAAAAAAGAGCGCCCGGCCCGCCGAGGGTAATCGCTACAGCGACCCCAGCTATATTGCCCCCCCCTACCCTGCCAGCAACGCTCACTACCAGCGCCTGAAATCCAGAGATGCCTCTATCAGTCCCTGATAAATGGCTATTCCAGAGCTGTCTGAACATATTGCCGAACAAGCGTAATTGAGCAAAGCGCGAGCCAACGCTGAAGCGCACGCCTACCGCAATAAGTAGCACGATCAGTACGTAGGACCATAGCCAATCCGTTAGTGTCAATAACATTCAACTATCCTCAAAGCAGTCCAGTCACCAGGATGATGGCAATCGCCGGCGCCGCGACAAATCGCACTAAGAACTGCCATGTTCGATATGTGGCAGCACTCGTTTGCAACTCTTCCTCGCTGTAACGGGGTGCCATAAACCAGCCAGCAAAAATTGCAATGAGTAATCCCCCGGCAGGCAGAAGTATTTTCGTTGGAAGCCCGTCGGCCAGCTCGTTGAAATTCATACCCGCAAGGCGCATTTCCGCCCAAATGTTGTATGACAAAACACTCGCGATACTGCAGAAGGTGACTGCGGCAATAACAACAGAGATACCGACGTGTCGATGAACGCCAAAGCGCTGATCGATCCACAGTGTCACTGACTCGAGCAGCCCCACCATACTGGTCACACCCGCGACCGATAGCATCAGGAAAAACAGCACGCCAAAAATATGCCCCCCGGGCATCTGCGCAAAAGCGACCGGCAAGGTCTGAAAAATCAGCCCCACGCCGCTACTGATATCCAACCCGTGGTGAAAAACCGCTGGAAACACCACAAAGCCTGCCAGCAGAGCGACCAGAGTGTCGGCTATCACAATTGTTATAGCCCCCTGGGTAATGGAGAAGTCCTTCGGCAGGTAGGCGCCGTAGGCCATCATGCCTCCCATAGCCACCCCGATAGAAAAAAAGGCTTGGCCCACCGCCGCCAAAAAGGTTCCGGGGCCAACCTTTGAGAAATCCGGAGTAAAAAGCCACTCCAGTGTTTCAACAAAGCCACCGTTGAATATATTGTAAATACCGAGCCCAATTAGCAGCACGAACATCGTAGGCATCATGATATTCACGGCCCGCTCGATTCCGCCTTTGACCCCGGCAAAAATAATTCCACCAACAATGAGATTTCCTACCACTGTCCAAAACAGCATGGCATTGCTGTCTGCCAGGAGCGCGCCAAAAGCAGTTTCAGCGCCGAGTCGATCCACGTCTGCAAAACCCGTGGCGGCCGCTTTGAAGAGATAAGATAAAACCCAGCCCACGACGACTGCATAGGTAATCGCGATTGAGAACGCAGTGAAAACTCCCATACCTCCCACAACACGCCAGGCTGGAGAGCGCTGGGATTCGATTGCAAGGCTTGCCATCGATGCAGGCGGACTCGATTGACCTCTGCGTCCGATCATCAGCTCAGCGATAAGACAGGGCACACCGATTGCAAAGGCGCACAGGAGGTAAATAACCACGAAAGCAGAGCCGCCATTTTCCCCCGTGACATAGGGAAATCGCCAAATATTGCCTAGGCCAACGGCAAATCCCACCGACGCCATAATGAATGCAAAACGGCTCGACCAATGGGCATCACTTGTTCCTGCAACTGACATACCTAACCTCCCCGTGTTTTAAGTGCGTGAGCCAACTCTCTTGCCGCACTGAGTTTTGGCAAAAAATGTGGGGACGCCGCAGCGGACGCATCGGGTTGACTCGAATACCAAACGATCACCACATCCGCAGACCGATTGATATAAATCACCTGGCCGTGAATGCCGACAGCACAAAATTCCTCTGCCTCAGCGTCCAATATCCACCACATATTTCGATAAGCAAGCCAGGGCATCGTCTTGTAGACGGAATTAAGACTCATATTGTCGATATCTCGCTGGGACAACTTCAGGTGTGCGTCTAACCATGCCGCGGGAACGACTTGCTGATCGTCAAATTTTCCTCGATCACGGATCATCATGGCGAATCGCGCAGCATCCCGCAGGGTCGCATTGAATCCGCCTGTGGCTACCGGCATGTATGCACGATCGACCGCAATGAATGCATCATGCTCAGCACCAATGTGTTGCCAGATACCGTCACTAATAAGTTTATTTAATGGCTCTTGCGCCATCGTCACCAGCAACCAGCCAAGTAGATCAGCGTTGGCTGAGTTGTAGGCAAATTGCTCTCCGGGGGTGATGCTCTCGTCAGGCTTGATGAATTCAGTTAGAAAATCATAAACGCCGTAAATGACGTTGGGGCCGGGAAAAACGTCCGCAGCTTGGGGCTTATATGTCATCCCCAACGCCGGGCCGTAATATAAGGCAAAGTCACTGGTAGGATCGGTATAGTTCTCCTTGAAAGCCAAAGCCGTCGCATGGTCGAGAACATGCTGCACTGTCACACGGTCAAAAGCAGTTCCCTCAAGGGAAGGAATAATCTCGGTGGGGCTCTCTCCTAGATTAATCCGGCCCGCCGCCACGTACTGACCAAACAAGGCACTCACTAATGATTTGGTCATGGAAAACCACAAATGGTGATCTGTTTGAGAGGCGCCATCGAAATACTCTTCCATGAGCAAGGTCTCGCCCTTCAAGACTAAAATGCTATCCGCGTAGTTACGCGCAAATAGCGACGTCAGGCGATCGCCCTCAGCGGTCCTATAATCTGCCAGCCGGCTCTCATCACGTTGAAAAGCGTAAATGGGACCACCCCGGGGTACCATTAGAGTGTGCAGTGGCGCGCCTGCGTTGCGGAATGCCCACCGATTAAAGGGTGAATAAAGGTAGTTGGCCTTGGTGACCTGGCTATCAGAGGTCGGCGGGAAACCCGCCATTACCCCGCTCCCGAGAACAACAACAGGAGCGACACCCCACAGGACACCGCACAGCAAAAGTCGGTGAGCGATACAACCCATAAAGAATCCTAGGCGAAATGAGGCCAAACTGGACCCGCCACTATAACTCACCCGATATTGCAATACGCAGACCCCCGTCGGAGGGTACGGCCATCAACTGAAGTGCATCATGGAGAGCTTGGTTATCCAGCGCGGGCCCGCTCAGCGCGACATTCACATCATACTCGCTCGGGGAAAAGCTAACACGACCCTCAGCGATTAAGGCACCGGATGCTGTGGTTACCTCGCCCACAGCTGTCTCTACGTTGGCTTCTAACGGTGATGCAAAGGCAATTTGATAATTGCCAAGTCCGACATCTCGCCCGCGGGCAGTCCAGACCGCCTGCTCCCAGAGAATCACGCCAGCTATTTTTGGAGCTCGATCAGTCGCTACTTCCAAATAATCCAGGTCTACAAGCAATACACCGCCCGTGTAGAGAGGCATCAGCTGTCTGATAAAGCGCACATCAAGCTTGGTATCAACATTGGAAAGCCTCACTGCTGAAGGAGTCAACTGAAGCTGCAGATCAACGGTCTGAGCTCCCCACCGAGTATGGAGATCAAAGGAAGGGCTAAGAAACAGCAGCGTGTGGGGCGCCAGTCGCCAAGAGAGGTAACCCAAGTGAAAAGCCTTATCGCCAATGACAACCCGTGAGCGAGCTGCCTGACCCTGCCACAACGACCCGGAGAATCCTTCCAGCTGAAGGCTGTCAGGCAGAATCAGACCAATGGTCCGAGCGGGCATCTGAACCAACAAACACGCGACCAACACCCATAAGCCAAACCAGCGTAGATGCTTCGAAAGTGCGCTCAAGTAGGCCTCGCTACACGCACAGACGCATTGACTCCGCCACTGCGCCCTGCCTGCGTTATCGATGCCTCGACGACTACCAGCCCCTCCACCATTTCAACCTGGTACAACCATCGCGCTAAATCATCGTAGTCGACAGCCTCATAACGGACCTGAACCTCACCGCGACGATTCGGCTGCAGGCGCCGTACTGGTAGACCTGCAAGCTCACTGGAGCGACTGACAGCAGAGACCAGAGAACCGTTGTTCTGGGTGCTTCCCTCCTGCCTGATCCGAATGAGTTCTGTCGCCTTCGCGTCGACACGTGCCAGTAGGTTAATGGCTGATTCATTACTCGCCTTCATCGCCTCACGAGCAGCAGAAGCCGGCGCAAGTGCAAAGGTGAACAGGAGCCATAACCCGACCGCGGCCACCATCACCAGCACGTATATCTGCTCACGGCGAGTCATATTAAAAAACATATCTTTCATGATGATGCGGCCACCCTAATTCGAGCGCGTACGCGGTCCGCGCGCGACGAGGACGTCTCTAGAGTCGCTGTCATGCCCTGCTGGGTGAGCCGGTCCCTAAGCACTTCAACCGCCTGATAGTCTCTCGCCACTATGTCGAGGCGAACCTCTGAGGTCGAGCCGCTAAAATTCAGGCTCGATATACTCGCATCATCCATTGACGCAACCGACTCCGTCACTTTTGCAAGGATTGGCGTAAAAAGAACACCTTGGCTACGTGCGGAAAATTCGGATAACTGCTGATCAAGCTGCTTTTCGGGATTAACCACAGCACCTCGCGGGTTAGCTTGTCGGTAGCTTGCCTGAATGGCCTCCCGTATCTGCACGTTCTCACCGCGCAAACGCTGATACTCAGTTAAGTCCGCAGCCAGCTGCAGTACCAGCGCCACCGTTGCGGCAATGCCAACAGTTCTCCAGTGTTGCCACCAGCGAGCAAAGGGTAGCCGCGGAGCGAACGTCCCCTGACGGAGATTTATCGCCTGCCCGGCGGCAGGCGCCACCATCAATGCCGCAGCGAAACCACCACGGCGCCATTGGGCGCATTGCCGCCATCGCTCCCCAAGTGATGCGAGGTCATCCTGTTGGCGCTCACCATAGACGATCAGCGACGCAGGAGAATCATCCAGAGACGAGAGGAATAGCGGTAGCAACGCCTTGTCAATACGCGCCCCGAGGGCCTTGCCGTAGCGCACGAGAACGGTGTCCCCCTCCATGAGGAGGCAGGCTTCGCCTACCTGCCAGGGGAGAAACAACGCCTCGGAGGTTACTGGCCCTTCAAATAAAGGACCAAGTAGGTCAAGCCAATGGGACAACAAACGATTGGCCACCAAACCGACAGAAAACAGATCTCCTTCCAAAGGCTGACAGGCAAAGTGCATATCCTCCACGGGGTCGATTATCTGATCTTCAAGAGTGAAGGGTAACGATTTCGCGAGGTGACGACGCTCGTCCGCCTGAACCACAGTGGTGGTCAGCCTGACCACCTCCGCGGGGGCAGCAAAAGTACAGTGGCGATGCTGCTCTTCGAGCTCGCTTAGCTGTATGGGCTCATCTTGACCGGGCCTGAATAACCACAAGCTGTCGCCCGCAAGGCGCAGAATTTGTGTCGTGTTGTGCTCTGTCATATGGACATCGAATTCCCAATCAGCATGGCGCGCGTGCCAGTAGAGTGGCCATAGCGAGAGCACTGAACACTCTACAACTCCCCTCTCGTCCGATAGCGGCTGTTTATCTGCGTGCTTTCTCGCTGCAGGACACTGTACAGCCGCATTTCTCGCTCGGCAATCTCGACCGAGGCGGACAGCAGGAACCAATCCGAGGTCTGCGTTAGCAGCGAGGATAAACCCGATGTATCACCGGAAAAGGCGCTATCTGCCAACAGGGTGTCCACATCAGCAATCAACCCTTGTTTTCTAGCCTCGACCAATCGTTCTCCGGCATCAGCACTAAGAGGCGTTAGCTGCCCGGCTCCATTGATACTGCGCAGTACAGTCGCAGAAGCGGTCAATATATTGAGCTTTGCTCCCTCTCTTGGCCACACAGTGACATAGGGTGCGAGGGCCTGGTAAATCTCCCGGGTCATACCCAACACAGCGCGAAGCTCGCTGACACTCGCCATCGGCTGATTTGCTGGCCGATAGGGTGGCGATGTGTTGCGATATGCGTCCTCCTCGGCTCCGTTCATGCGCTGTTGCTGATCACTATCAATAAAATCAGCCACCCCATCGGCGATGACCATGGCCTGCTCCAGTGAGATTGGGTCACCCTCCAGCGCCTGTAACAAACGAACGAAAATCTGCTTTGCCGGAGGCATCTGGTCATCAGACTCATCTGAAAACGTCGCTGAACTCCTGTTTCCTGCCGACAGATCTGTATCCTGCTCTGGTGTCGATACAGACGGCTCGTCTCTGTCGCCTCGATCCGAAGCAGACTCGGCAACCAACAGGTTTAGGTTGAAGCGGCCCTGTAAATCCTCAACTTGACCAACCAGCCAGCCACCGCCATCGAGTGGGTAAGGCGTTGCCTCTGACGCCCAAAGTTCGCTTAAGTCGTCTGTTGGTGTGTCCAACTGATTATCTAATTCAGCGTCAGCTCTCAGCGCAACGATAGCCAGAGCCTCAGCGCCACGTAGATACGCCCAGCCCTGCTGCTCGGTAAATTGATTCGAACCTCGTTGGAGAGTGAGCGAAAAATCGCGCTGCAGACCCACCATCAATGCAGCCGCAAGTGCAAAAATCAGTAAAGCCACAACCAGTGCGGCACCTGATTGCCGATTGCTTGTTCTACTATATTGGCGGTAGAACATAAAGTCGCTCCAGCTCTCCCCATTGCTGGGCAAATAGGCGCACTTCCACCGCGATCGGTGGCTCGACCAACGTATCGGGTTGTGACACATCTGCAATCCAATTTTCCTGCCAGAAACGTCGGTCTACCTGGCTGTCTCTAGTGACTTCGAGCATATCGAGCGAACCTAGAAAGCGGACTTCAAAGGTCTCCACCCCATTAAGAAGAACCACCTCTACTGGCTCAACGGCACCGGTCCGATCCAGCACCGGCCAACTCGCCCTGATTAATTTTTCTTCATCGATATAGTAAGCGACTCGCTGCAGGGCAGAACGGGGCAGACCAACCGAGTTGTGCCACCCTGCGCGGGTAAATGACAAGGATTGCGATGCCAACTCGCCCCCTTCCATCGATGAAAGGCGGCTACCAAATTCGTCATAAACCGAACGATCAACAAACTGTCGCAAATCTCTGCCCAGAACCTGAAACGCGCGATTGAGCTCTTCAAGCCGCCTGCTTTCCTGCCGCAGGCTGTCAACGCCCACAATCACCGTCGTTAGGCTCCTGTAGCCAACACCAGCAACAAAAGCAGTAATGGCCATGGCTATCAGCACTTCAACCAGAGTAAATCCAGCCTTACGGTGCATCAGGAACTCGCTCCGGCGCTAAAAAAGCAACGAGTGTATGTAACGGCGTCGCCTCCTGATCCATGCCGCTTGCGACATTAATCTCAATTCGAATAAATCCGGGTACCTCAGTCCCCTCCTGCTCTATCCACCAAGACCAGTCCTGGTCTAGTACTTCTGTTTCCCCTTCGATTGTCCCCTCAGGTAGCGAACCTCGCTGGGCAACGATAAGACGAAGTTCTCCTAATTTATCTTCAGCGATCCAAGACGCGATACTTCGCTGGCGTAAATATTCAGCTCCATCTAGTTGCTGAAAAAGCAGGAAAAGCAATGCGGGTAGTGCAATAGCGACGACTGCAAGGGCTACCATTACCTCGATCAAGGTAAATCCATGGGCTTTCTTGTCGGCAAGAAGTGGACTAAGGAGATGCAAGAATAGCCTCTCCCTCACCCTCAAATAGAAGATCGGTCCGCCCGAGCAGGTCCCACTCGTATTGATAGAGCAGGCTGCCCGTTGAGGCATCCATCCACTCAAGACCTCCCTCAGTGACCTCACCACTCGCATAGAAAACAACTTGGGGTGCTGGCCGGAGGTCGATTGGCCTGGCAGTAATCTCGACATCGGGATCACTGGAGAGGGTGAGGAATATCTCGCTGCCCTCGGGAAAAATAATCGGCTCTGCCAAAGCCGTATTTCCCTTGGCCTCCGCCCATCCCTGATCATATAAACGGAGCCAATGAGCACGGTAACGGACATCTCCGCGATCGCTTACCCGCTCGAAATACACCCCATGATCAGCGCCCGAGAACTCTGCTTCCACCTGCGCGTGAGACATCAAACTCGCAAGCCGCCGAGCGGTCTGGTCTCGCTCGATCTCACCACCGCCAGATCCGACATTTAAACTGACAACCGACGTTAGCAAGACGATGACGAGCACTACCACAAGCATCTCGATTAACGAAAAGCCCACATTTTTTTTCCTTGCTTTCATGGCCCCGGGCCAAAGAACCAGATTTTTCTCAGTTAACTGTCGTCCTGACTCCAATTGCCTAGATCCTGATTCTGACCCTCACCTCCGGGCAAGCCATCCGCCCCGTAGGAGAACAAATCGACCTCATTGTTCTCACCGGGCGACATGTAGAGATATTCCCTACCCCAGGGGTCCATGGGAACTTCCTCGAGGTAGCCCCCTGTCTTGAAATTCCGCGGCTCCGGTTCCAGAGTGGATGGCTCCACCAGCGCTATCAACCCCTGCTCGGTCGAGGGATAAACATAGTTATCAAGACGATAAATTTTTAGTGCAGTCTCAATCGCCTTAAAATCTGCCTGCACCTTCTGTAGGCGGGCGTCATCAGCGCTGTTGAGCACTGTGGGCGCCACCACGCTGATGAGCAAGCCCATGATGACAAGTACCACCAAAATCTCGATTAGGGAAAACCCTTTCTGTGTTCGCATTTGCGTCACCTAACCATCGTATTCAGATCAAAGATTGGGAGTAGTATGGCCATTACAATCAGAAGCACCAGCCCTCCCATAAAAACCACCATCAGCGGCTCAAAAAGGCCCATCACGGTTCCGAGTGTCATTTCGAGCTCTCTCTCCTGATTGAGCGCCGAGCGTGACAACATCGTTTCAAGATCACCCGATGTTTCCCCCGACGCCACCATATGAATCATCATGGGTGGGAATATTTTTTCCTCGGCCAGCGCCTTGTTTAGGCTCGACCCTTCCTGAACTCTCACCGCAACAGCCTGAGATGATCTTCGAAGCACCTGATTGGTCATAACGGCACTTGCGATACGTAAGGCCTCAAGCAGCGGGACGCCACTTGCCATCAAGATGCTGAGGGTCGAAGCAAACCGCGCTGAGTCCATGCTAATAAGCACCCGATTCAAGCCGGGCAAACGAAGCAGAAAGGCGTGCCACGCTAGTCGGACATTGGGCTTTTTGAGTAACGATTGACTGACCAGCACGCCCAGTATCAGCCCAACTAATAGCCAAGCGCCGAAATCACGCAAAAAATCGCTGGTTGCAATCAGCCCAGTAGTCAACGCTGGTAACTCTTTCTTTGTATGAGCAAAGATGCCAACCAATTCAGGCACGACAAACACCATGAGTGCTGAAACCACAGCAACAGCCACTGCAATGAGCACAAAGGGGTAGATGAGCGCCATTTGCAGTTTTTGGGCGGTGTGTTGTCGGCTTTCCGTATAGTCAGCCAAGCGTTCCAGAACCGGAGATAACTGCCCGGCTTGCTCGCCTGCGGTGACCATCGCGCGGTACATATCTCCAAAGGCCGCCGGGAACTGTCCCATCGCATGAGCAAGCGTATGCCCCTCAGCTACTTTGGAGCGCACTTGCAGCAAGATGGTCTTGGTCTTTGCATGACGGGTCTGCTCCGCTGCTGCCTGAAGGCATTCATCGAGGGGAAGCCCCGAAGCGACAAGGGTCGCCAACTGACGAGTTACCAACGCCAGCTCCCCGGCGCTCAAGCCCCTCCGGGCGAAGCGAGACAAAAAGTGGGGATCGTTGGCAGCACCGCGCCCAGCCTCACCAACTTCCACGGGTCGCAACTGCTTTGCCCTTAATTGCCCCCGAATCTGTCGTTCTGAATCTCCCTCAAGAACCCCTTTGACAAGTTTCCCCTGAGGGTTTAGCGCTTTGTATTTGAAGGCCGTCATCTCAGGCTATGGAGGTAACGCGGAGCACTTCTTCAAGACTTGTTTCACCCGCGAGCACTCGACGCTTTCCATCCACATCAATACCGGGGTAACGACGTCTGGCCTCTGCGAGGATTTTTTGTTCTCCGCCTCCCTCGTGAATCAAGTTCCGCAGCGTATCGTCTATTTCAATAAGCTCATAAATTCCAGTTCGTCCCCGGTAGCCTGTATGGTTGCAGGCATCGCAGCCTTTGGCTCGATGCAACAACGCCGAATTTTCATCCGATACAGCCAACAGCTCTCTCTCTTTTTCGCTTGCTTCATAAGACTCTTTACAGGCTTCACAAAGAAGTCGTACAAGCCGCTGTGCCATGACACCCAGAAGCGATGAGGACAGTAAAAAGGGCTCCACCCCCATATCTTGTAATCGAGTCACGGCGCCTATCGCCGTATTGGTATGCAGGGTAGACAAAACGAGATGCCCAGTAAGTGATGCCTGAACGGCTATCTCTGCGGTCTCAAGATCGCGAATTTCGCCCACCATGACCACATCCGGATCCTGTCGCAGAATAGCGCGAAGACCCCGGGCAAAGGTCATATCGACCTTGGTATTAACTTGAGTCTGACCAACACCGGGCAACATATATTCCACGGGATCTTCAATCGTAAGGATGTTCCGAGAGCTTTGGTTAATGCTCGCCAAGCCAGCGTACAAGGTAGTCGTCTTACCCGAGCCCGTAGGCCCCGTCACCAAAATAATGCCATGAGGGCTACTCAAACCCCGACGATAAGCCGCACTCACCTGCTCATTCATATTAAGTTGCTGGAGCTCCAGCTGACCCGCCTGCTTATCGAGTAAACGAAGAACGACACGCTCGCCATGCGCTGATGGCATCGTCGACATTCGAATATCAATAGCGTGACCCGCTATCCGAACGGAAATTCGGCCATCCTGCGGCACCCGCTTCTCGGCGATATCGAGCTTTGCCATGACCTTGAGTCGGGAGACCAATAGCGGGGCCAGCATGCGCTTTGGAGATAACACCTCGGTTAACACGCCATCGATCCGATAACGCACACTCAGGTGATCCTCGAAGGTCTCAATATGAATATCAGAGGCTTTTTCTTTTACCGCCTGAGAGAGAATGGCGTTAATCAAGCGGATAATCGGCGCATCATCCTCAGCGTCCATGAGGTCACCCAAGTCGGGCAGCTGATCAACCAAACGGGTCAAATCGACATCGGCACTGATGTCTTCCGCCATTTGAGCCGCTTCGTTATTGGTGCGCTGGTAGGCCTCGGTTAAACGTCTTTGAAAAAAATCCGGGGCGACTGATTCCACAGAAAATTGCTCCCCTAAATGACGCCGGACTTCGAGGAGAACTTGCGTCCGTAGAGCACCCGTGTGAATGAGCAGCGGCAAATTATCACGAGCATCAAGAAGCACCTGATTTGCCTTTGCATAGGCGAAGGGAAGCAACCCTCGAGGTGTTGCGGGCTCATCGGCTACCGAGACTGCAACAGCTGGCTCTGTCGAGTGGTCCATTTCCAACCTAGTCGTCTCCAGGTCTCGCCGCCGGGTTTTCATCTGCGACTTCGGGTAGCTGCTGGATTTGCTCTTCCCATGTCGGCAGCACCGGTAAATTGCCGTCGTCCAGAAACATCAGGCCTCTGGCACGGCGCGCCATTTGCTGTTCTTGAATATAGCGATATTTCTCCGCGGTTGCGCCGCGCAGTGCTTCTTGATCCCGCACAATACTGGGCCTGATAAAGACAAGCAGATTTTGCTTTGTCACATTCACCACGTCGTTCCTAAAAAGGCGCCCCAGCAGAGGAATATCCATAAGGATGGGGACACCTTGCTCGCTATCCTGCACATCATCCCTCACCAATCCGCCCAAAATAATGACATCTCCATCAGAGGCGAGGACCTTGGTTTCGATTTTTCGCTCATTGGTTATCAAATCTGAAGCAGACAATACTGTCCCGGTGAGACTGGAGATTTCCTGCACAATATCGAGCACGACTGAATCACCTTCATTGACCTGAGGCGTCACCTTCAGGGTAATACCCACATTCTCGCGCTCAATCGTCTGGAAAGGATTCTGTACGGTATTAGCCCCTCCGGTATTGGAGTAGGAGCCGGTGATGAAGGGTACGTTCTGCCCCACCGTGATGTAGGCCTCCTCGTTATCAAGGGTTAGTAAACTTGGTGTCGACAGAATGTTGGAATTGCCCTGCTTTTCAAGGGCGTTGAGGATTACGGCCATGGACAAGTCGCTATCCACCACCCCCCAGCCAAGCGTGGTGCCGGGCACCTGACTGAGGGAGCCCGCCAGAGTACCCACACTAATGTCTTCGTTCGCCCCATTCTCCCCCAGAATAGCGTTGGCAATCGCTGCATTCTGATTCCGCTGGGCGGTACTGCTGCTGATATTGCTTCCAAAGACGCCGCTGTCGTTCGCAAACAACCACTGGAGTCCAAGTTCCTGACCCTCATTGACATCCATTTCAACGATAATGGCCTCAATCAAAACCTGCGCGCGTCTGATGTCCAGTCTCACGATGACCGCCTCCAGAGCAGCCATCTCATCGGCGTCAGCGGTAATAATCAGGGCGTTGGTACCCTCGTCAGCTTCGATTGTGGAATTACTGTCGGTACTGCGTTTTCGGTCCCCAGTTTCGTCCATTCGAGTAATGTTCTGCATCACCCGTGTGAGAACCTCAGCCACTTCCTTGGCGTTGGCGTACTCCAGATAAATGACTTTTACGTTGCCGCTTTGCTCCAAAGGCGTATCCAGGTAACTGACGAGGTCTTTGATACGCTGTCCGTTGAGTTCATCGGCGGTGACCACAACGCTGTTTGTTCGCTTGTCGGCGACTAATGTGACCTCTTCATCGGCCTCGGCGCCTTCTCCCTTATTTTTTTTCTCCAGAGTCTGGAGCATTTGCACCACGTCTTCAGCTACCGCATACCGAAGTTTGATCACCTCGGTGGTCCGAACAGCCGATTGGTCCATTCGATCAATAACCTCGAGAATCCGGTTTATATTCGACCGGACGTCGGAAATAATAATCGCATTGCTTGGCGCGTATGCCGCCATGTGCGCTTGTTGTGGTACCAAGGGACGCAAGACAGGAATCAGTTTCGCTGCAGAGACATTCTCCAGTCGAATGACCTGTGTGACATATTCATCATTGCTTAACCCATCACCCCCCTCGAGCACCTCCACTGGCGAAGACCTCGCGTCTTTATTCTGAATGATACGGATGACATTTCCTGTGCGAACGGCGGTGTATCCGTGCACATCAAGGATCGACAAGAAAAGATCGTACAGCTCACTCTTGGAGACGGGCTTTGAGGAAATGACTTTGACTTTGCCTTTCACACTGGGGTCAACGACGATGGTTGTACCCGTTACGTCGGCCACGAACTGAATGAACTCCTGAATTTCCGTGTCCTTGAGGTTGACAGTATATTCCTGCGCCTTAGACGGCGCAGGCATCAAAATTGCCACCGCCAACAACGTCAGCACACCTCTCAACAGGAGCCGATGAAAAAAACTGAAAAACATTACAATCAAGAACGGCACCCTTTTTTCTATTGCAACTGATTGAGACTGACGGATAGCGTCAGTGAGAATTCACCACGCTGTATATCAAAAGTGGCCTCGGTTGCGTCCCGCATCGTTTGGTAGAGGGAAATCGTGTTTGCCGGATCACCCAAATCCAATCCGTTGACAGCGGTCACAATGTCCCCCGACTGAAACCCCAGTGTTTCAAAAGCCTTGGCATCAGTGCCCGGCGCAACACGGTATCCGTAGATGCCGTTTTCGTTACTCACTGCATTTACCTTTACCGCTTTCGCCAATGACTCGGGCTCTGCATATATTCGCTCCCGGTACCGGCTGGCCATGGCGGTTGCCTCAGCCGAATTAACAACCACCGCATCCGGTGAAGAATTATCCCTCGTTGCAGCTTGCGCCAAATTCTTTTCCTGCGTTGATCCAGCAGCAGTTTTAGACTCGCTAAATCCCACAACACCCGCCAGAGAATTCTCCTCAAATAGGGTCAGAAGTTCGAACTTACCAGCGTTATCTAACACCACTTGTTTGGGCAATACCTTCGCCAAGGTCACGTTCGCAGCAACCGGAAGCGCGTCTCCTACAGCGTAGGTCACCTGCGCCTTCCGTGCCTCAATAACAGCGGTACCCAGCCCATCTCTGGAGGTCACCAGAGTGCCGACAAGAATCAAGTCCAGGCGTGTCTCCCTGGCACCGCGCTCAATGCCATCTCGCTCGGTCACTTCAACCGTCTGCGCCGCGATCTCATCAGTAGTAGCAATCGGGTCGCCGAATAATCCCAGACCGAGCATGGACTCAAGATTCACCGAGGCCGTCTTCTGAGCTTCCTTGATTTGACCTGGAGGATTGATGATGACCGCCGGCTGTTCAGATGCAGTGGGGCCTGACCATAAAGACCACAGCAAAGAGGCCACATTGGCAGCGATCCATGCTGCCAGCAAAAGCAGTATCATCATTTGAATGCGTTTCAATACCTGATCGACAGCAAGCCTGGCTATCAGCGCCTCAAGCTGGTAGCCGACATCCAGTCCCCGTAATTTTTCAATCACTGCTTGCATCAGATAATCCGATCGCACATGCGCCGATAGGTGGTCGCCACCGGTTTCACAAATTCTATTATGACAGAGACCATCGAGCGACGCCGCTCTAAAAGCTGGAATTAGGGCAAATCACAACCCTCGTTGCCGGCGCTCTCGCCAGTGCAAAACACGTACGCTACCGATGCCCGGAGGTAGCCACAAAGCCTGTCGACGGGAGTAGTGGACACTATCTGGTCAGAAGACCCTGATTTGAGGCCGCTCATGCAGGTGGGACAAGGCATAACCAGCTTGAATGCTAGCCATTTTCAGGGTCCGTACCTTTCAGTTGAGTTCTTTTGTCAACGGTTTTCCACACCCCAATCGCCTCTCACGTCGTTTTGCTGTCCGATCTCACGTATACTTCTCTTTCCTGCGGGGCGGCGATTGCCTGAGATACACCCATACGGTGTGAACCCGTTGAACCTGAACCGGATAATGCCGGCGGAGGAACAGGGGCACCCCACGTCAGGGGCATCATGCCAATGGATTCTCCGCACTCATGGGGAACCCTATGTCCTTGACCCAGCGCTGTACCAAGAAACTGCCTCAGCTAGGCCTAATGAGCACTTTGTTGCTTACGGCGGCAAGCGGCCTCGCCCAGACGGCGCCCACGAACAGCCCCCCAGCTGACCGGCAGGAAGACCCTTCGGTCAAGTTTGACGTCGAGGAAACCGTGGTGACGGCAGTTCTCAGAGAAGATCACGGAGATCTTCAGTCTGTCACTCTGTTTTCCACTGAAGCGATCCTCAGTCGTGGCGCTCAACATCTGGAGGATTTGCTTTCCGCTGCTCCAAATGTCACGACTAACAGCGGCGCATCGAGAAATCGCTTTGTCCAAATCAGGGGAATCGGAGAGCGGAGCCAGTTCGTTGAGCCAATAAACCCCTCAATTGCAATGCTTGTTGATGGCATCGATTTGACCGGGCAGGGAGCGGCAGCCACCCTGTGGGATATCAATCAGGTGGAGATACTTCGAGGACCCCAGGGCACACTGATGGGGGCCAACGCCCTCGCCGGTTTGATTAATTTGAGAACGACTGCGGCTGATGAAAAGCCCGGGATCGTATTGTCCGCCGGCGTTGAAAACTACGGCGGTCGCCACCTTGCCCTTGCGGCCGGCAAGCGTCTATCAGATGATATAGCTCTCCGCTTCTCGGTCAATCAGTACAACAACGACGGCTACAACAACAACACGTGGCTGGGCCGCGAAGATACCAACGCTCGAGATGAGCTTAGCTCACGGCTCGCAGGCTCATGGCAGCGAGGCCAACATCGAGTTGAGGCGACCTACTATTACATCGATGTTGACAACGGGTATGACGGCTTCTCTCTGGACAACACCCGCGACACTCTTTCCGATGAGCCGGGAAAGGACACTCTGAGCACCAACGCCGGTCGTTTGTATTGGCAGCGCGAGGCAGAAATTACCTTCACCGCACAACTCAGTCTGGCGAACACCAAGACCCTCTACAGCTACGATGAGGACTGGGCTTTCGTGGGAATTGCGCCGGGATGGGAATACAGCAGCTTCGACCAATACGAGCGCGAGAAACAGATGCGCAGTGTTGAAGCGCGCCTTAACGGGGAGAGCATCGCAGGCCTCTGGGTGGCTGGCCTCTACTGGCGACAGGAAGAGGAATCCTTTGAACGGGTCTATACCTACCTGGACAACCCGTTTAATAGCTCCCTCGACATTGACACCGCGGCTATTTTTGGCCAGCTGGATGTGCCCATGGGGGATCACGTCATGGCTTATGTGGGAGGACGCTATGAGCAGCGCAGCAGTGCATACAGTGACAGCGCCCTCGTCAACGATGATTTCAATGAACACCTGTGGAGTGGCCGCGGCGGTGTTGAGTGGCGCATAACACCCCAGCATCGATTTAATCTGGGGTTCAGCCGAGGAGTTCGTGGCGGCGGGGTGAACGCCTCTTTACTTGCCTCGGTTGAGGCTAATGAAACTCCCGACGTCGGAGCATGGAACGCTTTTTATCGATTTGAAGCAGAGGCATTAAACAGCGTAGAGCTTGGCTGGGGCTGGCAAACACCGGGCGACACATTTACCAGCCAGTTGACCCTCTTCGCGATGGAGCGGTCTGATCAGCAAGTCAAACAATCGCTGACACTGCCGCGAGCTGATGGCAGTACTGCCTTTATCGAGTACAACGACAACGCAGCCTCCGGAGAGAACAACGGCCTCGAATGGCAAGCTCGATGGCTGCCCATGCCAGTGCTCCAAGTGCAGGCCGCAGTGGGTTACCTCAACGCGGATTACAAGCGCTACGTCACCGCTACAGGAGAAGATCTGTCAGGACGCGCCCAGCCTCAAGCTCCCGACTTCATGGGGAGTTTTAAGGTGGAATGGCAGCCCCTGTCATGGCTCAATACCACGCTGGAGCTAACTCACATGGACAACTTCTACTTTTCCGACAGACACGACACCGAATCAGCATCCAGACAGCAGCTTAATGGCAGTATCGAGTGGCGCAAAGATCAGTGGCGAGTCTCCCTGTGGGGACGTAATCTTCTTGATGAACAATATACGGTTCGCGGTTTCGGTAGCTTTGGTAATGATCCACGCAAGGAGTACGCCCTAGAGCCTTACTATCAGTTTGGCGAGCCCAGGGTATTCGGGCTCTCCTTACGTTATGAATCTCGCTAACGCCAGAGGTGATAACTATGCAAATGTCAGCCGAGCTCAGCCTCTACCCTCTCGCTTCTGAGGTCGATAGCACGGTGCTGGAATTTATTCGCGAGCTGCTAATTAGCAATGAGGTATCGGCGGTAACCAACAGCATGAGTACTCAGGTCACAGGCCCTAGCGACGCCGTTTTCAACGCTGTTCAACAGGCACTTGAAAAAAGCTACGAGCGCTTTGGCCGACAGGTTCTGGTTGCCAAGTTTATCCCGGAACATCGCATGGAAATAACTGCGCCCCACTCACCGTGAGTATCCCCGAGACAGTCGCCGTCATCCTTGCGCTGGCATACGTCATACTCGCTATTGTAGAGAGTCGATTTTGCTGGCTCGCCGGCGGTGTGAGCGCCCTGCTCTACATCGTCGTCTTCACCGACGCTCGACTCTACATGGAAGCAGGCCTGCAAGGGGTTTACATCGCCATGGCTGTCTACGGCTGGTTCACCTGGGGGGCGCACCCAGCCGCGGACTCATTGCCGATACGGCGCTGGTCAATCCGACGTCATGCACTATTGGCCATCGCAGTGATGGCATTAAGTCTGGCGCTTGGTGAAATCCTGAGTCGCCTCACCGATGCCGCCTGGCCCGCAGTGGATAGCTTCACAACACTAGCCGCCCTGGTGGCGACTTATATGGTGACCCAGAAAATTCTGGAGAACTGGCTCTGGTGGATCATCATTGACGCAATTTCGATCGGCCTCTATCTGAGCAGAGACCTTCACCTCACCGCGTTGCTCTTCTGCGGCTACGTTGTTCTCGCCACGGCCGGCTGGATTGCCTGGCACAAAAAATATAGCGCCATCGAATCTTGATGACACCGCGAAAAATAGACGCTAATGACACGCCTACAGCACTCGCTGAGGCGATAGCTCGTGTATCTGACTGGAATCTGCCCTCACCGGTTCAGGAGCCGCCATCAAAGATTCAGCTCATTACTCAGGCCGGCGCTCACCAGATCTATCAAGCTGAGGTGATCACTGATTACGGCAATCAGAAGGTAATAATTCGACTGCCGGTGAGCCACAGCGGGCAAACTGACCCATCAACACGGATGGGTTTGGCATTTGGCATGGAGGTCGCCAACCAGCAAATAGCGGCCGAGCACATGCTGGCGCCCGATATTTTTTGGTCGGACCCCGATAACGAACTTATCGTGATGGCACATGCGAAGAAAATGCCCTCAGTCACAGAAGACCATCTTTCCCACTGTATTCGTGGTATACACAAGTTACCTGTAGAGGGAGAAAGACTCGATCTGACACGGTCCATGGAACGCTATCACCAGCTAGCTATTCATGGGGGAATAAGTAAGGGAGTCCTGGTCGACCCGATGTCGTCCCTGATGAAAGAAGCGATTGGAAGGCTGGGGACAGAACCCGCTGTGGGCTGTCATCATGACCTGAACGCCACCAATCTACTGCGAGGCAAGGGCCCCGTGGCAATTGACTGGGAATACGCCGCACCGGGGGATCCCTACTTTGACGTCGCCGCAGCCTGTGCCGGAAATCCCCAGCTAAATAGCGATAACATCATCGGCTCTGTATTGGGCGGCGATTACGACCCTTGCCTGTGGCACATTGCGAAGGGCGTGTACTCAGCAATTGACCTAAACTGGCGAGCTGCAGTGGGACAAAAAGTGACCCGGGACGAGAGTAACAACGTGACAACTTACCTCAGCGAGGTTCTGAGGTGACTTCTCTGCACATTCTTGGCGCTGGCGCTCTGGGATCCCTGTTTGCTCACCGGGCAATTATTGCCGGGTATGACGTTGTTCTCGTCACGCGTAAAGAAGAAGAGCACCGGGAGATCACTCTTGAGAGAGATTCCAATCACCTAACCCATCGATTTCGGACCCAATGCGTTTCAGACACCCACCCCATCAATCATTTATTGATCGCCACCAAATCCTATGACGTGCTTGCGGCGACCAAATGCATCAGCAAAAACCTTAGCTCTGGAGGTACGGTGGCAGTTCTCAGCAATGGCATGGGCTATCATGATTCACTCAACGCACTCATCCCCTCTCACAATCTCATTGCCGCCACCACAACCGCAGGTTGCGCGTTGATCAGTTCTTCAGCGGTCAATGGCACCTTGCACCAGCATTACAGACAGTCGGGCGGGGGCGTGACGTTTTTCGGCCACTGGGAGCAGTCTGGAGATGGCATGCCTGATTGGCTAAACCCCTTGATTGGGTCGGTTGAGCGATGCAGCTGGAGCGAGGATATTCAGTCACTGCTCATACAAAAGTTGGTAATCAACGCGGCTATCAACCCGTGCACCGCCCTTAACGATATACCCAACGGCGCGCTCGCTACAGACCCCTGGCGAGGTCAGGTTATTCAGGCTGTTGAGGAAATCAATGAGGTGCTCTCCAATTTCCATGGGGGCGCGATACCGGGCTCCCTACAAGACGTGGTGGATAGTGTCATTGCCGATACCGCAGGCAATATCTCATCCATGCTTGCCGATGTGAGAGCCCACCGGCAGACCGAGCATGAGGCTATTCTCGGCTTTTTGCTGGAACAGCCGATGAGCCCCCCCCAGCCAAAAGTAGCTGCACCGCTGCTACAGTCGTGGCTCGAGGCCTTGAGAGCCCGAGCCCGCCAGCTGTGATTCGCTAGCCCCAACAAGCTGCCACGTCAGGACATACACCCACAAAATCTGCCTGTGTCGACGCATGGAATGTAGAATGAGGCGATCGGTATCAGGATAAAATGACCAGAACGGATACAGTGATCAACCAGAGGAAAAAACTACCTTTGATACCATCATAGATTCGTTCAATGCGCCTGAGGGGAAGCAGTGGCTGCGACTCATCAGTAGAATCACACTCAACATCGAGAGCTGATTCGAGGCCCTCAAGCAGCAGTTCGTCGGTGTTGATCTCGGGATCCATGAGCCGGTCGCCGCTTACGCCCCTTAGGCCCGCCAAGTTTCCGACTACCCCAAAGGAAAGCCAAAGTAGTCGGGCAGGCAGCCAGTCCACGAGGTATCGCAAACTGCCCACGGGCACTTTGGAGTCGTCAGAGGCTAGTTGGATAAGGCGATAAGCCACCGCCCCGACGGGTCCAATCAGGACGAAATACAGCGCCGGCGGAAACCAGCGCTGGAAGCCCTCGTAAAGCAGCGCCCGAGACACCACCCGACCGAGCTCATCCAGATCTTCCACCTGAATAGGATCGCCGCCTGCTTCCTCGATAACGAGGGCTACACCCTGATAATCCTTTACCGTCGCCCTCGCTCTGCAGCGCTCGACGAGAGCTACCCAGTCGAGCCGCCCAAAACTAAAAAATAGAGCGGCTGTTCCGAGAAACAGCATGGCTGCGCCGCCAAAAATTTGCTCCAAGACACCGTAAAGCAGGGCAAAGCCGGCGCTCGGGATGACGACCAGCAGAAAGACTCCCAACCCAAATTCAGGCTCAAAGGCCTCCACGCGACCTTTCAGTAGCGCAAACCAGCTATCGCGATGTAACGGCCCACCGGGACCCAGAAACAGGTAACACAGTGTGGCCGCCAAAAACGCCAAGTAGGTCAAAAGCAATCCTCTTTTATGTGGTTATCGACAACAATTGCCTGAGTTTCTGCCAATCAAACGCCGAGCCTGGATCCGTTTTCCTTCCGGGCGCAATATCTGAATGCCCCACCATAGCATCCGGCGCCAAGGTTGGATAATACTCCCACAGTGCTCTGATCAGTTTGGCCAGAGCGCTATATTGCTGCTCGGCGTAGGGCACATCATCAGCCCCCTCAACCTCAATCCCCACCGAAAAATCATTGCAGTTAGCGCGATCGAACCATAACGAGTCACCCGCATGCCAGGCTCGCTCATCCGTGGAAACGAACTGGACCACCTCTCCGTTTCGGCGCACTAAAAAATGCGCTGATACGGTAAGATGCGCAACATCGGCGAAATACTCGTGAGCCTCCGGGTCGAGTGCGTTAGTAAATAGCGCCTCTATGTAATCGCCACCAAATTCCCCCGGAGGCAAGGAAATATTGTGAATGACGAGCAAATCCACCGTTGCATCACTTGGCCGCTCATTGGCATTGGGAGAGTCCACACGACGTGCTTCAGACAGCCACCCTGCTTTGACATTCCACGGATTCACGATTCTTTATTTTCGCCTGTGTGTCCCATATCAAATCGGTCAGCAGCCGCTACTCGACACTGCCTGAAACCTGAGGAGTAACATGATAAACCCCGCGTACGTGGAAGCAATGGTCAGGCAGGCACTCGCTGAGGATGTTGGCTCCGGCGATGTCACAGCAAATCTGATCCCTGCGGGGACCCATGCTTCTGCTCAAGTAATATCAAGAGATGCCGGAGTTCTCTGTGGCGTCGCCTTCGTTGACGAAGTATTCAATCAACTTGATCCAGCACTTGTCCCTCACTGGCACTTCAAGGATGGCGATACCATCGGCGAGAACGACTTGCTTTTCAGTATCTCCGGGGACGCGCGTGCTGTGCTGACTGGAGAACGCACCGCCCTCAATTTCCTACAGCTTCTGTCGGGCACTGCAACGCGGGCACAGCAGTACGCGCTGTCAGTCGCAGGGACAGGAGTGCGCCTGCTGGACACGCGAAAAACCATACCCGGCTTGCGTCTCGCCCAAAAATACGCCGTGCACTGTGGGGGTTGTCACAACCATAGTATTGGTCTCTATGACGCCTATCTCATTAAGGAAAATCACATTGAAGCATCGGGCGGCATCACCAACGCCATCAGCGCGGCGCGACAAGCCACTCCCGATCTTCCCATCGAAGTTGAGGTTGAAACACTGGACGAATTACGCCTTGCCCTTGTTGCGGGCGCAGATCGGATCATGCTCGACAACTTTGATCTGGACAGTCTGAGAGAAGCGGTAAAGATTACTGCCGGCGCGGCAGAACTTGAGGCTTCTGGTAACGTATCGGAAACGACCCTCCAGGCCATCGCCAACACGGGAGTGGATTACATTTCTATCGGTGCGCTGACAAAAAGTGTGACACCGCTCGATCTGTCAATGCGCTTCGATCCCAGCTGATCAACAGCCCTTAGGGAGTCAGCGCCACAGGACTCACAAGCACCCCGTTGCGGTCTGCGTAAAGCCAATCAGTCGGGCGAACCGTGACCTCTCTCAGCAACAGCTCTACGTGACGGTCCCCGCGATCCTGCTTTTTGGTTTTTACGGGAATCACCCCAAGCGCTTTAACACCGATTTCGATGCGATCAATAATCTCCACATCGCGGATGGCGCCGATAATCACCAGCCCCGCCCAGCCGTTGTCCGACGCTTTCTGCGCTAGGTTGTCTCCAAGCAGCGAACGATTAAGCGAGCCTTGGCCGTCAACGACCAGAACGCGACCCCCACCAGGTTCAGCTACCGCCTCAGCGACTCTGGAGTTGTCCTCAAAACAGGCAATGGTCTCCACTGGACCAAAGAAACGCTCGCGGCGACCGTAGCTTTGGAACTGATAGGTCAGCGCCCTCGCGTCCGCTGCGCTGTCCGATAAATCCGGGGTTGTAAAGTCACCAGAATCCATATCGTTCTCAGAGCCAATCTACGGCGAAGTCGGTGAGCGTGCTATCTGCCTGGTTGATGGCGCCCGCATGGGCATCACACCGAGGAAGAATGCGCGCGCCGTAAAACGCGGCTGTTGCCATTTTTCGCTCGCAGAAAGCGGTTCTCTCTCCCTCGGCATGTAGCGACTCGGCAACAAGCGCGGAGCGGCCCAAATGCCACCCGCCGAAGAGATAACCGGTCTGCATCATGTAATCAAACGCACCACCAAGCGCATTGAATCGGTCGTCAGCCGCCATCGCGAGCACTGCCTGTGTAGTCTGCACATGAACTGCCAGAGCTTTTGATAACGCAGAGCCCAATCCCTGAAGGCCGTGGTTGCCACTTGAGGCCAGGTCGTTCGCTGTCGTCTTGATTTCAGCCTGTATCGCCTCCATCGTCGCACCGCCATCTCGGGCCACTTTTCGATTAACAAGATCAGCAGCCTGTATGCCATTCGTGCCTTCGTATATTGGTGTAATGCGAACATCCCGCAAAAATTGCGCCGCTCCGGTTTCTTCCACATAGCCCATACCACCATGAACCTGCACGCCAAGCGACGTGACCTCGAAGCCAACCTCAGTACACCAACCCTTGATCACCGGGATCATCAAATCGATGCGGCGCTGCTGCTCACTGCGCTCATCAGCATCGCCATAGTGCGCAAGATCCATGGTGACCGCCTCGGTGTAGGCTAAGGCGCGCATGCCTTCGATCAAAGCACGCATCGTGGTCAGCATTCGCTTCACGTCGGCGTGTTCGATGATGGCAACGCCACCCTGAACGCGTTCCCGCGCGTAAGCGACGGCTTTCTGATAGGCGCCCTCGGAGGCTCCGATGCCCTGCAATCCAACTTTTAATCGGGCCTCGTTCATCATGGTGAACATACAGGCCAAACCGTTGTTTTCCTCACCTACCAGGTAACCAATGGCACCGCCGTTGTCCCCATAAGCCATCACGCAGGTCGGACTGCCGTGAATGCCGAGTTTGTGTTCGGTGCTGACAGGAAACGCGTCATTACGCTCTCCCAGAGAGCCATCATCGTTCACCAAAAACTTGGGAACCAGAAACAGGGAGATACCCTTACTGCCCGCCGGCGCATCGGGTAAGCGGGCGAGGACGAGGTGGATAATGTTCTCCGTCGCGTCGTGATCGCCCCAGGTGATGTAGATCTTCTGGCCAAAAATTTTATAGTGGTCCCCGTGACGCTCGGCCCGGGTTTTCATTGGACCGAGGTCAGAGCCTGCGCCGGATTCGGTGAGGTTCATGGTGCCGGACCATTCACCGGTGTTGATTTTTTCAAGATAGCGTGCCTTAAGAGAATCACTGGCATGGGCCTTGATGGCGAGTGCGGCACCAGAGCTCAGAAAAGGCTCCAGAGCAAAGGCCATATCGGCGCTGTTCCAAATTTCACAGGCAGCAGTGCCATAGATCTCCGGCAAACCTTGACCACCAGCTTCAACATCGGCACAGATACCCACCCAACCACCAGCACCAAGTGCTTGGATCGCCTCGGCGTAACCCGGCGGGATACTAACCTTCCCCTCGGTGCAGGTCGCGGGATGACTGTCACCCACTCGGCGCAAGGGGGAGACCATATCGGTGCCCAACTTCGCTGCCTCATCGAGCAAGGCTGTCGTCAGATCAACACCGACACCCATGTCAGAAAAGCGCGGCAACTCCCCCAGTCGTTGCTCGACAGTGAGCACATCATCAATGAGAAATTGCATATCGTCGGTCGGGGCGGAATACATGGTTGTACCTTTTTAATATCTGATAACTGGATGAAATTAGAGCTTGAAATACGGACCGCTGCTGGTGCTTCGGGCGCTGGTCTTCACTAGACGTCGCCGAACCCTATCAATTGACGCTAAAATTCACCACCATGATAACCGGAATGTTTTGTATTCGCAGGGAGAATAGCTTTGAAGGCGCTACATCGCATTGATCTTAACCTGCTGGTCTACCTCGATGTACTACTCAGGGAATGCAATGTGACCCAGGCAGCCAACCAATTGGGACTATCACAACCTGCCATGAGCAATGGCCTGCGTCGACTGCGAGATCTTTTCAACGACCCCCTGCTGGTCAGGACCTCTGACGGGATGACCCCGACCGCGCGAGCTCTGGAGCTTGAACCTCTCGTTCGCGACATTCTCTCCGGAGTTGAGCGTGCTATCCAGCCCACGGCCGAGTTTGATCCAACCGATGCCAAACAAGTAATCCGGGTGATGGCCTCGGACTATGCGGAGTCAACCCTGTTCCCCGCGGTTATGCAGACTCTCAGAGAGCGGGCCCCCGGCCTGACCCTGGACGTAATGACACCCTCAGACGTGAGCTTCCTCGACGTGGAGAGAGGCAAGATCGATTTGGTCATCAACCGCTTTGATCAAATGCCCCAGTCTTTTCATCAAATCACCCTGTGGACTGATACATTCACCTGCCTCATGAATCGGGATAATCCGATCCTAAAGCGCTTTGATTTAGACAGTTATTTGGCGGCCAGTCACATCTGGGTCAGTAAGACCGGCATGGGAGTGGGGGTTGGGGTGGATCCCGATGATGTGCAACGCCTTGGATGGGTGGATCACGCCCTTGATGCGATGGGGAAAAAGAGGAACATCCGGGTGTTTACCCGCCACTATCAGGCTGCCATGACGCTGGCGGAGCAAAACGATTTGATCGTGACCCTTCCGACCCGTGCCACCTGGCTAAAAAAGGACAATCCTGGTGTAGTGGTGAGAGATTGCCCCTTCGATGTTCCCCCGCTGGAGCTCAAGATGGCTTGGAGCCCCTTGCTGCAGCACAATCCGGCTCACCGCTGGATTCGCCAACTCATTACCCAGATTGCACGGGACCTCAATGAGTGACCTCTGTGGGACAGTGACCTTCATGGATAAGCGACCTTTATTAGTGTGACGAATAGGCTTTATTAAGGCCATTTGTTTTGCTGATGTCTACACTCACTCACAATAGCGGCCTTCGAGCTGTGCCGTTTCCCCCTAGGGCGAGGAGACGATCCGTTTTACCTCACTTTGGAGAACACCATGAGTGAACGCATTACCTGTGCTGGGCTGCAAGTCGACGCTGCCCTCCATCAACTACTCGTCGCGGAGATTGTCCCCGGTACAGGTGTGAGTGCCGACGGTTTCTGGCAGTCTATGGCTTCTGTGCTGGCAGAAATGATGCCCCGGAACAAGGCACTACTGGCAACTCGCAACAACCTGCAGGCGCAACTGGATGCCTGGCACCAAGAACATCCGGGTGATCCCGAGAACCCCGATGCTTATCGTGAGTTTCTGGAAGAGATCGGTTACCTGCTACCCCAACCTGGTTCCGTTTGTGTAACCACGGAAAACGTCGATAAGGAGATAGCGTGCATTGCCGGCCCTCAACTGGTGGTGCCAGTGATGAATGCCCGATTCGCGCTCAATGCCGCGAATGCCCGATGGGGCAGCTTATATGACGCGCTGTACGGCACTGATGCGATATCGGAGGACAATGGCGCAGAGCGCGCAGGCTCATACAACCCCATCCGTGGTGAGAGAGTCATTGCCTGGGCGCGAGACTTCCTCAATCGCTACTTTCCACTCGACACCGGAAGCCACTCAGAAGCGACTGGCTACAGCGTCCATGGAGCCGCACTCAAAATAGCCTTGAATTCAGGGGAGTCGACGACCCTTGCTGACGGAACACAGCTCAAGGGCTACTCGGGGCCCGCCGGGGAACCGAGCGCAATTTTACTTTGTCATCACGGTCTGCATGTGGAAATCCAGATTGATCGATCCCACGCCATCGGTGCGACCGATCCTGCTGGGGTCAAGGACCTCTGTCTGGAGTCGGCACTCACCACTATTCAAGACTGTGAGGATTCTGTCGCGGCTGTGGACGCGGAGGACAAAGTCGTTGTGTACCGTAACTGGCTGGGGCTGATGAAGGGCGACCTTTCCGAGAGTTTTGCCAAAGGGGGCAAAACCCTTACGCGACGGATGAACCCCGATCGGGAATTTACGGGTGTCAATGGCAGTCCCTTGACCCTGCCCGGACGTAGCCTTCTCTTCGTCCGTAATGTCGGCCACCTCATGACCAATGACGCGATACTCACCGCCGAGGGCGAAGAAGTGCCCGAGGGCATCATGGATGCCATGTTCACGGTGCTGTGTGCCATCCATGATTTAAAAAGCGCGGGGCCTATCAAAAACTCCCGATGCGGAAGCGTGTATATCGTTAAACCGAAAATGCATGGCCCGGACGAGGTGTCCTTCACCGTCGACCTGTTCGAGCGGGTTGAACAAGCTTTTGGGCTTGCCAAAAACACCATCAAGGTCGGCATCATGGATGAGGAGAGGCGTACCACGATCAATCTTGCCGAGTGTATTAACAGAGCGCGAGAGCGTGTCGTTTTCATTAACACGGGCTTTCTCGACCGCACCGGCGACGAAATCCACACCAGCATGGAAGCGGGTGCCTTTACGCCCAAAACCGCCATGAAATCCGAGCGCTGGATTACTGCCTATGAAGATTGGAATGTTGATGTGGGACTGGCCTGTGGTCTTCAGGGCAGAGCTCAGATCGGAAAAGGCATGTGGGCGATGCCCGATCGCATGGCGGACATGCTCGACCAAAAAGTAGGCCATCCCAAATCCGGTGCCAACTGTGCCTGGGTACCCTCACCCACCGCAGCAACACTGCACGCGAGCCACTATCACGCGGTTGATGTTCACGGGATTCAGGCCAACCTCAATGGCCATGCCCGTCGCAGTATCGATGACATCCTGACGCTACCTTTAAAAGGAGCCAGCGACCTCGATCCGTCAGAAATCCAGCGAGAACTTGACAACAATGCTCAAGGTATCCTCGGCTATGTAGTGCGATGGATTGATCAAGGCGTCGGGTGCTCCAAGGTGCCGGATATCAATAACGTGGGACTCATGGAGGACCGCGCAACACTCCGTATCTCGAGCCAGCATTTAGCCAACTGGATTCGTCACGATATTGTCAGTCGAGAGCAGGTCATGGAAACCCTGAAGCGTATGGCCGCAGTCGTGGATGGGCAGAATGAATCCGACCCCAGCTACCGACCCATGGCCGGCCACTTTGACTCGAGTATCGCTTTCAGAGCGGCCTGCGATCTGGTCTTCCTTGGGACCGAGCAGCCCAGTGGCTACACCGAACCTCTTCTGCACCAACGCCGGCGGGAATTTAAAGCAAGGCAGCCGTCATAGGACAGGGCACTCTCCAGTGGTGTTATCAAGAGTGCAACCTCGGTTCAAAACCAACGGGAGTTGCGCCTCTAGGGCTTGAACGGGCTCCTCTTCCCCTAGGGATTAGATCGTCTGTCTAAGCGCTTTGCTTTAGAGGTGACAGCGCCTGCTCCGGACTGAGATATGGCAGATTCAATGCTTGAGCAACCGCCTCATAAGTCACGTGACCTCCGTGAACATTAAGGCCATTGCGCAGATGCTCATCGTCTCTAACCGCTTGCAACCCCTTATCAGCCAACGCCAGAGTAAAGGGCAAGGTGGCGTTAGTCAGCGCCATGGTCGCCGTGCGGGCTACCCCACCAGGCATATTGGCGACGCAGTAATGCACCACCTCGTCGACCACATAGGTAGGATTTTGGTGAGTCGTTGCCCTCGAGGTTTCAAAGCAGCCGCCCTGATCAATTGCGACGTCTACGACCACGGCTCCGGGCTTCATGCGGTCGATATGGTGTCGGGTGATGAGCTTGGGCGCGGAGGCGCCAGGTATGAGCACGGCCCCTACGACAAGATCCGCCTCCAAAGCAAAACGCTCGACGGCATCTTGGGTTGAGTAAAGACAAACGACCCTGCCTTGAAAGAGTTCATCCAGCTGATTCAGGCGTTCCAGTGAACGATCGAGCAGCGTCACTCTGGCGCCGAGACCAACGGCCATCCTTGCCGCGTTGGTGCCCACAACACCACCGCCCAAAATCAAGACATGGGCGGGTTCAACACCGGGCACGCCCCCAAGTAGCATGCCGTTACCGCCTTGCGCTTTCTCAAGATGATGCGCTCCCGCCTGAATAGACATGCGTCCAGCGACCTCGCTCATTGGAGCCAACAGAGGCAATCCACCCTTGGCGTTGGTCACAGTCTCATAGGCAATTGCAGTTGCGCCCGATGCAAGCAGCAGGTGAGCCTGCTCAGGATCGGGCGCAAGATGTAGATAGGTGAATAGCAATTGCCCGGGTCTTAACATTCGACACTCATTGGGCTGTGGCTCTTTGACCTTCACCACCATATCCGCGCCACCAAAGATCTCTTCAGGGCTCGCGACGATGTGGGCACCTGCCGCTTCATAATCGGCGTTGTCAAAGCCAATAGCAGCTCCACCATTGTTTTCGACCCACACCTGATGGCCGTGACTGACCAATTCCCGCGCGCCGGCAGGGGTCATTCCAATCCGATATTCGTGGTTCTTGATCTCTTTTGGGACACCGACCAGCATGAGAAGACCTCCTTGTGCTTGATGCCGCTTTGCAATCGGCTAATCTTATGGGCTGTAAAAAGGTTTTTCTGCTAAAAAATTATTATAAAAGTAGCTTTTTCGCCTTTATAAAGCATGAAAATTAGGTTTATGATCTACAAATAGTCGATCGGGTAATGACGGTAACCCACCCATATGCCATTGGGTTCCAAGAGCTCAATGGCCACACCACCCCACCAAGGAGCACACCTCATGGCAGTTAATCAGCCCAATCAATTGAGCCGTATCGATCGGCATATTCTCAGGCTGCTGCAGCGGGACGGTCGAATGAGTCTGGCAGCGCTGGCGAGGCAGGTCGGGCTGACTACCACCCCCTGTGGTGAGAGGGTCAAACGACTGGAGCGTGAGGGATACATCCGCGGCTATCATGCATCGCTGGATCCAGCAAAGCTGGGCCGAGGTCTGGTGGTGTTTGTGCAAATCACCCTGCAGCGGACAGCGGGCGACTCTTTTCAGGAATTTACTGACGCCATTAAGGACATCCCCGAGGTGGAGGAATGCCATCTGGTCGCCGGGAACTTTGACTACCTCATCAAGGCGCGGGTTAGCGACATGAGTGACTACCGCGAGTTCCTTGGGGGCAGCCTGATGCAATTACCCGGGGTGCAGGAAAGTACCAGCTATCCGGTGATGGAGGTCGTGGCGGAAGGTAGCTCCGCAAGCGTTTAAACAGAAACGCAGTCACAGCGACAGTTTGTCAGCTCAAGCTTTCCTACTAGCCTTTCGAGGCGCAAAATTTGATGACTTACTTTCTGTATTGATCGAAGTGGTAAGAAAAAGCCAACAAAAGCGGCATTATCCAACTCCCGTAGGCCTCTACTACTAGCGGTTCACAAATTCAGCACGCAAAATGCTGTGGTCTTATCGGTGATGCCCACGAGGGTTTGCACTCATGAGCCCATCGGGCGATTTTCATTTCAAGGAGAGAAAGCGTGACAGCACAAAAAGGATTTAGCCTAATCGAACTCATGATCGTCATCGCGATCATAGGCATTCTGGCCGGTGTGGCGATTCCAGCTTACCGGAGTTACACAGAAAAAGCTCGCTTTGCAGAGGTAGTTGCTGCGGCGGCACCCGCCAGGCAGGCGATCGACATATGTATGCAAACGGGCAGGGGTACGCTGGCTACCTGCAGAGTTCCGGCTGCAGTTCTTGCGGATGCAGCGGCCGGTGCTGAAGTTGACACTGTCGACTGGACATCTCCAGCAATTACAGTAACGTCGGCGGCCTCTTTTGGTGACGGCAGCACATCCTATACCTACATCCTGACCGCTCTGGACCGTGACAACAATGGCGTTATTGACGAGTGGAGCGACACCGAAACTGAGGGTTCCTGCGTTGACAAGGGCATTTGTTAACACAAGTTGCTCATGGACTATGGTCGATTTGAAGAGGTAGCGGCCGATGTAGATTTGCGGGGTGCAACGCCGCTGAGAGTAGCAGCCCACAAGAGTATAGGGTTTTACAGTCACAGTCAGCCATCGAGATTAAACCACCATATTTCTGATGCTCTCCTGACTGTCAGGACTTATCTTTGAGATCAATTTGCTGCCTCAGTGAGGCAAAGCGCAGTGTTTCCGGACATAAAGTAGGCTGGAGTTATTGGAGGCAGGAGGCTTCGCGCACTCAGTGGATATCAGCGCATCCAATCACATAGAAAACAAGTTAACCGGCCTAGCAGGAGGGCTAGTCTCTGACGGTGTGCTCAGCGAAGAGCAAGCAACCGAGGCGACCCGCGAGGCCAGCAAGCTTGAGATATCTCTGGTGCGCTACCTGGTTGAATCCCTTGACGTGGATAGCCATGAGCTCGCGGAACTGGCCTCCCGGGAGTTCGGGGTGCCTATTTTTGACACGACCGCATTTGATAAGGCATCCCTCCCGAAGAATATCGTCGCGCCTGAACTAATGGCAAAACATCATGCGATACCCCTCTATCGTCGAGGGAACCGACTGTTCGTGGCCATCTCCGACCCCACCAACCTTGCTGCTCTTGATGAATTCAAATTTGCGACGGGAATAAGCACCGACGCTGTTTTGGTGAATGAAAAAGCACTGTCTCAACTACTGGGTGAGTTATTGGAAGAACAGGACTCCCTTGACGCAAGCATTGTGGATCTTGGCGAGGACGACGAATACGACCTCACCGTGGACAAAGGAGATCGCCACCAAGCCGATCATGACGTCCCCAGCGCCGCGGGTGACACGCCTATTGTCCGCTTCATTAATAAAGTGCTGCTAGACGCCGTAAGACAAAAGGCCTCGGACATTCACTTCGAACCCTACGAAAAAGAATACCGTATCCGGTTCCGAATAGACGGCATCTTACGAGAAGTCGTTAATCCGCCACGCAACCTCACGCCACGGTTATCTTCCCGCCTAAAGATCATGTCGCAAATGGATATCTCCGAGCGACGGATTCCTCAGGACGGCCGGATTCAAATAAAGCTATCAAAAAATCGCGCCATCGATTTTCGGGCAAATACGCTCCCCACGATGTTCGGGGAAAAAATCGTGCTGCGTATCCTCGATCCCACTTCGGCACAAATGGGTATTGACGCTCTGGGGTACGAGAAAGATCAAAAAGCGCTTTACATAGATGCCCTCTCAAAGCCCCAAGGCATGATTTTAGTGACTGGGCCCACTGGCTCGGGAAAAACCGTTTCTCTTTACGCTGGCCTCAACACTCTCAATACCCCCGAACGTAATATATCTACAGCGGAAGACCCCGTGGAAATTAACATGCACGGCATCAACCAGGTGCCAGTAAACAACAAGGTAGGCCTCAACTTTGCAGAAGCATTGCGCTCATTTCTACGTCAAGATCCAGACGTCATCATGGTCGGTGAGATCCGAGATCTCGAAACTGCCGAGATTGGTATAAAAGCAGCGCAAACGGGACACCTTGTGCTATCCACTCTGCATACCAATAGCGCAGCGGAAACACTTACCCGCCTGATGAATATGGGGGTTCCCGCCTTCAATATTGCGTCTTCTGTCTCGCTCATCATCGCCCAGCGTCTTGCAAGACGCCTGTGTAAACGGTGCAGCATGCCTGAAATTGAGGTGTCGACTGAGGCGTTGCTGGGGCTTGGCTTTACGGAAAAAATGCTAGAGACCGCAACCATCAAGCGGGCAGTTGGTTGCTCTGCCTGTAAAGACGGTTTCATGGGACGTGTGGGCATTTATGAGGTCGTGAAGATTACCAAGGAGCTTGCAAATTTGATTATGAATGGCGGAAACTCGTCGGAGTTAAGTCTTCAGGCGCGCTTGGACGGTTTCAATGACTTAAGAACCTCCGCCTTGTATAAAGCGGCGGCAGGCCTTGTTAGTCTAGAAGAGATAAACCGCGTGACCACAGACTGATAGTCGGAGACCACGGAAGGGATGGCGACACTAAACACATTTGTATGGACTGGCCTCGACAAAAGCGGTCGCAAGAATCGGGGAGAAGTCCTCGCCGCCTCACAGGCACTCGCCAAAGCACAACTCCGCATGCAAGGCATTAGTGCTAAGACAGTGAGGCGAAAAGTACGGCCCCTA
>Ga0181592_10000128_pt1 | contig 50402 bp, 46 predicted proteins | sample 071ome_20_FD_133755 | JGI IMG/M metagenome (GOLD analysis project Ga0181592, IMG submission 133755) | Coastal salt marsh microbial communities from the Groves Creek Marsh, Skidaway Island, Georgia - 071412BT metaG (megahit assembly) | ecosystem: Environmental > Aquatic > Marine > Intertidal...
AGCCTCTAGTAAGTAGCGATATTTAAAGTAAGTTAATGTAAAATGAACTAAGGTCAAATGGTTAGCCCATATCTGAAAAACAAGGGGTCGGCAGTTCGATTCTGCCTCTGGCCACAATAAACATAGGCTCTATCGCCTTTCACAAATAAACTATTCAAAACGATGACTAAAACGACGACTAGAATTCGAGTATGGGATGGATAGTATTTTTTGTTTTGATAATTTTTTTATGGATTTTTGGTGGACTGGGTAATGCATTTATTGAAACTTTTCCAACTTTTTCTCTTTTTATTGGATTTTTAGTATTTACTCTAATCGCAGCATACGTATTTATTAATTCTGATTTTATGAATAATAGGCAAGCAAGACAGGAAGCTGAAAATAGACAACAAGAACTAATTGAGGCTGCGGCTAAAGAACAATCTGAAATTGAATTTAAAGAGAATATGTTACAAAAATTTTATGACACATTTAATTACGACTCAATATCAAAAAGTAACTTAACTGCAAAGGCTTCTATTGAAGGTTATGAAATCACTATAAATTTTGAATCATACTACGCAGGTGAAATTGATAAAACAACAATTGATTTAGAAGAAATCATAAAAGGCTTTGAGAGTGAGGTTAAAGAATCTGATCTTCCCGACTCTTCATATATTGACATACTTGGAGCTATTATTGGATATCCTATTGGAGACTTTCAAGGTTGGGAATCAAAAAATCTATCTGGACAATTATTAGAAAATTTCATGGTTCCAGCTTGTGTTATGAATTCGAAAAACGGTATGGGCAATCTTGTATTCGTAGGGCCACTACCAATCTCTTTTGTTTTGGGGTATTTACCTGAATCAAAAATTTATTGGTCAGATAAATTATATTTTGAATTAAAAAAGGGTATAAATCTAGATAAAGAAGATAATTTTTTAACAAGAAATAATAATTATGATGAATCATTTTTTACAGTTTCTGACATACCTTTAGAATGGGTAAAATCGTGTTCTTTTAATGAAATTATCAGTATGTATCCTGGATCTTAATAATTTTAAAACGATGACCAAACGATGACACGCTCACTTTTGAAGTCTGTTTTATTACACGCTAACTTCGATATATTGGCTCTGTATAGAGAGCGTATATTCAAATAGAATTAGTTATACTTAGCTAAGGTCAAAAGGTTAGCCCATATCTGAAAAACAAGGGGTCGGCAGTTCGATTCTGCCTCTGGCCACAAGGTTTTATATCAAAAACACAAATTGTGTCTCAAAAACTGTCTCAAAAAACTAAAATTTAAAATATGAAAAAAGTATTTACAATCTTGTTACTTTTAATAGTTGCCTGTGGTGGTTCTAGTGAGGACACTACAACTACTTCAATTGAGGACACTACAACTACAACTATTCCACCAGTACCTACAATAGATTTCGATATTATTGAGATTTACAACTCAAAACTTGGAACTGAACTTTGTAGTGATGCAGAAGAGATAGATGCAACCTCAGAAGAATGTCTTAGACAATATAGAGATAACCTAGAAACAGTCTTTAGTTATACAGAAAATTTAGAGACATACATAACTGAACTAAATACATATCTTGAATCTTACCCATCAGCAATGACAGAGGAATACAAAAATTTATTTCAGTTCATAGATGATGAATATCAAGGAGTACCAGAGACATATGGAACAGTTACTAATAAATATATAGAGAGGTTTGGTGGAGTACCAGAGTTATTAGATTTTGAAATAGAAAATTTGGATTCGCTGAATGCTGGTTGTAATTTAGTTACAAATTACAAAGTTTCAGATAATTTGAAATATGGATCTCTTACTTATGTCAATAATACTGGAGAAAAAGTAAAAATTTACTTAGACAATGAAGAGTTAAGTACCGAAGTTCATCTTAAAAATTCAGGTGGAGAATTTACACTTGAAAGTGGTTTATTTACTAACTACTTAAATGAAGAATTTGAAATTAATTTTGAAAGCAGTTTTTATGTAAACTTTTACCATATCAGAATTACTAATGTTTATTTTGATAAGGAAATAGTATCTCTTGGTGAAAATTTTAGAGTATATTTTGAGTGGGAAAACCCAAAAGAGACAACTTTATTTGGTAATGGAGCATCCACTGATATAAGTATAAGAATAAGTGGAAATAACAATTCTGGTGGACAAATTTTTGTAGTTGAATTTTATAGTGGAAATAATTTAATTGAAAAAGGATTATTCAATCTTGACTCAGAAAATAATATTGGATATGCTAATTTGAAATTTAAAGACATAAATGTGAATACTAAAATTGATTCTTTAACAAACAATTTATCAATAAATCCTCTTGGAAATCCTTTTAATATTTCTTATATTTATATGGGTCATAGAGATGAAAATTATCAATTTGATGGTGGAATTTCTTTGGATTCACCCGGAAAAAACAACAATAGATTTAATACCTTTAATATTCCTAACTTTTGTAAAGAAACCATTGCAACTATTACTCTAAGTGGTAACAATGAAATTGTTTTTAATGAAAAATAAAAAAATAACACTCACTATCTTTTTTCTGATTTTGTTACTTCCCACTAGTAATAGCACTATTTTAAATGGTTTGCCTTTTGATAGTTTGCCAGAATTATTTTTTATTTTGGTTTCTACTCTTTTATTAAATTACATTCTTTCAAAAAGTAAAAAAAAAAGAATTATTCTTTCAGTCACTATTTTAGCGATTATTAAATTAATATTATTTGTTCTACCTAGCCAATCCATTGATTTATGTTATTCAGACGAATTAGTTCCTCGTACAACACAATTTGAATATATAGAAATAGATAGGGTTTGTGAACATACTTTTAGTACACTAAATAAAAATATTTCAGATAGTGTATATGTTTTAGATTTTTCATATATTGATAATGATCTAACACATAGGGGCTCAAATAATTCTAAATTTAACCTTTCATTTCATAATATGTCTAAATTTAACTATCACATTCCGGGATCACCAAACAGAGAGTGGCTCCCATTCCAATTAAAATTTAGTTTTACGCCAAATGAAGACTCAAAAGCTATAAGATTTGAATATCTTGGCGATGTTTTTATTAATAATTTAGAGTTAAATAGCTATGAATTTATTAATGTTTATGATTTAAAAATTGATAAAAACAGTGAAATAGATATTATTTACAATTTTTCACCAGAACCTTTAGTATTAAATTTCGAAGATCCATATAAAAATTCATTTATTAAAAACTATGCTTTTTTAAAAATTTATGAATCATCTGACGGTGAGGTTTTTAATTTAATTAACAAAAAGAGCCCAATCAAAACATTTGTTGCTTATGGAGGCATTCTTATATTTTTTATGACTTTGATTACTAAAGAAGTATTTTTAGAATTTTTTAATTTCGTAAAATCGAATTTTAAATCTTTATTTCTAACCATAATTTTAATTTTTAATTTATTTTTTCAATTTTCTAAAAGTATTTTCCCAACAATAGCTTTTTTTAATTTGGAAACTTTATTTCTACTTATAATTTTTTCTTACCTTATAGTTGTTAATAAAAATTCAAAGATTTTATGTTTTGTAAATCTTTGCTTACTAAACCTTTTACTAGTTGATAAAGAGTTGATAAATATAGATAATTATATTAGACCAGGCGGTTCTGATGCACTTACTTATGAATCACAATCAAGACTTTTACTTATTCATAATTTTTTTCAAGGAGGAGAAAACATATATCACTATTCTCCTGGCATGCGATACATTTTAATGTTAAGCCATATTATTTTTGGCGATAGATATCAAAATATATTTATTTTTGTTATATCTTTAACAATATTTATGGGTATTCAGATGATATTAGAGAAAACAAAAAAAGGAGCTCAGTTTCAATTTGTGTATCTTTTTTTGTTTTTAACATACTTAACCTCGAATGCTGTACAAAGAATTTTTTACTACGGAATGTCAGAGTCATTCGGTTTATTAACTTTATTAACAGGACTTTATTTTATAAATTCTTATAACAAAAAGATTTTGTATGTTTTATTTGTTTCAATTTCTGTAGTGATAAGGCCAGTATTTATGCTCGGAGTATTACTACTAAATTTTAAAAAAAGATTAAGCAAAAAAGAATTTTTTTTATTTTCCATGGTTGTATTGTTACCGGCAATTCATAATATACTCTACGGGCAAAGCTTAGTATTATTTACCAAAACTATAAGTAGCTCAATCAACGTATTTGATCAAAATAGAAGTTTGATAGAAACTATAATTGATAATCTTTTATATATTGTTATGTATCCTATGAATTCCGATATTCAATCTAGGGTTGGAAGACTAGTTCCATACATAATATTTTTGGTTTTTATTGGATATCTAATAATGATTATTTTTAATAGAAATAAAGCCTTTACTGACCCAGCTATAGTTTTTAGTTTTGCATTACCTTTTTTAATTTATTCACCGATTCATTTCTATCCACGTTTTATTTTGGTTTTTCACACTCTTCTTTTGTTAGACTTTATTTTGAAATTTGACAGCTTAAAAATTTCAAATAAATAAAGCTAAAAATGTCCTATTCAGTTTTTTTGTTGCCTCCAATAGCTCCAATAATTAAATATTGTCTGTGAAGTTATGAAGTTAGGAACTTGATGGAACGGCTTATAAAAGACCTACGAATGCTTTAGGTGGTGATACAAGTCACACTTTATTTGACTCTACAACCTTATTTACTATTGAAAGATAGTTTTTTGGTTTAAAAAATAAAAAAATGGGAAAAAATATTAACAAATTGACACTTTGATCATTTTATGAATTAAATTCTAAATAATTTGGGACTAGTATATTTTAAAGAATATGAAAGACTTAATTTTAAAAGCCTTGAAAGTTGAGAAAATAAATTCGCTTGTTCATATTGGAGGGCACAAAGGGCAAGAAGTTGATTTTTATAAATCATTAAATCTTGAGAAAGTAATATATTTTGAACCAATTAATGAGTTTGCTGATCAAATTGAAAATAAAATAAGAAATTTACCTAATTTTGTTTTACATAGGTGTGCTTTAGGAAATCAAAACTCAATTGAATTAATATATATCGCTGATAAAGGAAAATTTGATGATTCTGGTAGCACATCTATAAAAGAACCCAGAAAATCCAAAATCACATTTTCTACTTCACGCAATATTGAAGTAAGAACGTATTCAAGTTTTGAATATTCCGGAATTGATATTGCAATACTTGACACACAAGGCTATGAGTTGGAAGTTCTTGAAGGATTCAAAAATAAAATTAATACATTTAAATTCTTGATAGTAGAGTTCTCAAATTTTGAAGGGTATAAAAATCAAACTATTTATAAAAATTTAAATAAGTTCCTAATCTCAAATAATTTTTCTTTTGTTGCCCAAAATAAAAAAGTTATGAAGGTATTTCCAAATATTCACTCTGGAAGTTATGGCGATGCTTTGTATATAAACAATAATTTGATTAATCGAATTTCAATTTCGAAAGCAAAATTTAAGTATTTTATATTAAACAATTTTTTAATCAATTTTTTAATAAGGTTTACTAAATTATCTTTTTGGAAAGTAAAAGTAAAAAATTTATTGGCAAAATTTAAAATTTAATTCAAACAAAATTTTTGACACGATTACTGTGATATTAAGTTATAAGTAAGAAGTATAAAATCATATTTAAAACTAAAATTATAAACATGATTTATAAACAAAAAAAATTAATCTACATACATATCTATAAAACTGCAGGTAAGACAGTTAAAAATTCTTTGATGAATATTCAAGATCCAACTCCACTCCAATACAAAATATTTAACAATACCCTTGGTGGGAGATTTGGGTTTTCTAAGCAGTACTTAGAACATCAGTCTTTTAAAATATATAGAAACGGAGAAGCCCTGTCCTCACACATTAGGGCAACAGACTATAAAGAATATCTTGGAGAAGAAAAGTACAAAGATTATTTTAAATTCTCGTTTGTTAGAAACCCATTTGATTGGCAAGTTTCTTTATATTTTTTTATGAAACAAAAAAAAGACCACTACCAACATGAATTACTAAATCCTATGAGCTTTGAAGAATATATTCTATGGAGATGTGAAGTGGAACCTTATCATCAAAGCTATTTTTTGTATGATGATTTTGGTCAAAGTCAGATTGATTTTCTTGGAAAAGTAGAAACTTTGGAAAAAGATTTACTACATATTTCAAATAAATACAATTTTAAGTTGAATGAGATTAAAACAATTGGAGCATCAAAGCATAATGATTATCGTAGTTACTATAATTCAACAACGGAAAAACTAGTAGCCAAAACATTCGCTAGAGATTTTGAGTTGTTAAATTATAAAAATTATATACTTTAAATGAAAGATCCATCAAAGGGAATTTTTTCTTTTTCTAAAAAATTTTCAATTTTTAATATGACATCTTTTGGTAAACTATTTTTATAATCTCCTACAATTCCTGATCTAATGAAACTTGTTTTATTTGCATTATCTTTATTTAGCATTCTCCCAAATTTTTCTTCCATAAACTTGGTGTTTTCTACAGAATTAGACTCAATTGCTTGAATTAAATAATTACTGTTAATGGATTTATCTAAATAAAACTCAGCTATTTTTTTTAGAGTAATTTCTTTATTAGTAATTAAATTTTCATATGAAACAACTAAGCAATTTTTGTTGAGATCTAAAATATTTTTTTGCTGAAAATAAAACTTTTTGTAATGCTCTAATGTATCTTGGATTACTTCATTAATAGTCAAGTGGCTTAAATCAGTAGTGTTTTTATAGAAATAAAAGTAATACGATGCCGTAAAGTCAAAAGGATTTCTGTACAAGATTATAGTCTTTTTTGGTACATTATTTTTGAGAGTGAAATTAAATGGGTAGTGTGTTTGAATTAATGTAGGGTATTTATGTTTTTCATAAAATTTTTGTCTTAAGTATACCAAATTGAGTAAATCGGTATTTGGTATTCTCAATACTCCAAGATCAGAAATTTTTTGTTCTGCGATTTTTTGTTGGTCAATCTCACCATTTAAGATTAGAGAATTGTAAGAAGCAATCACATTACATAAAAATGTTGTACCACTTTTCATTTGCGAAAATAGCCAAGTATCATCCTTAAAAAAATTTGTAAAAACATATTCATAGGAGATAAATTTACTAATTTTATTTTTAACAAAATTACTTAATATAATTCTTTTTATCATTAAATTGGAATTTTTATCTTCGATAAAAAATTATATCATCATGTATTTAGGTATTAAAGTATTTATTGAATAGGATAGAATACTTTATATTATGAATATTGTTATTGTCGGAGATGGTCAATGGAGTAAAAATTTTCAAAGACTTATAAATCTAAATTACAAAGATTTAAATATTTATGCCATTGTTGATCCAGCTGTAAGTAAAAAAAAGAGTAATGTATTAAGGGTAAGCTCAATTTTTGAGCTCGAAGAGGAATTAGAAAACATCGATATCGCAATTATATGCAGCCCTACAGTTACTCACTACGAAATAACAAAGTTTTTCTTAACAAACAAAGTCCACTGCCTAGTTGAAAAACCGCTAGTAACAAAGTCAAATGAAGTAGATGAATTATTTACAATTGCTAATAAAAATAAAGTAACATTATCAGTTGATCATATTTACCTTGAACACAATGCAATTAAGAAAATTATTGAAATAATTCAATCTAAAGAGCTTGGAGAAATTTTACATATGAGTTTTAGCAGAACCAACCTCGGCCCAATTAGAACAGATGTCAATTCTATGTGGGATTTAGCCACACATGACATATCAATACTTCAAGCCCTTACTGATCAAGACCCAATAGCTATTAATGCAAATGGATACACAAAGTTGAATAATGAAATTTATGATATGGTAAATATATCTTTAGATTATAAAAATTTTTTTGTAACAATATTTTCCAGCTGGCTTCATCCTTCAAAAGAAAGAGTAATGAAAATTGTTGGAACAGACAAAATGTTAATTTTTGATGAAATGAATGTAAGTGAGACAATTAAAATTTATGATAAAAAAATTGGAGACAGCAATGTTTCAGCGCCTGGTAATTTTGGATCTTATTATTCTTTCAAAGTTGGTAATGTTGTCAGTCCATTTATAGCAAATGCAGAACCTCTTGACAGTATTTTTAAAAATTTTATTTTAAAGGTTAGTAATAATCAAATAGATAATAAATTAGAATATGATAGGGCACATAAAGTCATCTCTTTGCTTGAAAATATTCAACACCAATTAGATTCCAAATGAAAATACCTTTTAATGACCTTTATAGGATTCATAAACCAATTCAAAAGGAAGTGCTTAGTAATTTTGAAAATTTAGTCAGAGGTAATAAATTTGTATTACCAGAAAGTATTGAAATATTTGAAAAAGATTTTGCAAAATATACAGAAAGTAAAAATACAATCTCATGTTCAAATGGAACAGATGCCATCGAGCTAATTTTGAGATCATTGGATATCACTTTTGGGGATGAGGTAATTATCCCGGTTAATACATTCATTGCTACTGCCTTAGCTGTTTCACGATGTGGTGCAACCCCCATATTTGTTGATCACGATGAATTTTTTTTAATGAATGTAGAAGAAATAGAAAAGAAAATAAATCATAATACTAAAGCTATTATTGCTGTTAATTTGTATGGTCAAATCGCAAATATTAAAAAAATTAGCGAAATATCAAAAAGAAATAAATTATATTTAATTGAAGATGCTGCACAATCTCACGGTGCAAAACAAGAAAACTATAGTGTTGGTAAATTTTCTGATGCAGCTGCATACAGCTTTTATCCTGGAAAGAATCTTGGAGCTTGGGGTGACGGAGGAGCTATAACAACAAATAGTAATAAAATTGCAGCAAAAGCAAAGCTCCTTCGCAATTGGGGAAGCGTTAAAAAATATGAACACGATGTGATAGGTTTTAATTCACGACTTCAGCCAGTTCAAGGCTTTGTATTAAGTAAAAAGTTAGAATTTTTAAATGAATATAACGAAGAAAGACAAGAAATAGCAAATTATTATTTAGAAAACTTAGCACCAATTAAAGAAATTGAGCTTCCTAAAGTATTTAAAAACAATAAACATGTTTGGCATTTATTTGTAATAAAGCTTAAAAGTAGAGAATATGTTTCAGCTGAACTCAAAAAATTAGGTATTGAGACTATTATTCATTACCCTATTCCAATTAATAAACAAAAAGCATATAGTTGGCATTTTCAAGCAAAAGAGAAGTTTAGTAATTCAGACAAGTCTTCAAAAAAAATACTATCGTTACCTATTTTCCCAAAAATGAAAAAAACAGAATATCAATACGTAGTCAATTCGATTGTAGATGTTTTAGATAGGTAGTAATTTATAACTTATGAAAAATAATAATCAAAAACGAAAATTTTTAGAAGAAGTAGCAAAAAACTACGATGCTTCTGATGAAAATGAATTTGATTATTACTACAGAAAATATCATTATGAAAATATAAAAAATCAATTGAGTGGTGACAAACTTTTGGAATTTGGTTCAGGGACTGGTCTGTCAACTTATTATTTAACACAACTTTCAAACGATGTAACTGTAGTTGAGGGCTCAATCAACAATATTGCGAAGGCCAAAGAAAATTTTGATTTAGAGAAAGTCAATTTTATAAATAAATTGTGGGAAGAATTCGATACCACTGAACGATTTACTGATATTTTTTTTGTGGACGCCTTACAACTAATTGAGAATCATAAAGAAATGATATTATTTTTAAGCAATTTTTTACAATCAGATGGCCGAATTCATCTTATTGTTCCTAACTCACACTCTTTTCATAGAATGCTTGGAGTTGAGATGGGTTTAATAAGTAGTATTACAGATCTTTCTCCAAATGATAAAAAATATGATTCTGTTAAAGATTTTAGCTGGACAGGAATAAGAGAATTAGTTTCTGATATAAATCTATATATAGTTCATGAATCTCCAATTTTATTTAAACCATTTGATGGAGATACATTATTAAATTTGACGAAATTACAAATAGAAGGTTTATTTAAAATAGCAACATCATTCAAAGAATATTGCAGCCATATGTATTTTGTTGTTGAAAAATAATGATTCAAGAAGTCGATTTAAAAGATTTTAGTAATAATTTTGATGAATTTATATTCGATAAAAATCAGCAGACAGTATTTTCATCAAAAGTATTTTTGAGTTATCATTATGAAAAATTTAATACCAAAGTAATTATATTTACTTATGAATACGAAGTTGTAGCTTTCCTTCCTATTTCAGAAGATTTTAATTCAATCATTTCCCATCCCGGAAGTACTTATGGTGGGGTGGTTCAGTTAAAAAGACTAAGTGAAAAAATGTTGGAAGTCTTAATTGAAGATTTTTTAGATTTCTTAAAAAAGAAAAAAATTAAAACTTATGAATTCCGGTTGCCTCCCAAAATATTTACTAGTAATTCAATTGATCAAATTAACGAAAGAATTGTCGAGGATTGTAATATTAATTTTGCTGAAGAAGAGTCTTACGTAAAACTAAAAAGCAAAAATTTTGAAACCCTAAATACTTCAAATTTTGCTAAAGGTCACAAATCTGAAATTAAATGGTTTTTAAATAACAATGATGATTACTTTATAAAAACACTGAGGGATAATCAAGAAATCGATCAATTTTATAAAATTCTTGAGAACAATTTAGATAAATTTAATAAAAAACCAACACATAAAATTCATGAGTTGTTATTTTTGATTGAAAAGTTACCAGATTATATAATAATAAAATCATTGATAAAAAATGAAAAAATTCTTGCATCAATAGTCAATTTTATATTAAATGATTCAACAGTCCATACTTTTTATAGCAGTTTTAATTACGGCGTAGTTGGAAATAAAGGAGCTTTAAAATACCTCTATTGGGAACTGTTGAAGGAGTATTCAAGAAACGGTTTTGAATATTTTAATTTTGGAATTGATCAACACTATGGAGAAGAAAAAAATAAATCATTAAGATACTTTAAAAATGGTTTTGGCAGTGAGCAAGCAGAAAGAGTTAAATATGTTTTGCAGATTAATTGATTATTTTTTCAGCACACCATAGGCCTAAAGCTACCTGTTCATTAACTGCATTGCTTTGGTAAAAAATATAAGGATTAAGGTAATTTGATTTTGGATTATTATCATAAAGCAAGTCAGACATATTTTCATTAATATTTTTATTCATTTCAGTGGGAACACCGGAAAACATTAACTGCAAATCATTTACTGGTTTAATCTTTTTTAAATATTTTTCATGAATAAACCCATCTTTAATTAAAACTTTAATTAAGTCATGTAGCTCAGTTTTTTTCATGCCATTTTCAATACAAATATAAAACTTATTACCTTTTTCCTGAAGTGAAATTCTGTATGGAAGAGTTTTAGAATAAAAAGTAATTTGTGAAAATTCTTTTAACAGAAATTCTGAGTCTAATTCAATCCACTTAAAATTCCAGGAGACACTGTTAGATTCTAAGTTTTTTATTGAGTTAACAAAGTGGTTTACATTTAATTTCATAGCCACAACTACTTGATTACTATCAACTATGACTTTATTGCCAATAGAAAATTTTCCTTTATGAATAATTAAATTGCTACTTTCAAAATATTCAATTGTTACATTATTATTTTGATTTAGCTTATTTAATATCAAATTAGCTAAATTATTATTATTTTTTAAGTGATAAAACTTGTCTAGCTCAAACCTCTTTGTATTTTTAAATGATTCAATAACTGTACTAGTCCAGATTAAAGGTAGCCAGATAACACGATGGTATTCAGATAAAATTTTTCCATCGTAAAGCTTCATATAGATTGGTTTAATAAGTTCATCATAAAGATCATTTGTTAATACATCTTTTTGAAGCTCTGTATAATTTGTATCTTCTTTTATTTTTTTGTGATAATTTTCATAAGAGTCAACAATCGAACTTTGCTGTTTTGACAATAATTTTCTAAGTAAGTTTGTTTTTTGAACCTCATCAAAAATAATAGATAAATCATTAAATGCATTTACATACAGAAAGTCATTTACATAAATTTGATTTTTTTTAATAAGAGGATCTTTTGCAAGCTCAAGATTGTCTGTAAACCTAATTTCATCAAAATAGTTTTTAATTAAATTAATAAAATTAATATGCCCTTTATATTTAGGTTTATAGTCAGTAATTGATAAGTCTAAGTTCGACTTACTTTTATAACCTAATTCAAAAATTCTTGCTCCAAGGTTTAAATTTATATCTTCTTCTAAATTTAAAAATCCATTGAAATTACATTTATATGGAATATGTAAGCTGACTTTTTTACTTTTAGATATTTTATCTGCTGCAACTAACCCACTTATTGAATCGGTAATTATATCTATCACACTAATTTATGATAACCTATAATAACCAAGAGTAATAAAATTGTTTTATATATAAGTATCAATGAAAATTTCAATAATCTCTACAATGACTAATCCTGAAAAAAGGATGGACCCTTGGAAAGAGTCTCTAAATTTTTATAATGATTTTGCCGATGAGGTCATAATAACTGGTGAAGACTGGAAAGAAGAGTTTTCATGGGAATATATCGGAGAAACATACCAGGAAGCTTTTGACAAAACTACAGGAGATTGGGTTCTGTCAATGGCGTTAGATATGTTCATTCATGAATCCTATAAAAATAAATTAAGAGAAAGTTTGGAAAAGTTCAAAGAATTTCCAGCAGTCAGTTTTCCAAAATATCAATTTTTTGTACCAACTAAATATCATTTAAAATCAAGACTTGTTGTTGCTTATAACAAGAAAATGCACCCTAATCTTAATGTAAGAGGTGGCTCCGACCTCTGTATCCCAAATATAGGAAAAAAAGTTTTAAATTATAAAAATGTGCCAGCAGTAAATATTCCAATATTTCAATATGAATCAATGTTCAGAACAAAAGATGTAATCCAGCATGATCGTGCAAGATTTGCAAGAGCTTGGAATAGATGTTTCGGCAATTTTGGTGATAGAGGAGGGCCAACCGAAAAAGAAGCATTTGATGCGTGGATTAATGATATTACAAAAAAAATAAAACTTCACACACATGACTTTAAAGTTGAAAACCACCCAAAATATATAATTGAAAAAATCGAAAATATAACTGAAAATATGTTTGGAAAATCAGCTTTTGGATTAGACAGTAATAAAAGAAAAAATTATCATACACACTTAAAAAATATTGTAGAGAAAGAATTAAATCAAAGATATTTGTGCAGCGATTTTAGAAATTATAAATTAAATAGTTTTGTTAATTGATTCACAATCAAATATTTGCTTTTTAATTACTTAATTAATTTATAATGTTCAAATGAAGCATCTGAAAAATCTTCAAGATGAAAGCATTTCTATAATTAGAGAGACTTATTCAAAGTCTGAAAATCCGGTAGTTCTATATTCTATAGGCAAAGACTCTTCGGTTATGTTAGATTTATTTAGAAAAGCATTCTACCCTCTCCAAATTCCTATACCCTTTTTACATATTGATACTGGTTGGAAGTTTAGAGAAATGATTAAATTCAGAGATTACCAAGCCAAAAAACACAATCTTAATTTGATAACTCATACAAATTTGCATGGGAAAAAAAATAATATAAATCCTTTTGATCATGAGAATTATACAGACATTATGAAAACAGATGCATTGAAAGAAGCTCTGGATAAAGGTAAGTATGATTTTATTTATGGGGGTGCTAGAAGAGATGAAGAATCTAGTAGGTCAAAAGAAAAAGTATTATCTCATAGAAACAAGTATCATGTTTGGGAGCCAAAGAACCAAAGAATTGAACCATGGCACATATTTAACACTTTAAAATCAAAAGAAGAATCATTTAGGATTTTTCCATTATCTAATTGGACTGAGCTAAATATTTGGGAGTATATTAAAAAAAATAAAGTGGAGATTGTTCCTTTGTATTTGTCAAAAAAAAGAAAAGTTGTTCTTAGAGAAGGCCAATATTTCTTATTAGATGATACGAGGTTTCAAATAAAAGAATCAGATGAGATAATTTATGAAAAAATCAGATTTAGAACTCTAGGATGTTATCCTCTCACAGCTGGTGTTATCAGTAAAGCAACAAGCATAACAGGAATTATAAATGAACTTAATGAAAGCCAGTATTCCGAACGGAGTGGAAGACTAATAGATTTTGATAAAGATGGAAGTATGGAATTAAAAAAAAGAGAAGGTTATTTTTAGATGTCTTCTGGAAATTTAAACATTATGACATGCGGCAATGTAGATGATGGCAAATCAACTCTACTTGGCCGCTTACTTTATGAAACAAATAATATACAAATTGATCAAAGTGATTATATTTCTAATTTAAGTAGAAAAAAAAATAAAAATTTTGTTGATTATTCGTTACTTCTTGATGGCTTAATAGACGAAAAAGCACAGGGAATTACTATTGATATTGCTTTCAAATATTTTAAAATTGGTAAAAAAAATGCAGTTTTAATAGATTCACCAGGGCATGTTGAATATACAAAAAATATGGCAAATGCAGCAACATTTGCAAATGTTGCTCTAGTAATTTTTGATGTTTCAAAAAAACTAAACGAACAAACTAAAAATCACTTAAGAATCGTCGGAATGTTTCCAAATATTAGAAAAATAATTGTATGCTATAACAAAATTGATAAAGTAAATTTTAGTAAATCAATATTTGAAGAAAGTAAGAAATCTATTGAAAACTTTACAAAATCTGAAAAAATAAATATTGACTTTCATATTCCAGTGTCTGCGTTATTAGGTGATAACGTCACAACTAGATCATCTAAATTAAAATTTTATAAAGGACCTAACCTCTTAGAATTACTTGAAAATATTACTTTTAATGTAGCAAATAAAAAAGTGCCACCAACTTTGCCTATTCAATTTTTAGAAGTTTATGATGGCAAAAGATTTTATTATTCTAAAAACATTGGTAGCATACTAAATCTTGGTGATGAATTAATAAACTTAAAAACAAATGAAAAATCTAAAATTAAAAAAATATACAATAGTTTTGAATCTGTTGACCAAATTAAAAAATCTAATCTAGTTTTTGAATTAGATGATGAAATAAGTGTTGTTGGTGGTGATGTGCTCTCTAAATCTGAACACTTACCACATACCGATAGCTTAAAAGCGAGAATATTTTGTACATCGAAAAATGGAATAATCCCAAAAAAAAGATATTTATTTAAATTTAATCATAGCGAATCTTTTGGGTTCTTATCTCCCTCTAGTAAAAGTAAAAATATTGAAGTCAACAGTATTACAGAAATAAAAGTAGAACTAGAAAAAAAGCAAATCTTAGCTGATTATAAATATTTATATGAATTGTCTAATTTCATAATTATAGATTCAGAAACCCATGAGACTGTTGGTTTTGGGTATATTAAATACTCGCTTGACAAAGGATGGGCTATTCAAAAACAGACACTTTTAACCTATACGGATAAAGTTGAGAATAAAGCAATATGGTTTACCGGGCTTCCAGGTTCAGGTAAAACAACTATTGCTAATTCATTAGGAGAGTATTTTAAATCTATTGATAAACGGTTTTACATATTAGATGGTGATAATATCAGAACAACTATTTCAAAAGACCTAGGATTTTCATTGTCTGACAGAATAGAAAGCAATAGAAGAGTGGCACATATTGCAAAGATTTTGCTTGAATCAGGCGTAACACCTATAATCAGCACCGTTAGTCCTACCGAAGATTTAAGATCGATGGCAATAGAAATTATAGGTAAAGAAAACATTAAATTAATTTATTTGAGTACACCTTTAGAAGTATGCATTGAACGGGATCCAAAAGGATTGTATAAAAGCAAGAACAAGAAAATAAAAAACATTACAGGACTTAACAGCAATTATGAAGCTCCTTCATCTCCAGATATAGTTATCGATACAAGTTTAAAAAGTATTAGTAAAACATTGGATACGGTTCTACAGCTTTTGAATGTTAAATAATTCTTATTATTAATTATCAATTAAAATAAAATTGTGAAAACAATACTTGTCATTGGCACAAATGGATTCGTTGGTCAAAATGTGGTGAGATTACTCAAAGAGCAAAATTCTCACAACTTAATTACAATTAGCGGAAAAAAAGAATTAGACATTGAAAATTTTTTTGATTTAAATCAATTTTGTAAAGATAAGGATATTGATTCAATAATAAATTGCTCAGCTTTTGTCGGAGGAATTTCCTATGGTTATAAATATAAAGCTGATCTATTGTCAAAAAATACTCAAATGATTAATAATATTTATGAAACTGCTGTTAAGAATAATATTTCTAAAGTAATAAATCCTATTTCAAACTGTGCTTATCCAGGAAATATTTCAGAATATAAAGAAGAAAAATTCTGGGACGGTAAGCCTGATGACTCAGTATTTTATTATGGGTTGTCTAAAAGAGTCGCAGTTGCAATGGCTCAGGCATATTATGAACAATATAATATTTCTTCAGTATCTGTAGTTTTATCAAATATGTATGGCCCTGGAGACCATTTTGAAGAAAAAAGATCCCATGCTTTAGGTGCGTTAATTAAAAAATTTTATGATGCTAAAAGTAAAAATTTTGATAATGTCGAAATTTGGGGAAGTGGAAACCAAATAAGAGAGTGGCTCTATGTTGAAGATGGTTGTCATGCATTAATAAAAAGTAATGAACTAGATACCGGAAATTATTTTTTCAATGTAGGAATAAACAAAGGAATTTCTATAAAGGACCTAGCTAATATAATAAAAAAACAATTTAACTTTAATGGTAATTTACACTTTGACACTTCAAAACCCGAGGGAGTCTATAAAAAACAAGTTGATGGCACAAATGGTGAAAAAATACTCAAATGGAAACCTGAAATAGATTTAGAAGATGGCATAGCTAGAACAGTAAAGTGGTACTTTGATAATTATGAAGAAAGATTATAAATACAACGGAGAGCATTATTGCTCCGTGGTTAATGTAAATTCTACAAAAGAAGGGTTAAGCTTTATAACATCTGATGACAAATCTATTCAAGTTGGAATATGGAATTATAAAAAAAATAAGCTTTTAAAACCTCACTTTCACAATATATATGAAAGAAGTGCACAAATTACTTCAGAGTCAGTATATGTAGTAAAGGGTAAAGTTTTATCCAAAGTTTATGACTTAGATAAAAACATAGTTTGTGAAGTTACGCTTGAAACAGGCGATATGATTATACAGTTTTCTGGTATACATGAATACGAAATATTAGAAGACTCAATTGTAATTGAAAATAAAAACGGACCCTATCTTGGTGAAGACATAGACAGAACAAGAGTACAAATTGAAGAGAATTAATCAAGTTGAGCCATATATTCAAGAAGTTGATAAAAAAAATATTATTGATTTTTTAAATACAGATACATGGGTCACAGAACATACTGTCACAAAAGACTTTGAGCAAAAGATATCCAATATAACTAATAGAAAATATTGTGTTGCAGTACCAAATGGAACTATAGCTATTTATTTAGCGCTAATTGGTGCAGGTATTACCAAAGGAATGAGAGTAGCGGTTCCCAACTTAACAATGATTGCCACTATTAATGCGGTCTTGTGGGCTGAAGCAGAACCAATTTTGATTGATGTTGATGAATCATTATGCATGTCTTTAGAAAGCTTAAAGTTAACTAGCAATTTAGATGCAGTTATTTATGTTCCTTTGAATGGTAAATCCTCAAACGGAATAGAAATTGAAGAGTATTGTAGAAACTCATCAATTTTGCTTATAGAAGATTCAGCTCATGCTCTTGGCTCAAATTATGAAAATAAAAATTGTTGTAGTTTGGGTGACTTAAGTATTTTATCTTTTACTCCTCATAAAATTGTTACAACTGGGCAAGGTGGAATGGTATTAACTGATAATGAAAAATATTACGAATCCATTTTTAATCTCAAAACGTTTAATAGGCAAAAAGATAAGACAGATTGGCACGAGGGGTTTGGTTTAAATTTTAAATTTACTGATTTACAAGCAACTCTTGGCTTATCCCAACTTCAAAGTTTAGAAGAAAGAATAATTAGAAAAAAAGAGATTTACTATTCTTACAAAAAATTAATTAATAAAAAAGGTTTAAATTTACAAGCTTTTAATGAAATTGAAACTCCTTGGTTTTACACTATAGAAATTAAAAATTTATTACAAAAAGAAAAAGTAGTAGATTTACTTGCAAAGAATAATGTAGAAACAAGGCAATTTTATCCCGCATTGAGTATGCAGAAGTATCTTGAAAATACAGAAAAAGTAGATTTAAATTATTCGGAGTCTGTATTTCAAAGGTTGCTTTGGTTACCTTCATCAATTAATCTTTCTGATCAAGATATTGAGTTTATCAGTGATTTACTTAACTCAAATTAAAATATGTATATCCTAATAAAAAAAAATTTAAAATATATCAAAATTGCATTTCTTTTACTAATATTTTATTTTTTTTCAGTTCAATATTCTAATTTTGATTTTCAGCTATTAAATTCAGTTAAAGTTATAGATTTAATCTTGTCTTTATTATTACTTGGGTTAGGTACATCATGTTTTGCATATTATTGGTCTTTACTCCTAAATAATGAAAACAATAAATTTAAAATTTTTGAAGGAGTAATTTGCTATTTTCAAGGTCAATTAGGAAAATACCTTCCTGGTTCAGTGTGGTCAATCGCTGGAAGGATAGGTTTAGCAGTGGAAAAAGGGATTGAATTCAAAAAAGCATCAAAAATTACTACATTACACTTAATTCATTTATGGGGAAATTGTCTAATTATCGGTGCAATTTTTTATTTTAAAAATTCATTTTTTGTAGCAGCTTGCTTATTGGCTTTATTTTTTTATAGCACTCACAGTAAAACTCCATATTTTTTATATTTCATAGGATGGATAAGTATTGGATTTAGTTATGTAATTATTTCATCTAACATTTTAAAAGTTGAAACTTTCGACATTATTTTTAGTTCTTTATTTTCATGGTTAGGTGGATTTCTTTTTATACCTTCACCTTCTGGCATAGGAATTAGAGAGTATCTGTTTGCTTATTTTTTAAATAATGAATCTTTATTTTATGATGCAATATTAGTTGCCAGCTTGAGTAGGATTTTGACAGTTATAAATGATTTTGGATTAACTGCTATTTTATCAATCATGAATAAAATAAAAAATTAAATATCTTTATAATATTTTATATGAACTTTTTAGAAGCTTATTCTAATTTTATTTTTAGAGGAGCAATAGAAGTTTTAATAATCTTGAGCATATGTTTATTTTTATATAAAAAAACAAATCTGAATGAAATCTTATCAAAAAATGTAAATAAGAGTTTTGTATTCATTTTTTTTATTATTTTTGTATTAGTGCAGTCTATTGATAGATTTCAATATTTTTATCCGCAAAATATAGATTTTTATCCCTTTGCAAGATTTGCTATGTATCAAGCTTCTCCTAATGGTGTAGAACTTCAAAGTTATAGATTTTGCAGTTATCAAGATTTAGACTATCAAGACTGTGATGAAGTTAACTTGACTAAAATATTCCAAACAATTAATTTTCCTTCATTTAATTCACGTATGACTTATTTAGTTAACAATACTGATCAAAATATTAATGAAATTGTAGCTTGGATCGACAGTATAAAAAAACAAAATGATTCGATGAAAATAATAAGTTTTGAGAAAGTAGTTCTTGAAAATGGAATTAAAGAATACTCAATTCTACATGTAAAGCATTATGAAAAATAGTTTTGAAATAGAAATTTTCAAAGATGTGGATTATAAAACCTTAAACAAATTTAAGCTATTCATCCCTATAATTTGGTTTCAGTATTTAATATTTGATAATATTTCAGCTTTACGCTTTGTCAGTTTTGATATATTTTTTCAACGTGGAATTTTTAGATTAATTTCAATAAATTCCTTGGATAAAATTTTTTATAATGGTGAAAGCTTAATTTTCCTGAAAATATTACTAATCTTACTTTTAATTTTTAATGTTTACACAAAAAACAGACTTATGTTTTCAATATTTTTAGGCTTGATTTACTTTTATGAATTAGTCAAATTAGGTTTTGGTGGTCATATTGATCATAGAATAATTACTTTATATTTGTTTTCAATAATATTTCATTTTTCACAGTCTTCAAATATACAAGCCAAACTGATACCACCAACACTGTTTTTTTTCTTACAATACACATTTACTGGCTTAGCAAGGTTGATTAATGGTTTTCCAGCAATGTTATTTGATGAAACTTTTTCTAAATGGTTAATTCAGAGATCTCTAAGACCTAATCCCTATAATTTAGAGCTGGGGAGTTACGTTGCAGATAATATTTCTAATGAATTTTTGAATTTATTATTTCTATTCGTAACAATTTTAGAAACTATATCTATTGTTTTGTTATTCTTGAAAAGAAAATATAGAAATATTTTAGTTATCGCACTTATATTTTTTCATATAGGTATATTTTTTACTATGGGAATAGTTTTTGCAGAGAATGTGTTAATTTTATTTTTATATTTTGAAAGAAGAAAAGTTGAAAAATAATAAGTCGTATATTTTGTTTGTTGATGGAGTTTGTAGTCTTTGTAACAATTTAGTAAATTTTGTTTATAAAAAAAATAAAAGTCGAAATATTAAATTTTCCTCACTTGATAGTAATAAATATTTAGAGCTTAAGATAAGAGGTTCTTTTGATTCAGTTGTTGTTTACTCAATTGAAGATAGAAATTACTACACCAAATCTAGTGCTATAAAAATTCTGCTTTCCAATCTGACTTTAAGTTATAGAATCTTATCTTTATTTTTCAATATAATCCCACTCAGGTTGAAAGATTTGATTTATGACTGGATTGCACAAAACAGATATAAAATATTTGGAAAAACTGATTATTGCAAGTTTCGCGAAAACATCAGTCCGGACAGGTTTGTTAACTAAGTTCTTTAAAGATGAGATTGGTTTTAATTTTGTGATCACTTAGTAATTCTTTACGCCCCTCCATTAAAGATGGGTAAGAATTAACTAATGAGTTAAATTGTGCAATCAAACTTTTGCTTAATTTAGAGTCTAAATTAATCGAATATTGACTTAAATTAAATTCCTCCATAATTTCATTATATTTATGATTCCAACCCATAACAATTGGAAACGACCCAGAGTTTAACGCCAAGATCATTGAGTGAAATCTTGAAGTAACAACAATAATTGGTTTTTTATACAGCTCATAAATTTCTTCAATAGATAAATCATTTTTTATCAAACTCAAATTATTTTTAGAAGAAACTGCATTATAAATTTCCTCACATAAAACTGAGTCATCAAAAACATTTTTATGTTTATTTTTAGAGACAGAATTTGGAATAATAATAATTTTATATTTATTTTTCTGAAGAAATTCTACGAAAATTTTAAGTTCATTAACGTAATCAACCCCCTTTTTTGCAAGTTTATTTGCAACAATTATACTTGGCGAGATTATTATTAGTTCCTCATCTTTTACTTCTTGAAATTGATTTTTGCAAAATAATAAATCTGTTGAATTATTGTGAGTTATTTTTAAACTCTCTAGTGTTTTTGAAGAACTATTTCCCCTACTAAAAATTGTTTCACATTTTTTTAATGAACTTTTTGTTATAAATTTATAAATTTTTGAGTCTATTGGTCCAAAACTTTGCGGGAATTTAATAATTTTAGTTTTGAGATAACTAGGTATGTAAATACTAATGATGTTATAAATTAGATGTTTAACCCCTCTACTCTCAGCAAAACTAATTCCTGAAATGTCATACACATAATCACAGTTGTTTATCGTTTTAATTATTTTATTTCTTTGTCTAAGAATGGGTATATGAACCAACAAAAATGATATCAAAATATTTTTAGGCGACCAAATGATTGTATCTTTTAAATTATCATTTATATATTTATTTTTAAGAGGTTTTAAGTCTTCAGAAAAAGGTGTAAAAAAATAAAATGAATCTTCATTTTTTACAATAAATTCACTTATAAGCACGTCTGCCATCATCCATGCCCCTTTGTTTCTTAAATTCCCTCCAATTATTGCAACAGTTTTTTTCATTTAGTCTTTAATTATATTTGATTAATATAATAGTAATGAAAAACTTAATCGCAATACCATGTTTCAATGAAGAATTAAATCTAGAATCCACAATAAAAAAAATTTTGGATATAAGCAATGATAAGTTTGAAATATTAGTTTGTAATGATGGAAGTACTGATAGTTCAATTTCAATAATTAAAAAATATGAAAGTCAAATACATTTTATTGAAAGCAAAGTGAATTTTGGACTTTCGGAAGTTTTTAATAGTATTATGTATTTTGCTAAAACGAATAATTATGATAATTTAATAATTTTTGATGCTGATCAGCAATATCCCTATAAAGAAATTGAACATTTGTTAAATAATCATATTATAAATAAAAATGACATACACATAGGTACAAGAAATTTCAAAAAAACAAGACACTTTTCTGTAATTAAAAACTTTTTACAAAATTTGGGCTCTTTCGTTGTGTCTTTTTTCGTAAAACAAAGAATTAAAGATGTTACCTCGGGTTTTAGAATTTATTCAAATCGGGCTATTGAGACATTATTTTCATATAATAACTTTACATACACAGTTGAAACACTCTTCCAAGCAAAACAAATAGGATTAATAATTGGAACAACTCAAATAGAGAGTGTAAATGAAACAAGAGATTCGAAACTTTTTAACTCTAATTTTGAATATGTTGCAAAAACTTCAAAAATAATATTTAAATCAATTCTTGTTTACAGAAAAGATGTTAATTTAAAAATATTTCTATTATCTTTAATTCCTACAATATTAATTCTAAATAGGTTTTTTAGTCCGTATTTTAAATATGGCTTCAATGATGGAAATATTCAATCATTAATTGTGGGTATAGGCCTTTTGATTATTTTTATAATTATTTTGTTTTCTTCTTACTTATTAGTTTCACAATATTATTCGGGTTTGGAAACAAAAAAGTACCTGTATTCACCTAAACATACTTAGATTATTAATTTTTGAAATATTTATTAAAAATATGATAAAGAAAATCAAAATAGATATTTCGATGAAAGAGACTTTCTGTACAAACTCTACAAGATCTATATAGTCTGAATTGTATCCAAAATTATTTGAAACAAAATTACTTAAATTTGAAATTTGATCAAACAAAATTATAAATTTTAAAAATGAAAAAATCAGTAATGATGTAGCAAATGCAAATACAAGAGTATCAATAGAATAAATACTTTCAAGAACCCCACTTAGGTAATTTCTAGCTGAGTAATTGTGTTGATATCCAAAAATATTAATTTGCTCTCTAAGAATAGTTTTTTTACTTGTCTCAAAGACTATTAAACTATAAACACTAAAAATGTTTATTGAATACAGAATTTTTTTCTCAGTAATGTTTAAAAATTTTTCACATAAAATAAAGCAAATCGGAAATATTGAATATAAATATCTAAAACCATATGAAGAACCAGTGGATTGCCATAGAAGAGTGACTACAAGAGGAATAAAAATTATTAGAGTAATTAATGCTAATAAATTTAATTTTCTAACCTTAAATAACAATATATAAAATGTTGAAAAAATTACAGGAGAAAAATATAAAAGTCCAAATTCTTGACCGAATAAAATTTTTACAAATGAAGAAATTAATATATTTAGAAAACTGATAGAAAAGAAAGATTCAACTCCAACTTTTTCCAATAGATATTCATTTGACGTCGCAGAACTTCCTTGTTTGTATATTTCATAAGGATTAATTGAAATAATTTCATAAAGAACATAGGTATGATATAAAAACAAAAGTGTTGCAGTTAAAATACCAAAATAAAAATATTTATTTTTTAATAAAGTTTTTATCGCAGCTTCATTTATCAGCAAAACTAATAGTGGAATAAATAATGAATAAATATTTGTCCATCGAATAAATATTGAACCGATAGAAAAAAAGCCTAGTAAATAAAAATAACCAGCATTATTTTTTTTAATTATTTTAAATGATAAGAGTAAGATTAAAGAATTCAAAAAAACTTCATAAACATGAGACATGCTGTGTCTTTCAAAAGCAAAATAGCCTATTCCAGATCCAAACAATAATAAAAAGATAGAAAAATTAGAAAAGCTTGAAGATGGAATATACATAATCGAAATTTTTCCAAGTATTAAAATAGTCAGAAAAAAATAGAAAATTGGTGCAAGAGAATAAATTAGATAACTTAAATTCGAATTATTTGAAAAGGGTATCAAATTATTTATTTTTTCAACAGTTAAACCTAAATAAAGGAAAGGAGATGAAAATACTGCAGGACCAATTGGATGTTTTGGGACAACATTGTTTCTGTTTTTATAAAATCCTGAATTGTATTCAATTTGATTATCATAATTTAAATCAAAATCTTTAGCGATTGTTTCTGCATGAAAATAGTAGCTAGCATCATCTGAGATATCAGACATTCCTGGACGATATTCTCTAAAATCTAAATCAAATATGAGGAGAATAAATAAAAAAATAAATAAAAAGTGAAGTTTGTTTTTGATCAATCAGAACTCTTTATGTGATACAAAATAGCCATTATTTATTTTTTAGATTCTCAAGAATTTCTAAGAATTTTTCATCAAAAATTGTCTTATTGTAGTAATTTAAAACTGTTTTACGACCTTTGGCTGCAACTTCTTTAAGTACATTTTCATCTTCTAAAATATTTTTTATTTTAATTGACCAATTATTTTCGTCTTTTTCATTGCAAAAATAAATATTTTCCATATCCCTAAACTTCTCAAAGTTCCAAAACCCCGTATAACTCGAAATCAGTACTGGAGTACCAGCAGCAATTGATTGTAATGCCACACTTTGACCAGAAGAAACCAAAGTTTCTGTAATAGGTAAAATTGTTAGATCAGCGTTTATGTAATAATCTTTAATAGTTCTATCAGTAAGTAGTGATTTTGACCAATCACCTTCAACGGTTGTTAAGTTACTATGTTTTGAATTTAAAAGAATATTTGATGATGATATATATGTAAATTCAAAATTTGGCAAACAACTAGGAAGCTTAGAGAGCATTGAAAAATCCCTATAGCCATTATTTCCAATAAACAAAATATTTTTAGTTGGTCTTTTATCTTCATTAACTTTATTCATCCAAAATTTTGTATCAACACTAAATTCGAGACATATAAACTTATCTTTAAAACGAGAGTAATTATTATTTGCAAAATTATATTCAGTAAATGAAGTAAAAATTAAAAAACTAATATTTTTCAAAAAATAATTTAAGAAAATATTTCTTAAAACTTTTTGAAAACTATACAAATTAGGTTCTTGAAATAGACCTGAATTAATAACAACAATTTTTTTTATTTTATATATTCCTAAAAGTTTCCAAAAAATTATAGATAGACCTGAGGGATAGCTTGTTGCTACTACTACATTACTATTACTAATTTTCTGTTTAAAAACGGGTGAGTAGGTAGATTTTAAATTTATACTCAACTTAGTCAGTTTTACTACAAAATAATTGAATTTACTTAAGAAAAGATTTAAAAACTTATTGATTTCAAGCTCACCTATTTCATAGAGATCTTTTTTATCGTCTGGAATAAAATCGTAAGAATAAAAAAATTCATAAGAGTAATCATTTTGATTTAATTTTTCGACCCTCCCTTTTTGGAATGTGAATAAATAATCTATGCTCATAGCGACCTATTAATTAATTAAATTAGTGAAATCATTAAATTCACTATCAGCCCATTTTATCATTGAATATTTTAAATTAGCTTCCTCAAAAGCTTTTTGCTGAATTTTTTTAATATTTATTTTTTTATTATCAATGTTATTTAATAAGTTTGTAAGACTTTCCTGATCAGATATGTCAAACACTAATCCATTTTCACCATTTCTAATAATTTCTAAATTATTTGGAATATTTGATACCAACACTAGACATCTTGAAGCCATTGCCTCCAATAGTACTTTTGGGTTTCCTTCAAAAGTTGATGATAAAACAAATATTTCATAATTTTTTAGTAAATTAATTAATTCTTTATACTTCAAATTTTTTAAAATTTTAATTGGTACATTTATATTTTCTGCATAATTAATTAGATTAGTTTTAAGAACTCCACTACCGACAATGTCTAACGAATAATTTGTCTTTTTTAAAGATTCGAGTGTGTAAAAATAGTTTTTTTGTTCTACTAATCTACCGACAGAGACTATTGTTTTTTCTTTTTTATTATCAATTTCCGACCTATTAAAAATATTTACCCAATTTGATCTATAAACAATCTTTTTGCTGTTTATAAATCTATAATTTCCAGTTAAAAATTCGTAGTCACTTTTTGAAGAAGCTGAATATAGATTTGCAAACATTAATCCGCAATAGGTTAATAGGTAAAACATAATTATTTTAATAAAAGATTTTTTTTCTAGTTTACTAAATGTAAATGCATCGTAACCAGTTCTTATAAAAAGAGGTTTTTTAAAGATTAATTTAGTCAACATTCCTAACCAACTTCCATTAAGCTGATTGCATTTAATTAAACTAATATTTCTAATTTTATTTTTAAAAATTAGCAAGACATAAATACTTTTAATGATATTTATAAAAGTAAATTTTGTTTTTTTTACATAATTAAAAATTGGAATTATCTCAATTCGTTTACTTTGTAATTTGATTTCAAAATCACTCTTATCCCCATAAGTAAAGAATATAAAATCACAATTATGTTTATCGGATAAATAGTTATAAAAGTCTAATTCTCTATCAATCATCCCAGTATCATTCCAGGTTTTTAAGGATGTGTTAAAAGAAAAAAAAAGTAAAACTTTCATATATATTTATTTGTAGTTTCCAAGAGATTTCAACATTTCAACTATAAATTTGTATTTATATTTCTTCTTAAAAAAATTTAAATTAAATAAATTTTTTATAAGTAAATATAATGAATTTACCCTCCACCTATGCTCAATGTGAAAGAAATTTTTGTTTAGTTTCCTATATTCCTCTTGATAAATTTCTGAATTATTTAAATATAATCCTTTACCCACCCAAGGCTTAGTTTTTCCATAAAAATGAACTAATTTAGCGTTTTTTAATTTTATTTTTATTTTTTCTTTGTTTTCATCTAAAAAAATATTAGAGTTTAGTGATCTATCAATTTCAAAATAATTACCATCAAAGAATTTATTAAAAATATCTTGGTCCCAAAACTTAATTTCAAAATCTAAATGTTTTAAGATGTTTATCAATTGGTTACCAACATTATTTTCTTTCCAACTGTCAACATCTATAAACATTACTCCTGCGTTAAAGTATATTGAAGACTTCATTCCAATTCTTTTAAATGTTTCAACATCCTCTTTTTTAGACATTTCTGTAGCAGTAGCAATAATATTATTAGAATTCTTAATTTGACTTTTTATTTTTACATAATCTGTAGTGAAATCTTTTATGCAAACAATATCAGCATCTAAGTAAAGTAAAAAGTCTACATTTTCATCTATAAAATTCTCAAAAAAAATCCTATAGTAAGTTGCTTCAGAAACATGTTTACCTTCGATGTTTGGAAATTCAAATTCTTGAATATTAAATTGCATAACTTTAACTTTATTTAAATTTTGGTGTTGTAAAATTATCGGAGGAATAAAGTCTTGTTTATTTTCAATTTTATGAATGACATGCAAATTTACTTTACAGGTTACTTTATCCAAAACAGATATAATTGAAGAAAATGCTTGAAGGTTATAATTTTCGTCAAAACAATACAATAAATTTATCAATATAATCTAATTAATTTTAACTCAAAAAATTCTTAATAATTAGAATAAGTTTATGAATAGTGAAGTCGAATCATTCTGTGGTTTAGAACCACAAGGAATAGTAAGACCCATAATAGAAAGTAACTTTGTATTTAAAAACGATCCAAATTTTATAAAAAAAACTTTATTTGATGTAGAGGGAAATTCAGTTATTGTAAATTCTTTTATTGAATGTGAGCACTATGTAATTGGGGGATGGACATACTCACAATCTGGTTTTGATGAGTTATTTTTTATTCAAATTCTTTCAATAAGCATTTTTTTAATTTCAAATTTAACATTTTTAATAAAAAATCGATGATAGAAATAAATAAAAATCACAAAAAAAATTTTTTTTTAATTTTAATTACTTTCTTAATCATTACGACTCCACTATTTTTAAATTTTTCTACAAAAAATATTGATCCGATTGAATTAACTCAAGAACTCGGTTTTTACCAGATAAACACGTGTGGAATTTCAATAGGAAGTTTTCTTTTAAAAAATCCTAAAGTTTTATACCAAGATCATTATTTTATTAAATTAAATTCTTATTCTTCTGCTGAATGCTTTGGAACCATAACTGGTATTGACCAAATAGGGTATAACTTTTATATTTCTGTTGGAGCAAATTCTTTCTTTATGCTTGTTTTTCAAAGCCTAATTTTTTTTATAACGACACTTTTTATTGATATTAATAATGATTTAAAATTTGAAAAGTTAAAATTTTATATTGCAGCTTTTTTATCTTCATTATTGTTTACCTTATCTTTTGTTGGGGAGAGTAGGTTTTATGAAAAGTCTTTGTATAAATTTAATTTTGAAAATACCGAAAGCTTTATATATTTATTTTTAATTTTATTTAGTATTTCATTGTCAATTTTTTATACGTTTTATACAAGATCTGAACGGATTATTTATTTTTTGCCCTGGATGTTTGTGATAGTAGGAACGTTTACCGGTTTTAATTTTAACTATTTTTTATTTTCATTCGTTTCATTTGGTATTTTTGGTCTAATTAGTAATTACAAAAAATATTTAAAATCTATGTTTATTTATATTCTATTAATGTTTATTTGGGTATTTAATGTACCATCTGAAGACTATTATTTGAATCCTGATAAAATCAGAGGTTTTATTAATTCATCTAGCAACGCTATCTCAATTATTTTTTGGTCTTTTTCGTTTTACTTTTTAGTTCTTGGATTAATTACTATTATCTCAAGTACTAAAAATTTCTCTTTAACAAAGTTTTATAAAAATGCATTGAATTCTGGATTTGCATTATTTTTACTTGGAATTTTAGGAGCAAACCTTCCTATCGTTAATGTTGGAAGTATTGCAATATTTGGCCAAAATAAATCAACAACAACTGCAAAGCAAATATTTCAAACAACTGAATGGGGTGAACTAATGGCCTGGAGAGGATTTGCACCATCTGCTGAATCAATCGGAGAATTTTTTGCTGTTGTACTATTTTTGTTTTTCTTAATTTATTTCAAAAATTTTAAAACATCTTATTTTGATTATCTAAAATTAACCACAATATTTATTGGGTTATTGGCTTCAAATAATCGTGCAGCCCTTACTTCATTAGCCCTAGTTATAGGTATAAAAATATTTAGTGAAACTAGCTCTTCAAAAATAAAATATTTTTCTTTAGTTATTCCAGCAATTTTTTTAATATCAGTAATTGGAATATCGAATTTTTTATATGATATAAATTTTCTTTCTAATAAAATGATTGATGTTGCAACAAAGTATTCTTATTCTGATGATATTTCTTCATCACTTAATTACTTTTCAAATAATCCAGATATTTTTTCAAAATATTTGATTTATTTTTTAAGCATTATTTCTTTTATTTTAAATAGATCAACACTGTGGGGAATATTTTTTTCTAGATACAATCCAGATTTTTTATCATTGATATTTGGAAATAGCCCTTATGGTTTATCAAAGCTATATGGCGAAGTTAATGTTCGAGAAACTGAGTCTTTTTTACTACCACACTCTTCTTTATTAGATTATTTTTATTTTTTTGGGATATTTGGTATTTTTGGACTAATTTATCTTTTGTATAAATCAAAAGCTATTATTTCAAAAAAATTATTTTCAGATTTAAATTTAATAATATTATTTGTTTCCTTAAATTTGATAAAAAGTGATTCACTACTCTACTTATCTTCATTTAGTTTCTATTTTATTCTCTTTTTTTGCAATGCATTTCACACTTTAAACAATAAGGTTAGAATCAACTCATGAAAAAAATATTAGTATTTGGAAGTAATGGCTTAGTTGGGAGTAGCTTGCAGACTGTTGCAAAAAATAATAATTATAAAAATTATTTATTTGAGTTTTCGACAAGAAGCGACACTAACCTCTTTTCTTATAAAGAAACTTTTCACAAAATTAATTCCATTAAGCCAGATATTATTATTAATTCTGCAGGCAAAGTAGGTGGAATAAACGCTAATAATACTAAAAGAACAGAATTTATGCTCGAAAATCTCAAAATCAATATGAATATTTATGAATCTTTAACAATGTTTGAGAATATAAAAATAATTAATATCGGTAGCAGCTGTATATATCCTTTGGATGCTGAAAACCCAATTAAAGAATCAAGCTTGATGGGGGGAAAACTAGAAGATACAAATTCAGCTTATGCAATGGCTAAATTAACAGCAATCGAGCTTGGAAGTTCTATAAAAAAAGAGTTTGGACATGAAGTGATTAATTTAATTCCTACTAATTTATATGGTCCCTATGATAGGTTCTCAGAATATGATAGCCATGTTATACCAGGGTTAATTTACAGAATGGTAGAAGCAAAAAAAACTAATCAAACCAATTTTAAAATCTGGGGATCTGGAAATCCCTTGAGGGAATTTTTGTATGCCGAAGATTTAGCTTTGGCAATGCTTTTTATATTAAATGAGAATCTTAATGATGAAATACTTAACATAGGAAGTGGTTTAGAGGTAAGTATTAAAGATCTTGCTACCAAAATAAAAGAAGTAGTTTCATATAAAGGCAGTTTGGTATTTGACACTTCTATGCCAGATGGTAAAAGCAGAAAGCTCATAGATTCCTCAAAAATTTTTGGATATGGATGGAAACCTAAAACAGATTTAGATTTAGGTTTAAAAAATACTTATAATTTTTATTTGAAAAATTATCTTTAATCTTTTGTTGGGTATTCCCAAGTAGGATTTAGTAGGTTGTTTTTTCTCAGAACATTTTCTTTTTCTGCGAGCTCTAAGTCAGCCTCTACCATCATTTTTACAAGATTTTTAAAATCAACTTTTGGGCTCCATCCCAGTAATTTTTTTGCTTTTGAAGGATCACCTAATAAATAATTAACTTCATTGGGTCTGTAATATTTTTTATCAGTTAATACATAATCTTCCCAATTTAACCCAACAACATTAAAAGCCTCAGAAACAAATTCCTTAACAGAATGCGATTCCCCTGTAGCTAGAACAAAATCTTCTGGGGATTGATACTGTAGCATTTTCCAAACCCCCTCCATATAGTCTGCGCTATACCCCCAATCTCTTTTTGCTTTTAAATTTCCCAAAGTCAGTTTTTTCTGTAAATCATAGTAAATTCTTCCAACAGCTCGAGTTACTTTTCTAGTAACAAACGTTTCACCTCTTAAAGGTGATTCATGATTAAATAAAATTCCATTTACAGAAAAAATTCCATATGATTCTCTGTAGAGTTTTGTTAAGTTATGAGCAAATACTTTACCTGCAGCATATGGACTTTTAGGATCTAAAATACTTTTCTCACTAAGTAGCTCTTCATGTTTACCACCAAACATTTCTGAAGAAGAAGCTTGGTAAAATTTTATTTCTTTTTCTGAATTTTTTACAGCTTCTAAAAGGGTTAGTGGACCGATCGTTGATGTATTTGTTGAGTACAAAGGGTTTTTGAAAGATACTGCTACGTGTGATTGTGCAGCCAAATTATAAATTTCATCAGGTTGAATAATGTTAATTAAGGAATTAAGTGATGACCCATCGAGGAGGTCTGAATAATATAATTGAAACTTGTCCTCTTGCCCATACTCTGCTATTAGTGGATCAATTCTCTCCGTATTAAAAGAAGATGAACGCCTAACAATTCCATGAACTTCATAATCTTTTTCAAGCAGGAGTTTACTTAAATAATATCCATCCTGTCCTGTAACCCCAGTAATAAATGCTTTCATTGGTAATATATTAGTCTTTTTTGACTGCAATGGAATATCCTAAAAATAAATACAACATCAAAGGATACCTGACATTTTCCATGGAAGAATCAAACAAAGATGCAAGAATCAAAATTGCTATTATAAAAAATTTGGAATTATTATTTGATAATTTTGAAATTTTAAAAAATTGATAGTAAAGAAGTATGTATAAAATTAACACAACTAAACCACCTCTTGCAAGAATATTTATAAAGTAATTGTGAACATGTTCATTTTCAGCAATTTCATTACCTTTTCTATCCCGCCTATCCATTGCTGGTATTGTCTCTTTGTAACCATATCCAGTTAGCAAGCTTTGCTTAGCTTTTAAATCAAAAACAACATCTTGCCATATTTGCAACCTCCAATTCAAGTTACCGTCACCTGAATATATTCTTCCATCAACAATTTCAATAAACTTTCCACTCAATTCGGGAGTTCTTTGTGTCACCATACTGTAAATAATTTCTTGAGATTCAGTAATTTCGTACTCTGAATCAAATTGGTTATAGGTACTAAGAAGTAAGGTTATAACAGAAAGGACAAATACTGATATTGTTTTTTTTGATAGGTTAAATACATATTTTCTATATTTAATTATTTCAATAATTAAATATAGAAAAAAGCAAATTGTTGCAGATCTACTTTTAATAAAAAAAACTGGTATATACAGTGAAGAAACTATTAAAAAAATATATATTCTATTTTGTGTATTTTCTTTGACTCTATTGCTAATGCATAAGATTAAAACAATAAAGATAAGTAAATCAGTTCCCTTGTAGGGTTCAAACTTATCTGAGTAATTTATAAAAAAGTCAAGTACAATACTTCCTGACTTATAGTTTGAAACATCTAGTTGGTTTGAAATCAATGACTTATATTCTCCATGTTTAACAGCTAATCGAGGAAAATACTCAACTTGAATAACATAAATCAATAATGAAAGAAAAATTAAGTAGTTACATATTTTTTCATTAATTTCAAATATAGAACCAATATACAGTCCAACAAATAGAAAAAATAATGTCCAAATAAAGGTACTAGATCTAATAACATATAAAGAGAATGATGAACTAACCAAGTCTGTAATAATAAAAAAAAGTGAATAGGTCAATATTGTTGACAGAAGCAAATAAATACTTAAATTTAAGTTTTTAATTATTATTTTCCTGTAAAAAATTAAGCAAAAAATAAAACCACCTAATGATAAGCCAATGATTATTTCACCAATCCTAAACCCAAAAATATAAATCCCAACAAAAGATCTAGAAAAGATTGATAATAGAAAAAGAAATACAGAAACACTCACCAATATAGGTTTTTCAATAATTTTTTTAATGTTCATTCTTTTTTAATTTTACTTTTTGAATAAACTCATTTTTTATTATTTTAAATTTTTTCAATAAAATATAAAGAAAATACCTTATAGATACAAAAATATTATCAAAAAATTTACTTGATTTAAATTCATAATCTTCTGTGTTGTTAATCAAATACAAAAACAATTTTTCATATTCAACACACATAGATATTGAAGAAAATGGATAATTTAACATACGATTTCTTAAAGCATCTTTCTTATCTATAAATTCTTCTAATTTAACTAAAAAATTCTCTCTTGAGAATTCAATTCCAAATCCTTCACAATATTCAGGAGTTCCACCACTCTTCAAAAACAGTATTGGAAGACCACATTGCGCTGCCTCAATATGATGGTTTCCAGAAGGTTCATTTATTGAACCTGTAACATAACCAGAATATTTTTTTAGCTCTTTACCAAGTTGGTTCTCATTTAAAGGATTCAAGACTTTGGTGTTTTTAAACTCCATGTCATTATTGACATTTCCAATATATGTAAAATTCATTTTTTCTTTCCATTTTTTAGATTCAAGCAAGTCATCGATTATCTTATAGAATTCAAATCCCTTATTCCAATTACTACTCCAGTGATGAGTGACTAACTCAAATTTCTTATTTAAATCTTTGTTATTTTTGGAAGATATATTAAAAATTAACTCATTTGAACCGCTCATTATTACTGAAGATTTTTTATCTGATAAACCTAAATTTATAAATAGCTCTCTAATCCAGTTACTTACATACACAGTATGATTAGCCACTTTGTTAGCATTAATTAATTGATTATTTACACCACTTGTTTTTTTTCTTTCATCGCATTCGTTTATTCTATGAACAACTTTAACTTTGTTATTACGAAATTTTTTGTAGTATTCAATATCTAAATGATTAAAGCTTGAGGAGGTGGAGTTTTTTAGTGGATTTATAAGCAATATTATATCTAAATTGTTGGTTTTTAAGTCAAAAAAGACTTCATGGCCCTTTGATTCTAAAAATTTTTCCAAATTTTTTACAAATAAATTTCCGCCCCCATAAGGACCATCAACAACTTTAGCACCTATACTAATTTTCATTTTTAATCATATCTTCAAAAAGTTCGTCATAAAAATTCATTCCATTAGGAATATCTAAATTTTGTACCTTTTCAAAAGCGTAATCCACGTTAGGAACTGCAGAATTAAAATTATTAATTTCAAATATTGACTCTTGATGGAGAATAGAATCAGCAATACCTACTCTTGTAGAAACAATTGGTGTTTTAGTTAAAGCACATTCAAAAACTGCTGCAGGCCCACCCTCAACTCTTGAAGCAACTACATATAAATCAAGGCAATTATAAAGTTGATTTAATTTTTTGTAACTAGTTTTTTTAAAGTAAAAATATGGAATGTTATTTTCATTTAGCTTTTTTATGATGTATTGCCTTCTATGTCCTGTAAGGACGACTTTTAGGTTACTATGCTTTTCTTTTAAATCCAAAATACATTTTAAAAATTGATCTGGGCCCTTGGATAATTTTGGAAGATTTACATTTTCCCCTTCAGAGTCTCTTTGGAATGAACCAACTAGAAATGACTGATTATCTAAATTTAATTTTTTCCTCAACAGTTCCTTATTGTTTATTGGATACCAAATTTTAGAATTTACCCAAAAAGGATTGCACACAATTTTATTAGGTACAATTTTCGATAATATTTTATGATTAGATTTTGAAATTGTATGAAAAACATCAACATAATTTGATAGTTCAATAAGTTTTTGTTCTTGTGAAGAATTAAATTTTTGGAGGTCAATATGGTGAATAGTACAAAATACTTTTGTTTGGGTTAAGTGTTTAAGCGGAATCTTTTCCCAAACCCATGGAGCAATAATCCAAATTATATCTGCTTTTTTAAAACTCCTTGAGAATTTAGATTTATTTCCCCCCTTCCATTCTTTAACGTATCTGTCAACGATCCAATCTTCTTTAGCAGAATTTAAATACACCTTATAAGTCAATTTCGCCCCCTAAGTGAAAGTTGGGCTTTTTTTGCAAAATATTGCTGTTCTTTTTTATTTAAAGAAGAAATGTTATCTTTCATATTACTCATATATAAAATGTTATGTAAGACTCCAATTTTATAACCATTTTTTATCAGATCACAAAACAATTTATAATCTTGAGAGTAATAATATTCTTCATCATATTGATTCATTTTATCAATTAGTTCTTTGGTTATTAATAATGATCCATGAATAAATGGATTTTTAAATCTGATTATTAGTTTTGTTGGCAGGTAAAAGCTAATTCCTGGCAATGGTTTTTTAGTTTCCATATTTAATGATCTAGTAGTACAAACATCAAGATCATATTTATTCAAAAAAATAATCTGTTCCAAAATTCTATTTGGAAGACTAAAATCATCTGCGTCTTGTCTTGCTATAAAAAAACCATTCGATTTATTTATTAGAATATTCAAAGATTTTGTAAGACCTATATTTCTTTTATTTCTAAAAATTTTTACTTTTTTATTTTCTTTAAATTCATTTTCTAAAATTTCATAAGTTTTATCAGTTGAACCATCATCTAAAATAAGAAGTTCAATATTTTTATAAGTTTGGGAAAGAATACTTTCAACAGCATTACTTACTGTTCTTTCATTATTAAAAGTTGCCATCAATACACTTACAGTTTTATTTTTCATATAAATTACCTAGATTGAGTCAATAATGTTTTTAAAATTGTTAATAAGAAAATCTTCATTTAGTTTTTCTTCAATGAATTTCTTATTCCTCACTCCCCATTTCTCTGAAAAACTTAAGTCAAGTATCGAGTTTAATTTATCAACTAAATCTGATATATTTCTTTGATTACAAGAAAGTGGATAATCATTTGGGTAAAATTCTCCTATTCCTCCATTATCAAAATATATTGAAGGCTTACCAAGAAATGAAGCTTCACATAAAACAGTTGGTTGTCCTTCAAAAAGTTTGGATGGCGCAACCACTGCAGTAGATGTAGAAACTTTTTCCAAAACAAGTTTATTATCAATATGTCCAGTAAATTTGATATTGTGTGTTTTGTTTTTTAAACTCAGTTTTTTTAACATTGGACCAGTGCCAATAATTTCTAATGTGTATTCACTTAATTTACTTTTTTTAAAGCTTTCTATTAATTCCAAAACACCTTTTTCTTCAGAAATTCTTCCTGCAAAAATTATGTTTTTTAAAGAAGGTGATACTCTATTAAATAACTGGTCATACATTTCTATATTCATAAAATTATTTGAAATATGAATATTTTCTTTTGAAAAACCCAAATTTATTAAAAAATCTTTATGAAATTTTGTTAATACTAATAGATTACTTTTTCTGATTTTATTTATATACTTTTTACCAAATCTAATTACCAGAAAAGACTTTAAATATGAGTTTTTATAATACTTATTAAAAAATTTAAGTTTTTTTCTAAAACCACAAGCTTTACACACTAAGTCAGAAGAATGATTTTTTGCCAAAAAATTTCTTGTACAGAAATAGCGAAAATTGTGAAGTTTAATAATATATTTAATCTTTTGTGTATCCAATAAATCAAGGACGGAAAGTGAAGCTTTAAACCAAATATTATGTACATATACTAAATCTGGATTAAAATCAGAAATTTTTTCTTCTAGCTTTTTTTGAGAATGAAGATTTTTTAAGGTCAAAAAGGCTTTTAAATTATTCAAATTAAATTTAAAGCTGTTATTAAAAAAAATTGTCTCAACGGTAAAATATTTTTTAAGAATTTCAATCTCATTTAATACAGAAACATCTTCTCCACCTGTTTCTAAATATTTATTGTGAACAATAAGTATCTTTTTCATATTTTTATTTTATTATTATTTTCCAAAGATGAACTGACAATTTACTTTAAGTAACGAATTTTTCTTTGATCATTTTCAATAAAAATTTCAATGTGGTGATCATATGAAAAAGAATCTTTGAATGTGTGAGTTGAATTAATTATTGTTAAATCAAGATTCTTTATGACATCATATATAAAAATTCTTGTGTCAGAATCTAAATTAGAAGTTGATTCATCAAGCATTAATATTTCTGCATCACTTGTGAGAGATCTTATAAATGCAATTTTTTGCATTTGTCCCATTGAAAGAGTTTTATTACTTACTACTGAATCAAGTCCTAAAGAATCTTTTTCTTTAAACAATTTAAATTTTTCAATATATTCGTATATGACTTCATCATTGATATTATTTTCTTTCCCATAATTTATGTTGTCTCTTAAACTCCCCCTGATGATCAATGGTGTTGCGCCTACGTATCCAAATTTAGATGATGTAGAAATAATCTTTCCTTCATTTGGATGTAATATTCCTGCACAAAGTCCAAGTATGGTGCTTTTTCCTGAACCATTAGGTCCAGTTATAATTGTATGTTTGTTTTTTAAAAATTCAATATTTAGATTATCAAAAATATTAGATTCAGAATTAAAATATCTAAAATTTACATTATTAAATTTAACCGCTTCTTTTTTTTCTGAAATTTCATCAACTAATTGAAAATTATCAAAGTTAATTTTTTCCTGCGAAGTCAAAACATTGTATAGTTTTTCTATCCAAACATGGTAAGCAGAAACCAAATGTAAATTTTTGTTTACTTGCCCTAGAGATTGAAAAAGTCTTAATAAAATACCAATAAAATCTAGTGTTAGAATCTTTACAAAATTAAAAAAAACTAAAATTACAGATAATCCAAAAAGGGTTACGAAATTTGGCATTATAAAATTAAGCGTGCCTACTCTTATGTCATTTAGCCTTGTATTGTAAAGTTTATTTAGATTTTGGTTAAAGTGTTCTACTTCAATACCAACTTTTTTTACAATTTTTATTAGATAAAAATTATCTAATACTTTTTCAATGTCATCACTTATTTCATTTGTAAAATTATACGAGAGGTGTGCGTATTTTCTTCCCAGCTTTGTTAAGTAAATAGTAGGAATTGCTAAAACTGCTGAACCAATAAGAAAAACCAGCACAAGATTAAAATTACTTCTTATTAAATAAATAGAAAACACAGAAATTTGTATAACGCTTCCAAAAAATGTTGCAAATGTTGAATAAAAACCACCAATATGAACAGTTAATTCGTTCACATAAAAATATGCATCAGATGTAGAAAAATTTCCCCTATTGAAAACTTCTTTTAGAAGTAGTGTTTTTAAATCGATCTCTATATCGTGTTTTAATTTTGTAATTACTATTCGTTCAATGTACTGGGCAAAAAATCTCAAAACTACGATAATCGGTAAAATATAAGTGTTATCTAAAATTACTTCAATTAATTTATTATTTACATTTATTTCTTCAGAGAAAATTTTTGAAAAAAACAAAATAATCAATATATCAAAAAAAACGAATAAATTATTAACAACAGCAAGGAAAAATATTCTTCGCTTCTTTTTTTTGGTTGTGATAACTCTTGATACTCTCAGTAAATCATCTATAAAAATTTTGAATTTATTGAATATATCTTTCATTGCTATATACATGTTAGTTTAGAAATGTGCTTAATATTTGTTTAAACTTTTTACATAACTTTGATAAGTTAATCTAACTAAATCAAAACTTCAATTAATTTGTAAAGGTTTAATTTTTTATCTAAAAAAAATTTTTTTAGGTTTAAATTTGTTATTATTCCATTTTTATGGGGAAATTCGTTTTGGCCGACCCAACCATTAATATTGAATGTATAAAGTGAAATATTTTCATACAACTTACTTAAATTTAATCCAATCTCTTTAAACTTTTTTTCTAAACCTGTAAAATCGAGATCATCGTAATATATTAAAAATTCTGAAGATAAATTAGGAAGTATGATTTCGTCAAACTCACTTTGTAATCCCTCAGGAGTATGAAGAGCATCGGAGAAGATTAAATTAAATTTGTACGACAGCAAACTATTGAATTCATTCAAGTCTTTATGTGATAGCACATCTCCTTTAAAGTAAAATATTTCATTTTTGTTCAAATTACTAATTCCCTTTGTAAGCCCATTTGTCCCAGAAACAGTATCTTTTAAAAATCTTGATTCATAATTGTTTGGAATTTTATTTATATCAAAAGCTACAAGAGTAGAATTTTTTAATTGATTTTCTAATTGAAAAAAGTTCTTCATTACAGAGCTACCTATTTCTAAATAGCAAATATTATCAACTAATACTTTAGATAAATAAATTAACAAATCCGAATATGTGATTGTTTTATTTATTTTTTTATCAATATGTTGATTAATTTCAAAGTTCATCCCATAGTTATTTATTTCAAATTCAGATTCTGGTAAATACGGTTTTTGTAGTTTTAAAAATTGCCGATTTAATATTATTATATTTTTAAGTTCTACAGGATAATTTATTTTTTTTAATGAAAGAAATAATTGTAAATAAAATATCTTTATTTTCTTTGATCTTTTTTTATATGTATATAAAAATTTGTTTAAAAATATAGCATAAATATTTGTAACCTTTTTATAAATTTTCACTTAATTATAATAGCTTTATGTCATCATCTAATTTTCGGTTTATTAATATTCCTGATTTTTTGATTAGGCAAGTAGATACAAAGGATATAACAAAATTAAAAAAAACTAAGCTAGTCCTTAAAGGAAAACTATTTATTTTAGTTTTTAAGTATTTATCCAGTCCTATGATTTGTAGATTTTTAAGTTTATTTTATAAAGAAGGAAAAATAATATTTGAAGATGATAAATATGTCAAAGTAGTTGATGGTAATAAATATTATTTTCCAAACATAAACCGTTTAGCTGGTTACCTTCAAGACTTGGAATTAGCAAATCAAATTTTTTTCGATGATTATTGTCTAAATAAAGTTAAATTTAATGAACTAAAGAATAATATAGTTGATTGTGGAGCAAATATCGGAGGCCTAGGCCTCTCATTAATAGATCAAAATATAGACTTTAACTATATTTCATTTGAACCAGATTCAAAAGCTTTTGATTGTTTGAGTTTAAATCTAGAATTTGAAAATACTACTAACTACAATGTTGCTCTTTCTGACCACAGCATTGAAAAAAATTTTTTTCTTGATACAGATGGTGCAAACTCGTCTTTAGAGTACTTTGGCGAGGATAACTTTATTCAACTTAAAACAAAAAAGATTGATGAATTTAATTTTAAAGATATAAAACTTTTTAAAATTGATGCAGAGGGTCACGAATTAGAAGTTTTAAAAGGAGCTGAAAAAACACTGAAAATAATTGAGTATGTGACTGTTGATTGTGGAGATGAAAAAGGAGTAAATAAAGAAGGTACTTTTGTAGAGGTCTCAGAATATCTCAACAGTAAAGGTTTAAAGTTAATTGCGTTCAATAACATCAGGCAAACTTTTCTGTTTAAGAATCAAAATATCAATTAGTTTTAAACTTATTTTGAAATACAACAATGGATTCATTTATTTTGAATATATCATATTTAGTTTCAAGAATTTCTTTAACTTTTTTATACCGACTTATATAAAAAGTTTCGACTATCAAAAATTTAGGATTCAAAAAAATTATATTATTTAAAATTAAGTCCAAATTAAGCTCTATTGAAACTATTACGTCAACGTTGTTAATATCCTTTGTTTGAATCAGTTCTTCAAAAGTTAAAATATCCAAATTTAGGCCAGTACTTTTTTGATACTCAAATACTTGATTTTTGCTTATTTGTACAAAATTATCTATACCAACAAAGTATTTTTTGTTAATAAACTTTTGCAAATAAATAAATAAATTTCCTATTCCAGATGGATAGTCGACAACTAGTCCATTGCTTATTAATTTTTGATTAATTAGATTACGTATTTCGTAAAGTACGAAAACATTTGCTGGATACAAATGAAATTTTGTAATTTGTTTAATATATTTATATTTTGCATCTGAGATAATTTTAAAACCATACCCATAATTATTTAGATTTGTGAAATATTCCTTATTTATCGATTTACTAAGATGACTAGAGCAATTTGTAGATAATTGTGTTTCATGCTCAAAATCAATTTCTTCAATATTAACTGAATTCAAAGGTTCAAAATAATTTATATTTTGATTTATCATTTTCTTATTTTCATACAAAGCATTTAGAAAATTATAATCAAAATTATATTTCATAAATTTTATTGGGTTTATACAGAATAAAAAAAGAATTTTTAACATCCATTTCAATCTTTTAAAAAAATTTATCATAAATTCAAATTTTAATTGAATTTGCTAATAGATGATGATGAATTATATAAAAGAAATAACAGGAAAGTGACTCATCATTGCAGAAAAGTTATGAAAGAATGCTGTTAATAAAATAAAGATTAATAAGAAATATATGTTTACACTATTTTTTTTCAACTTCTCAAGATAAAAAGTCAAACAAAGTCCCATCAGGTGAAACATGTGAATAATGTAGGTCGCTTTATTAGTATCTCCACTTTTAGTAGGAAAGCTAATTAAAAACCACAGATAGCCTAAAAAAGATACCAATATTGAAATTACAATATATAAATTTAAATAATCCATATCACCTTTTTCTTTAGTTTTAAAAGTTCTAACGCTATCTCTAACTCCTATTAAAAGCATAAAGCTTGGAAGCAAGGATATTATATTTACTCTTGCTAGATAGTCTCCTATATATGCTTGATTTCTTCCTGTAGATAAAGCTCTACTAGTAAACGAAAAATATCCCCAATAGTCACCCCATAAATCACTGTATAAAATTAGCAAAAATTGATTTGCAAAATTAGGCCTTATAGGTTTTATAAAGATCATACTGGCATCACTTGTGTAAGGAATATAAAAATTTAGCGGTTGGTTGGAAAAACTAAATTTTGTTGGGCTTTGGTTAAATGCAGTAAATGATCCATACTCAATGAACAATCCAATGTAAAACCATCCAGAAATAACAAAGCCAATAAAAAAAGAAAAAGATATAAATTTTAAATAGTTCAATTTATGTTGTTTTTCTAAAAATAAATAAAAAATAAAATAGGCTGGAAACAACAAAAACGCCCATTGCCTGCTTAAAGCCAGTAATCCAATAGTTATACCAAATATAAGTATGTCTTTTTTCTCAAAATTAAATGATTTTTTTATTAATAAAAGAAATCTATAAATTAGCAAACTGTTTAAGAGCAATATGTATACTTCTCCACGAATCATTGATACTGCTTTATAGTTTGTAGAAAATATTCCTATTGTTAATAAAATAGCTAGATTGGATTTGGTTTTATTTTTGAATAGTAACTTGATAATTTTAATATATATAAAGAGGGTTAAAACAAAAAAGATACTCAGCAAAGCTATGGTGAGAAATCCGTATAAGTTTTGACAATATTCAAGTTTATTTTCTTGAGAATAAAAAAGTTTACATAATTCGTTAACAAAAGTCGGAAATATATATGGCAAAGGAGGACTAAAAAATTCGTATGTAAAATTTCTAGAAGGCTGATTAGTTTTTCCAGGTATATAGATATTTAAAAAATTTTGAACATATGCATGATGTGCTTCGCCATCATATCCTTGAATTGGATTATAGTGAAAAAGGTTATAAATTAATACATAGAGAATAGAATAAAATATAACCAAAAAAGATAAAGACTCTAACTTAGATAATATAAATCTTGATTTCACTATTTTATTATAAGATTTTAATTTTAAAAATAATATTTTTTTGATTTAAGATTAATGTATGTATGACCTCACAGTAATAGTACCAATTTATAATGAAGAATCGCTAATTCAAGACTCTTTTCAGAGGTTGCATGATTCAAATGTTGCTGAGTACATATTTCTTGTCGATGATTCTTCCAAAGACTCGTCTAAAACCATAGCTCAAAAAAATGCTGATAGATATAGCAATGTAAAATTATTTTCAACACCTTCAAATCAAGGCAAAGGAGCAGCTTTGTCTTTTGTTAAAGAATTTGTAGAAACATCACATGTGGCTATACACGATGCTGATTTAGAGTATGATCCCAAAGATTTAATTTCTTTACGAAACATCTCAATTAAAGAAAAAGATTCTTTAATACTGGGATCTAGGTTTATAGGGAATTTAGAACGTAACAATGTTTACAAAAGTGCTTTTTTTGCAAATAAATTTCTTTCAATATTTTTTTCAATCATTAATAATTACAAAGTTACAGATGTTGCTACATGCTACAAAATATTTCCAACAGATTTTTTTAAGAATACTAAATTCAATGAAAGAGGATTTTCCATTGAGATTGAACTCCTTACTAAGTTTCTTAAACACAATAAATCTATCGTTGAAGTGCCTATAACCTATTTTGGAAGAAGTATTTCTGAAGGAAAAAAAATAAATATTATTGATGGATTTTGGTATATTATTAATATTTTAAAATATCGTATTTTTTAATTTTAGAAAATTTTGTGTGTCTTTTTAGTTTTTTAGAGAGTAGATTTCTGAAAAACCCTTGTGGGCGCTACAGGATTTGAACCTGTGACTTCTTCCTTGTAAGGGAAGCGCTCTGCCGGACTGAGCTAAGCGCCCAAATTATTATTCAATATTAATAGTTATTTTAAGATATAAAAAAATTTTTAATTTGAATTTAATTATATTTTTGCAGTACTTAACATTTAAAATGTGGATAAAATTCTTTACGATTCAATAATAAGCTCAGATACTTTTTCAAAACTAGCCAATGTAGTTTACGGTCAACAAATTAGGTCAATAAATCTAAATGATGATAAATATTTCAATTATGAAGTAATTTATAAGAATAATAAAACTTCACTTATAAAAATTAAAAGTTTTAGGTTAAAAGAAAATGATATAATTTATTGCAATACAGAATTAATCAATTTTTTGTTTGAAGATTTAAAACAAGCTAGAAATTTTAAAAATATTATTTTAATTACTCACGACTCAGACATTCCAATCGATAAACGACTATTTGAAAAAAAGCCAGATTGCATATCACAATGGTTCGCAATTAATGTAAATTTTAGACATAATCAACTTAAACCTATACCTATCGGTATTGGGGGAGACTATCTTGATGGATATGTTACTAAAAATATATTAGATATTAACACTAAATTAAAATCTAAAGACGAAAAACTTTTTCTGTGCTTTAGTGATAACACTAATTATAGAAAGAGATCTGGGCTTAAAAAATATTTTAAAAATTTCTTATGGTCTGAAGTTATATCAGGTACTTTAAAAACTAGTGATTATATTAAAAAAATAAAAAACAATAAATTTGTTTTATGCCCTGAGGGAAACGGAATGGATACATATAGAATATGGGAAACCTTGGTGCTCGGCTCAATTCCAGTTGCTCAATACACACCTGCATTCTATACTTTTAAAAAATTTCCAATTATATTTTATTCGCAAAAAGAAGAAGTAAATTTAGATATGCTTAATAAAAAATTTAAAAAAAATATAAATGCAGATAGAGATTTTTTAACAATTGATTATTGGCGTAAAGAAATTAATAATTATAAAAATCATAAGTTAAATTACTCTTTAACAATATTTTCTAATGAGTATTTAACAAAGAAATTAAAAGAAAAATATTTAAAAAAAAGACTTTTAAATAGTAAAACAAAAATTCTTAAGTACTATACAAGAAAATATCTTACTCCAGAAAATTATTTTAAAAAACTCAAAAGTTTTAAATAATAATCTCTTTTTTGTATTCAAAAAACTCAAAGTCATCATGAAAAACTTTATCAACAGCAGATTTAAGTTTCTTTGTATAATAAGCTGAATAATGTTTATGTTTTGAGGATTTAAATTTTTTTTCTGACAACATCAGTCCAAGGTCTAATTTTTTAGAAATGATTTTGAAGTCTTGACTTAGATTTTCAAATTTTCCAACAAAATCAACAATTAAATTACCATTTTCATCAACTACGAAATCTTTTTGTAGTTCATATTCATGGTTACATCGCCAATATATATAGTCATCGAAATTCATATCCTTCACAAGATAATGTTGATCGTGTGCGCTATCCTGTTTCATAAAATGATAAAGGGAAACTTGCCAGTCGTAGGGATTTCTCACAAAAGTAAACTTAAAATACTCATCGTATTCTTTCTTAAGAAAATCTCTAAAATCTATTGCTTTAGAGTGGGTATCTACCATTAAGTGTTTAGGAAATTTTTTCTTTTTAGTTAAATGAAGATAGTCAAAAAATATTTTGTTATAAATTTTAAATTTAAAATCAACAGAGTCTTGATTATTTTGAAGTGCTTTTAAAACACTTGTAGTTCCAGTTTTGTAAATCCTAACAAATATAGATTTTAAATTTTTATAGATCATTTAATTTAAAGGTCTTGGGACAGATCTGTCTAAATATTTTTCTTCATGATATTCATCATCAACATTGATTTCCCAAATTTTATTTTTTTGATTAAGTAAGATATTTCTAATTGTAAGTACACCAGCCATCATAGAGTGATCTTGATTGTTGTAACGATGCATACCATTTCTTCCTATTGGAAATATTGATTTATGTTCCTCTTCAAGCCAGTTTTTAATTATTTCAATATTTTTTTTATAATTTAGATCATATACTGGATAGGCTTTCGGCATTCTTACAACATATCCTTTTTTAATTTTTGAAACATCCACTAAATTTAATTTTGTAAGTTCATCTTTTGCTAAAGATATCAAATCTTCATCACTCATATTCCAATAATTGTCATTTTCATTTACAAAATATTCTAGCCCCAAGCAGGTCATCCCATCCTTAATAAGATACGGAGACCAGCTTCCATAATTTTGAATACGACCAACGCTTACATTTGGATCATGAATATAAATCCAATTATCATCAAATGCATCTTGAGTATCAATTATTAGAGCAACCGATAAAAAATCTCTAAATTTTAAACTTTCTCCTGCTGCTAGGGTATTTTTATTTGTGTTTGGTGTTAGTAGGCTTGGTAAATGAGCTAGAGGTAAACTTGTAATTACAGTCTCAGCAAAATATTTTTCACCACTTAAAACAGTAACCTCATAAATATTTTTATTATTTTTTTCTATTGAACAAACTCTAGAATTGAATATAATCTTATGCCCTTTTTCACTCAACTTTTTTTCAGCTGCTTGCCACATCATACCAGGACCATATTTTGGATACTTAAACTTATCTATTAATGTAGTTATAACCTCACCAGAGTCATTTTTTCTGAAAGCATTGAATATAGCTTTACTTAAAGACAAATTTTTAATTCGTTGGCTAGCCCAATCAGCACCTATTTTATTTGCTTCAATACCCCATACTTTTTCTGTATAAGTTTTAAAAAAAATATTGTATAATCTCCAGCCAAATCTTGCAGCAACCCAATTTTCAAAATTATTTTGATCTTTAGGAGGAAAAATTCTTACATATAAATATGAAAATACACATAAAAAAGATTCAAAAAACCCCAAGTTTAGTAATGCATTTAAGGGTTTTAAAGGATAGTCAAAAAACTTACTTTTATAAAAAATTCTGCTTTTTCTTGGTCTTAGTAAAAAATCCTCTTTTCCTAAAATTTCGTCCCAAAGTATATTTACAGCTTCAACTTTAGTAAAAAACCTATGTCCTCCAATGTCAAATCTCCAGCCATCTCTCTCAACTGTCCTGCTAATACCACCTACTTCAGAAGTACCTTCTAAGATTAATGTTTTTACTCCATGTTTTTCAGCTTCCCAAGCTGCAGTTAAACCAGCAGGTCCAGCTCCAATAATAAGAATTTTATGAATAGTGTTTTTCATTGTTATATTATTAGGTTACTACGTATCATTTTTAGATATTACCGTTGCTTTCTGATAAAATTTATAACCATTTAAATACGAGATATCAACGGGTAAAGAGTATGAGGGCGTACATTCAATGTTTACCCAACAAAGCTCTCTTGATTCAGCAGGAGTATATCCATAAGTTAATTCATTTTTAATATAAGAAGTTTTTGGAATTTGTTTCTCTGGCACCTCCAGAAAACTATTTAAAAAATAATAATAGTTATCCGCCCTAGGTAGTCCAAGCATGCACAAAATAAGCAATGCAAAACATAGTAATTTTGGAAAGTTGTATTCCTTTTTAGCTTTAAGATCATTTTTTAAAAATAAAGTACTTACAGTCAAAATTAAAATTCCGATTAAAAATCTAAAATCAGGTGCATTGGTAATCCAAATTAAAAAACTTACTAACAAAAATAAAAAGTATTTTGAATCTATTGAATTTTTTGATTTAAAAAAAATAAATCTAATTATTAAAATTGTGAGAAAGAAAATTAGAAAATTAACAGATGTAGAAAGGTTATACTCATTGTCACTAATCCAAAAATTGAACCAGGTTATAATATTATCACCTGGTTTGTAAGCAACGAGACTATTACTAATGTCTTTTAATTCTGTTTCAATGATTTGTGAATTAAACCAGTTCAGTTTTTCTATACAAGAAATATTGATTGGATAAACTAAGCAGCCTGAGATAATGATATTTTTTATAAACCAAAATGTACTTGTAAAAAATATTATAAAAAATGAGTGTTTGTAGTTTTTAAATTGTATTTTTTCTGAAAATATTAAAATCATAGTAAAGATTATTAACAATGCTCCCAAAGGTCTTAATTGGAAAGAAAAGAATGAAATAATAATTAAAAAATTTAAATTTACTGTATTAAATTTTTTTGAATCAATTAAATTTTTTATTGCCAATCCAGTTAAAAAAAACAAAACAGCAAAAGGTGAATCGTACTTAGCTATTCCCTCAATTTCCAAAAAACCATTTTTTCCACCATTTAGTCCAAAATTGTCAAAGATGCCATAAAGATAAATTACAATTATTGAAAATTTAACATTTAAACTTTTTGAATTTGTAAAAATTTGATAAGTTATTTGAAAAAATAAGATTATAAATGTTAAGTTTGTAAAGTGTAAGAGTATTAAGTTATTGTCCAGCCAAAAATTTGTATTAATAAAATCATAAATGGACGAAAAACCATATCTTGAGTGAAAATTTGACAATCCAAAGCTAATTTTTTCAGTTTGAAGAATTCTTTGGTAATTTAGATGATAAAGGCCTGCATCATAACTTAAACCTGTTGAGTAACTACTTATACTTAAAATAAATCCTGATAATAAAAACAACAGAAATTGATCAATTTTAAGATTTAGATTTATTTTTGATAATAAATTTAAAAATATTAAAAATAGTGAAATTAAAATTACTAATCTATTTTTGATTGGTATTACAAAATTTAGTAAAACAGTCAAATTTCCAATAAAAAACAGTCCTATTAGAGGATATAGATTATAAATTTTGAAATTTACTACAATCTGAGAGTCATTAAAACTTTTTATAACCCCTATTTTGTTTAGTAATACCAAGCATCCTCTACCGGTAAAGAATAAAAAGAGAAAAAAAACAATAAAATATAAAAAATAAAGCATACTTTAAAAATATTTTAGCTTTATATTAAAATTTTAACTACAGCCAAGCGAGTTTCCGCAATTTAAGCACTTGTAACATGAACCATTTCTAATTGTAATGTGTCCACAGTCTGGACAAGCTGGTGCGTCACCCATCATATCACCAAGTACTTCTTGTACAGTTGAGACTGAATTAGAAACAGTTTCAACTATTTCATTTTCTTTAAGTTCTTCAACTTTTGTTACAAACTGTGTCTCTTGTTTTTCTATTACAGGTTCGCTAGTTTGAACACTATTTGATGGTTGAGTGTCTTGAATGGGTTCCTCAACTTCATTTTTTTCAATTAGCTCAATAGGTTCAGCTTCATGAACTGGTTCTACTGTTTCATTTTTTTTTTGAGCAGGCTCAATTTCTTGAATGGGCTCTACTGTTTCAGCAACCTGGCTAAGTGAGTCTTTTGGCGGCACTTGAACAAGATCTGTTCTATTTAGATACTCAAGACCCAATGCTCTAAAGACATAATCGACAATAGAGTTACTCATTTTAATATTTTCATGGCCTTCGACCATACCTCTAGGCTCAAAAGTTTGGAAAGTAAATGTGTCTACAAACTCTTCAAGAGGAACACCATATTGAAGCCCTTTTGAAACAGCTATTGCAAAACATCCTAAGACACCTTTGAGGGTTGCCCCTTCTTTTGCTATGTCAATAAATACTTCACCAAGTGTTCCATCAGGGTATTCACCTGTTCTTAAGTACACTTTATGTCCAGCAACTCTTGCTTCTTGAGTCCAGCCACCTCTTCTTTCGGGAAGAAGGAATCTTGGTCTATTTACCCCAGCATAAGCCAATGATGGACTTGTTCCTGGGGCATAATTACCCTGCACAAGCATTGCTTCTTCTTCAAGAATTTTATTTACTTCTGGGTCATTTTCATCAGAGTCCCCCTCATCAGATGAAGCAGAGAGAGGTTGCGATGCTTTTGACCCATCTCTATAAATAGCAATAGCTTTTACACCAATTTTTGCAGATTCAAAATAACAGTCTTCAATATCTTGGACAGTAGCTTCGTTTGGCATATTCACTGTTTTAGAAATAGCTCCAGAGATAAATGGTTGGGCTGCAGCCATCATTCTTACATGTCCCATGTAGTGAATAAATCTCTCACCGTCTTTACCACATTTGTTTGCACAATCAAAAACCTCAAGATGTTCCTCTTTAAGGTGTGGAGCCCCTTCAATTTTCTGTGTTCCACAAATATCAAGATTTGCTTGAGCTATCTCATTTCTAGAAAATCCTAATTTTTCTAAGAGATTGAAATCAAAAGAAGTATATTCCTCTTCTTCAATTCCAAGATTTTTCAAAGTATCTTCACCAAGCACAAATACATTGAAAGCGTGTTGAATTTCAAAAGCACCTGGAAGA
>Ga0181592_10000130_pt1 | contig 49905 bp, 45 predicted proteins | sample 071ome_20_FD_133755 | JGI IMG/M metagenome (GOLD analysis project Ga0181592, IMG submission 133755) | Coastal salt marsh microbial communities from the Groves Creek Marsh, Skidaway Island, Georgia - 071412BT metaG (megahit assembly) | ecosystem: Environmental > Aquatic > Marine > Intertidal...
GCATCCTAAAGTTCTAAATCTAACTTCAAGCTCTTTAACTTCGTCATGATCTTGTAGTTGGTATCTCTTGTCATCATAAAGAAATATTTGTTCACCACTTACGACAACTTTTCTCTTTTTTGCAAAGTAAAGAGGAACAATTTTTATATTCTCCTTTTGAATATACTCCCAGACATTTAACTCAGTCCAGTTAGAGATTGGAAATACTCTAAAAGATTCTTTTGATTTTTTTAGGGTATTAAACAAGTGCCACGGTTCGATACTTTGGTTTTTTGGATCCCATCTATTATTTTGGTCCCTATGTGATACAACTTTTTCCTTTGATCGACTCGCTTCCTCATCTCTTCTTGCACCACCATAAATAAAATCATACTCACCCGCTTTAAGTGCAGCTCTTAATGCATTGGTTTTCATTACATCTGTGTAGTTTGAGTGACCAAATGGGTTAATCCCTGATTTCATTCCCTCTTTATTGGAATAAACAAGACCTTTTAATTTATTCTCTTTATAAATAGTATTTCTAAAATCAATCATCTCTTTAAACTTCCACCCTGTATCTATATGTAAAAAAGGAACAGGGATGTTGCTTGGGTAAAAGGCTTTTTTAAATAACTCAAGCAAAACCGACGAATCTTTTCCAATAGAATATAGAACTATTGGATTCTCTGAATCAGCATAAGTGTCTCTAATTACAGATATTGCCTCTTCTTCTAATTTAATCAAATGATTTTTCATTTAATTTTTATAATAACTAATATATTTAGATATATAGGGCGCTTAGCTCAGTCCGGCAGAGCGCTTCCCTTACAAGGAAGAAGTCACAGGTTCAAATCCTGTAGCGCCCACGAGGGTTTTCAGAAATATTTTGTTAAATTTATTTCAAATTCTAAATTTTTTTGTTTTGGTAATATATAACTTTATGAAAAAAGAAACGCTAAATTTTCAAGAATGCACAATTGAATTCATAGGTTAAGAGATTAAAGTCACCAATTGATGGAATTGGAAATTGCAAGGTGCAGCAGATCTGTACTTAGACGGCTAACATTTAGATCAAAATACAGATAAAATTACAAATCCATAGAATTTTCTTCTTTCAAAATACGATTATTCAGAAGATATAAAATCTATTGAAGTGTATGCATCATTTTTTTTAAACTTAAATTAAAAATATTAGTAAATGGAAATATTATCTACAAGATTATTAATCGTCGTCTGAATTTAAATCTTTTCTTAGGATGAGGTTCTAAAAACAAAAAAAGAATAAATTAAGTATTTTATTAATTTAAAACCATCTTTAAATCTCGAGATTTGAGTAGAACCATAAGTTCTTGATCTGTAGTGAATTGGGTACTCAATAATTTTGCGACCTGTAAAAGCTGCAGTAAATATCAAATCGAAATCTCCAAAAGGATCACTGTATTTAAGTTTTTTTTGCCACCAAATTAGATCATCGTACAATTCTCTCTTGAACACTTTAGTGCCACATAAAGAATCTGTTAATGGATAGCTAACAATTCCCCCAACAAAAAACTGAAATAATCTATTTCCTAGATGATTAATATATCTCATAGCGCCTTTCTCCATTTGGTAAATTAACCGCGTTCCGTTTACAAAATCTGCATTATTGCTATCTATAATTTCAAAAAAATCAGGAATAGTCTCAGGATCAACACTTATATCAGCATCTAAAATTGCTAATACATCACCGCTCGATTTTTGGATAGCTTCCCAAACTGCATTTGCCTTGCCTTTTCCTGATTGAATAAATGATGTAACTTGGAAATAATCTTCTGAATCTGAAATCATTTTTGCAACATTAACTGTATTGTCTTCGGAAATACCGCAAGGTATAATAATTTCATATTTTTCAACTTTTGGTATTCTATCAATAATATTTTCTAGATTTCCTTCTTCATTTTTTGCTGGGATTATTATAGTTTTTTTATAATTTTGAAATTCTTTTCCTTTTAGCCTATAAATAGAGTAAGTTTTAATCCCTAAATTGAAAAAGAAAAATAATGACTCTAATATCCTGTTAAGTAATGTGCCTAAGCCAAATAATTTAAAAGGTAAAATTTGCTTTGAAAAAGAGTTAATATAATCAAAACCATTTCCACTGATAATATTATTAATTTTATCATTGTGAATATAAGAGTATTTAAGTGTTTTATCCTTAAGCTTTAATCTTTCCAAAATTTTAATTATTATTTTATATTTTGAATTGAATGATGTAATTACTAACTTTCCGTTATCGTTCAAAAATTTAGAAAGAAGCTTAAAGAAGTTAAATATATCTGGATGGACTTCTACAATATCTGTAAGAATTATTACATCGTATTTTTTATCTATAATTAAATTTTCAGCTTCAATTTTTTCAATTTCCAAGTAAAGTATGTCTGTAGTCACTGATTCATTAATTTTATACTTTGACTTTGCGTTCACAATATGCAAAGATTGATTCTTTGAAACAAACCTTGAAATTTCTTTAGAATGTCTTGAGTAAAATGTTTTGTTCGAAATTTGAAATTTCACTTATACTCCATTTTTTATAAGTTACATGATAATATTCTAGTAACAATTAACCTATTTAAATTAAAAATGCTCAAATAAGACTTGATTTAACAATTATTTAAATCCTATTATAAAAAAAGGTAATGCAAACTATATCTATATTCACAACAATGACCAATCCTGAAGATAGGAATGATGCTTGGAAAGAAGCTCTAGCTTGCTATGAAGATCTTGCAGATGAAATAATTATAGTTGGCGAAGATTGGCCGTATGAATTTAAATGGGATCATATAGGTAAAACTTTCCAAGAAGGGTTCAACAAATGTAATTCTGATTGGGTAATAAGAATGGATATCGATTATTTTTTTCATGAGAATGATATGACTAAAATTCGCAAAGCTATTGAAAAATTTAAAAACTTTCCCACAATATCATTTCCTCAGTATCAATTTTTTACACCAGACAGATACCAATTAAAAACAAGACTCTGTGTAGCTTTTAACAAGAGACAGTATCCTAACATTAAGCTAAACGGGGGTGGTGATTTAACCCTTGCAACATTAAATGACAAACTTATTGATCCAAAGAAAGTTCCAAATGTATTTATTCCTATTTACCAATATGAGTCTATTTTTAGAACAAGAGAAATAATTGAAGAGGACAGGGCTAGATTCTCAAGAGCTTGGTTTAGACATTTTTCGGATTATGGAGATAGAGGTGGTGAATTACCAAAGGAAGCATTTAAATCATGGTTTGATATGGTTAAAAACAGATATCCTAAGCATAACTTCAGAATCCAAATGGATAAGCATCCTAAATACATTTCAGAAAAATTACACACAATTAATGAAAATCAATTTGGATATGATGCTTTTGGATTACAAGATAGTAACAAAATTTTATTTAAGAACCACCTCAAAGGTTTAAGAGAAAAATACATTAATCATTTGTTACTAAAAAAATACTCTATTAAAAGTTATTACAAAGGTTAGGTAAAAATTTTATTTTTTAAATTATCGTAAAAAGTTTTTAAATTGTAATTATTAACAACTATATCTTTTGCATTAGCCGAGATAGAATCCAGTAATGTATTTTTTTCATAAAAAGAATTAATATTTTCAACCCAGCTATTGAGACTATTGTTAGTAAATAATATATTTTCTTCGTGTTGAAATGAATCGTAATCCCAAAATCCTTTTGTTTTTGAAATCATAATTGGAATGCCTAAAGACATACATTGCAGGCTAACGCTTTGACCCGAGGGTTGTGTAGAGTCTTTTAAAGGTAGGATGCAAATCCTTGAATTTAAATAATAATCTTTAAGTGTTTCGTCAGAAATTGTTAAACTTCCCCACTTTCCTTCTAAAATTTTTACATTATCCAATTTGAGATCTTTTAAATACTGTGATTGAGAAATAAATAAGAAATCCTTATCGGGAATATGTTCTGCTATTTCTATCAATAATTTAAAGTCTCTATTCCCATCGTTACCAACAAATATAATTTGTTCATTTTTTGATGGAACAAATTCATCGTTACTCCAAAATTTTGTATCAATTGAAAAAGGAAAGTAGTGAAATTTTTTTTTGTGTTGAGGGTGGGTCTTCTTAGCAATTTTCAGTTCTTCTTTACCAAGAAAAAATAGATTATCCAAATTCCTCACCAATATCTTTATGACGTAAAAATGTATTGACTTTGCTTTAGGAAACCTAAGTTTTTTACTATAAAGTCCCATCACAAATAAGTGACATTTTATTTTTTTAATTCTTTTAATAAGAATTATTAAAAGTAGGGCTGAACAGCCAACACTTTCGTTAATCATAATTAAATGGTCTGTTCTGTATAAAGTTTTAAGATTATTAAGACTTAAAAGTTTTGATGTATAAAAAGGTAAGCTCACAAATTTTCTAAAAAAAATATCTACTAGTTGTACTAATTTATTTATTAAAGAAATTTTTTCATCAAATTCTATAATGTTTAATTTATAATTTTCTTTATCAAAGTAGTTCAAGCCATAAAAGAATTCGCTTGCTTGAATATTATTTTTTTCAATATATTTTTTTCTACCACTAGCAAAAATATAAGTAATGTTTTTCACAATACTTATAATAAATAATTAATTAATTAATATTAATAATGTGAACATTGGATTCTTTTTTACTTATGGTTACTCTTTAAAAACTTGGAAAAATTCTGGGAACATATCAAGAGAATTACAAATTCTTGAATTGCTAACTGAAAGATACGATATAACTTTTACATTGTTTACTTATGGAGATGAGGATGATTTTAAAATAATAGAAAAAAATAAAAAATTTAAAATAGTTCCAATTTATTCAAAAATAAAGCCAAGCAATATAAAAATTATTAATTATTTAAAGTCATTTTTGATACTATACAAGTTTAAAAAAGAGATAAAAAATACGAATATTATTCATCAGCATCAACTACTTGGATCATGGGTTACTATCTTCATAAAATTTATTTTTAAAAAACCTTTATTAATCAGAACTGGTTATGACATGTATTTGTTTTCAAAATTTGAAAATAAAAATAGATTTCTTGTTGTTCTTTATAAATTATTAACCTTGATCTCTCTGAAATTTTGTGATTTGTATACTGTAACCAGTAAAAGTGATAAAAATTTCTTAGGAAAAAAATTCAAAAAATATTCATATAAGATTTTGCTGAGGCCAAATTTTGTTGACAATAATTTTCAAACCTTGATCGAAACAAGAAGCTCAAAAAAAATATTATCTGTTGGAAGATTAACTTATCAAAAAAATTTCGAGTTATTAATAAATCAGTTTAAAAATTCTGATTTTGAAATAGATATAGTAGGTGATGGTGAATTATTAAAGCCATTGAAAAGTCTTGCTAAAACAAATAATGTAAAAGTAAATTTTTTAGGTAATGTAGAATTTTCAACTCTTCTCAAATTATATAATAAATACTTTTTTTACGTTTCAACTTCTTTGTATGAGGGTAACCCAAAGTCTGTGTTGGAAGCTTTAGCCTCAGGTTGTATAGTTCTTGCAAGTAATATACCCAATCATCAAGAAATAATAGAAAATGAAGAAAATGGTTACTTATTTGATTTGGAGAATCCAAACATAGTCGAGCTTTGCAAAAAAATTACGGAAGACAAAGATTTAATAAACAAAATCTCTTCAAATGCTACAAAATATTTGGAAGAAAATAATTCAATAGACTTGTTGGCTCAGGATATGTCGCTTGACTATGCTACCCTTATTAAATCCTAGTTAAATAATTTTCAAGCACATAAAGCTTCCATATCCTATTTGCATTCATTCTTGACTTTCTCAGAGTGAGTAAGTTAATTTTTTTCAAATTCAGATAATCATTTATCTTTCCATATTGCAAGGTTTCATAAACAAAGTCAGAATTTTTTGAAACCCAACCTTCTAAATCAAAAATAAAGCCTGCCTTCTTCCTGTAAACAAATTCCTCTGTAAAATCATTTAATAAATATTTTTTGAGAACATTTTTATTCATATTTAACGATTCAACACTGCTGGTAGACAAAACATACTCTACTAATTTATGATCTACAAAAGGTGATCTTACCTCTAGTGAATTTTGCATCGAAGTTCTATCAACTTTAAACATCATCATTTCTGGAAGATAATATTTATAATCTTGAACTAATAAAGCTTTGTAATTCTCTAATCCTGGTATTAAGTTAATATTTTTATTGATTTTGTTTTTATTTATTCCAAGTAAATTTAAAAATTTATCGTCCTCAAAATATGAGCTGTATGCTTGATTTATATTTTTTGATTTTGATAAAAAATAGTTTCCAGTTCCTAAAATATTTGGATAGATAAAATATAATTTGCTTAAAAAGTTATCATAAATTGAATTTTTTGAGATAGAATTTTGAATCCTTTCATACCCTCCAAGCAACTCGTCTCCACCATCACCAGAAATTGCCACTTTGTATTTTTTGGAGATTTCTTTTGAGAGAAAAAATGATGGTACAACTGATGGGTCCGCGTAAGGTTCATCTAGGCACTCTAACGCTGAATTGACTTCATCAATATTCAGGTCGGTCGAAATGGTGATAGAAGAGTGATTTGTGTTATAAAGACTGCTTACTTGATTTGACCAAGTGCTTTCATCATATTTTTCATTATCTAAATGTACTGAAAAACTATTAACATTTATCTCCTGTTGAATCATATTTTTAATTATTGAAGTTGAATCAATTCCACCTGATAAAAAATTAGCAACGGGTACATCAGCAACAGATCTTATTGCTACTGCCTCATCAAAATTTGAAAAAAATTCGTCATTACTAAATTTTTTATTATCAACAAAATTTTCAAGTTCCCAGTATTTTCTTTTGTTAATTATAGATTTGTTTGACAAATCAATTTCTAAAATAGTCGAAGGCTCTAATTTAAAAATTCCCTCCAAAATAGTATTAGGAGACGAAACCACTCCATATCTCAAATACTCATTAAGTGATTGACTATTTATATTTCTGTTAAATATTTTTTTTAATGTTTGTAAGTTTGATGAAAAACCAATTTCTTTGTTTCCTGTGTGGTAGTAGAGCGGCTTTTGACCAAGCCTATCTACAGCTAAAAATAATTTACTTTTTGTTTGATCAATAAACGAAATTGCAAATTGTCCTCTCAATTGATTAACATAGTCTATTCCGTAGTATGATATTCCGTTCAACACAACTTCAGAATCTGAGTGGTCTGTTTTAAAAGTGACTCCTTTTGAAATTAAATCTTTTCTTAGCTCTCTATGATTGTAAATTTCTCCATTGAACATAAGAGTATTTTTTTGATTATTTGACAACATAGGTTGGTTAGCATCGTCAGACAAATCAATAATTTTTAATCTATTAAAAGATAAATATAAATTACCTAGTTTGTTAGAGTCTTGTAGAACTTTTGTTGAGTCTGGACCTCTACAGGTCATATAGTTGTTTGCTGATGCCAAGTTTTCTACATTTAATGAATTATCAGTAAGCAAACCTAGAAAACCGCACACATGATTATTATATATAGTTTATTTGTATAATATATTTAGGAAATTGGATACTAACAATAAAACTTTAAACTTTTTATATTGTTTTGACTACAACTACAATAGTCAAGCATATTCATCAATGATTTCATTATTAGATTTAGTAAATGAAAAAATTCATATTCACATACTTCATAATGATTTAGAAAAAATTAAAAATATACCAGAAGAAATTAAATCTCATAAATACCTTGATTCAATTAATACATATGAATTTAAAAATAATGGAATTGATTTTCCAAATATTGATGACACTCACATTTCTGAAGCTACATACTACAGGCTATTTATAGATGAGTATTTACCTAACAATATTCAAAATATAGTTTATATAGATGCAGATATCATATGTTTAAAGAATCCAATTGAAGCAATAAAGGAAAAGGTGGAGATATTAAATAATTCAAATTTTGTATTCTGTGCAAAAACTGAATATAGAAATAACTTTGAACCAGCTGAGCTTAAAGAAAAAATGACCAATTCTTTTTTCAAGAAGTATTGGCCTTTCGAAAGACTTAACATTAATGAAGTTTATTTTAATGCTGGGTTTTTAATTATAAATTTAAACAGGTGGCGTGAAAATAATCTTACATTTAATTTTTTAAAAGAAATGGATTTAATAAAAAATAATATTGTTGCATGGGATCAAGATGTAATGAATAGTTATATTAATGGGCAGTATATTGACTTAAGTATTGATTTCAACTGTTTGGCAGAAAAAATAAATAAACTATCTAAATTTCCTTATTTTCTTCATTTTTCTGGAAGTAAAAAACCTTGGAATACTGATGGGACCTTTAATTACGAAGCAAATTTTTATCACAAAAACTATTCAAAAGTTCATGACAATTACTTTCATATTTCCCATAACTGGAAAACAAACTCAACCAAACAGTGGTTATGGTCATTAATTTCTTTAAGCATTTTTAAGTTAAAAAAACCTCTGAAATACTGTAATGAATTTTTAAGAAGTCTTATAAAATAAGCAATGTACATAAAAAGTTGAGTTGAAAATTGAAAATAATAATATTCGGTAGTAGGGGCCTTGTGGGGTCTGCTTTAAACAAACGACTTCAAGAAGAAAGCAGCGATTTAATTATTCTTCCAGCAACCAGAAAAGAAGCTGATTTATTTTCTTACAATGAAACAAAAAAATTAATAGATGATTTTAAACCAAATCTAATAATTAATGCTGCAGCTAAAGTTGGTGGAATTTTATCTAATAATGAAAATCGAATGGAATTTATACTTGAAAATTTAAAAATAAATATGAATATATTAGAGAGTGTTAAAGAAAATAATAAAATTAAGATTGTTAATCTTGGAAGTAGTTGTATATATCCTTTAGGTGTTGAAAACCCAATTAACGAAACTGCATTAATGTCTGGTAAGCTAGAGCCAACAAATTCTCCTTATGCAATGGCAAAACTTGCAGCTATTGAAATGGGTGATGCTATGAATAAGCAATTTGGACACACAATTATCAACCTTATGCCAACAAATCTTTATGGTCCTAATGATAATTTTTCTGAAAATGACAGTCACGTAATACCAGGGCTAATTGCTAGAATGCAAAATTCAAAAACAAAGGGGGACAAAACTTTTAATGTTTGGGGAACAGGAAAACCGTTAAGAGAGTTTCTTCACTCTTATGACTTAGCTGATGCCATATGGTTTATTGTTAAAAATGACATAGAGGAAAAATTAATAAATATTGGAAGTGGCAGTGAAATAAGTATAAAAGATTTAGTAAAAATAATTCAAAAAACAATTGGATTTAATGGTGATATTAAATTTGACACTACAAAGCCTGATGGAAATCCCCGAAAATTATTAGATTCTTCAAAAATTTTTGAACACGGCTGGAAACCTAAAATTAATTTAAAAGATGGGTTAGAAAGTACTTACGACTGGTATTTAAATAATTATATAATTAAAAAATAGGGTTTTCCCAAGTAGGTTTCAGAAGTCCTTTATCAACAAGAACTTTTTCTTGCTCTGCAAGTTTTAAATCACTTTCAACCATCATTTTTACTAGCTCTTTAAAACTAGTTTCTGGCTTCCAACCAAGTTTATTTTGTGCTTTAGTTGAATCACCAAGAAGATGCTTTACCTCATTGGGTCTTTCATATTTTTCAGAAGTCACCACAAAATCTTCCCAATTTAGACCAACAGCAGAAAAAGCTTCTTCAGCAAAATCTTTTACTGTATGTGCTTCCCCAGTTGCAAGTACCCAATCCTCTGGTTCAGAATGTTGCATCATTAGATACATACCTCTGACATAATCGCCTGAAAAACCCCAATCCCTAGCTGCAGATAGATTTCCAAGTGTAAGCTTGGATTGCAATTTTAGATAAATGCGACCAACAGCTCTAGTTATCTTCCTTGTGACAAAAGTTTCCCCTCTTAAAGGTGATTCATGATTAAATAAAATTCCATTTACAGCAAATGTGCCATAAGATTCTCTATAGGTTCTTGTAATCTCATGAGCAAATACTTTGCCAACTGCATATGGACTCTTTGGAATAAATTTAGAATCTTCATTTAAAACTTGTTCATCTATGCCACCATACATTTCAGACGAGGATGCTTGGTAATATTTTATTTCATGTTCACTATTTTTAACCGCTTCAAGTAAAGTAATTGAACCAACTGTGCTTGTTTGCGTTGTGTATAGTGGATTTTTAAATGACACCGCAACATGAGACTGAGCAGCTAGATTGTAAATTTCTTTAGGATTAATTGAACTAATTAAATTATTTAATGAAGACGAATCTAGGAGGTCAGAGTAATATAATTTAAGTTGTTTTGAATCTTGATATTCAGCAATTAGAGGGTCAATTCTTGAAGTATTAAATGTAGAAGATCTTCTTATGGTACCGTGAACTTCATAACCTTTTTCTAACAACAATTTTGATAAATAATAGCCATCTTGACCAGTTACACCTGTTATAAAAGCTTTCATAATTTAATCATAGCCATAGTGTTCTTTTAAATTTTAAATACTTTTTTTGAACAAAGAGAAAATCCAACAACAAAATAAAATATCAATGGAAAATGAGAATTTTCCATTGATGCATCAAATAGCGAAGCCAAAAATAATGGGGCTACAAAATTGATTACTGCAAAAGATTTTCTCTCTCTAAGTAAATTAAAAATAAAATAAATGTAAATTCCAAGATGTATAAGCCCACCTCTGGCAAAAATATTTATAAGAAAATTATGTACATTTTCATTAGTCCCATCATCTCCAGATCTAAATGGATCATCCATTGCTGGTATCTTTTCATTAAATTGATAGCCCATCCATATTTTTCCAGTTTTATTTAAGTCAATTACAATATCCTGCCAAATTTGAAGTCTCCAATTTAAATTCCCATCCGAAGAGAAGATTCTATTATTATTAATGTAAATAAGCCTGTCTTCATCTTCTATAGGTACTGCCCTGTAGCCTGTAACAAATTCAACTTTATCATCTACATCTGAGAAGTTAAAAAATCCTGATTTTGTAACGAAGAATAATGATTGGAGCAAAACAGCAACTAAAATAAAAATTAAAATTGCATTTCGCCTAATAGTACTTCTAAAACTTTGTTTCATATAAAAAGCTTCTAATAATACAAATAAACAAAACGATATAAAAGCACCTCTACTTTTGTAAAGCAACAAAGGAAGGTACAGCACACTTAAGACAAGAAATAGCTCTAAAGAAAATCTTTTATTGGTGCTCAGTCTATTATTTAAAAATATTGTAGTTATCGTCATTATTAAAATATCTGAACCTTTGTGATATTCAAATTTGTCTGAAAAGTTTAAAAAAATACTCTGATAGCTGTCCGGTATTCCATAAATTGAATAAAAATATATAAATATACAAATAAAGAAAAAGGGATAAATATTTTTTTGTGAAATATTAGAAGTATTACCAATTACTAAACCAAGAACAATAAATCCTAATGACCATATGTAAGAACTTGATTTGTAGATATATAAGTTTGAAAATGAACCATCAGAATAAAATACAAGTAATAAAAAAGTTAAAGTGAACAAAATTAAAGATAAATAAATTTGATTTGAATTAATTTGTTCAACTATGTTTGATTTAAATAAAATTGTCATAAAAAGTATTAGAAAAACAAATGATGTTAGTATGGCTAGTTCACCAACCCTAAACCCTAATATATTTACACCCATAAATGTTCTTGAAAGCAAAAAGACAAATACAAAAAATACATATACTAAATAATGAAAATATTTGTTCGAGATTAATTTTTCGAGTTTTGAAACAATCATGGTTTTATAACTTTCAAATCTTCATTAGACACATCTAGGCTTTCAAGAATCATATTAATAGCCCATATACAAAGGGTAGTACCATGTAAATCTGCAACATCAAGTCCTTTAGAGATTTTAACACCGTAATAATGAGTCTGAGATTTATTTTCAAAATAAGAAAACCCTTTATCAGAGTGGTTGTAAAGCTTCATTATTTCTTCTAAAAGTTCTAAAAAAAGAACTTGGACTTCTTTTCTTCTATGATTATCTTGTTTTATACATTTATATAGAACGTAAACATAATCAACAACATCACAGCCTTCAATATGTGGCTTATTGTCTATACAAAAATCAATTAGTTTTTTTGGATCATGGATTTGAACTCCTAGCCAATCTAATCCAGAAATTACTTTCATAGCACCATTTATAATCTCTCGAGTATTTTTTAATCCGCTATCGTGGTACGAACCAGTTTCTATATTCAGCTTTGTTAAAATAAATGGTTCAAGTATTTCTGTAAAGTTAAAATTTTGGGTTTCAGAATAAACACATATTGAAGAAAACTGCGCACCTGCATCCCATGGCCTTTTCCAATTAAGTGAATTTAAATAGTTAAGTACAGCATCATTGTCAGAATATTTATTTTCGATTTTAATTTTATTGTTGTATCCAATTTCATAAAGTGTACTTATGGCTTGTTTGTTATCTGCATTTAATGCCTTTTCAAGATCTTGTTGCTTTGAAGAAAAGTTGAATTTTCCTGTTTTATTTAGAGTATCTTTCAATAAATATTTAAATGTTGTGGATGAAAGATTTTTGTAAGATTTATACAACTCGTTGTCTAAGAAATAATTTTTAGGAAAACTTGTATGAGTTTGAAATGAATTTACAAAATTTACATACCCATTTTTTTCAGAATCAGATAAATTGTCCCACTTTCCAGTCATATAAAATATTTTTAAGGCATAACATGTAAACCCCAAACTAAGAAGGTTTCCATTTCTAGTTAAACCTTTTGATAATGGGAAGTGAGAAAAAGAATCCTTTTTTTTAAGCCTCATAACAAAATCAGCAGCTTCATCATTAATATTCCAATAGAAATTCTTATCAATCATCTGTTGCCCTTTACAAAACGAATTAAAGAAGTTTTCAATGACAAATAAATTTGGTCTCTAAATATTTTTAAAAATTTATTTTTAAAAATAAAAAACCTACCGCTAAATTTGCTATATTTTTTAATTTTTGAATTGTCTTTTTGCGCTAAAAGAATGTTGAACAGTTCATAAAATTCATTACACATCTTGTTAGCACTAAATGGATAATCATTCATTGCTCTTTTCAAAGTGGAGTAATTTTTCCTTACATATTCAAGTTGATCTTCAAAATTATTATCAAAGCTAACTCCATAATTTTCACAATATTCTGGAATACCTCCACTGTCAATATAGAGTATCGGAAGACCACATTGCGCGGCTTCAATGTGGTGATTGCCTGATGGTTCATTTATAGAAGCAGTAATATAAATATGATGCTCCTTAATTTTTTTAGCAAGCTCGAGTCCTGCTAAAGGTGGCCAAATTTTTGTATTATTAAATTTATAATCATTATTCATATTTCCTATATATGTGAATTCAATTTTATCTGACCACCTGTTTGAAGAAATTAAATTATCAATTTTTTTATATGTTTCAAAACCTTTATTTTTGTGATTACTCCAATGATGTGTAATGAGTTTAAGTTTTTCTGTTTTTTTCCAATATGAAGAATTTTGTGTATTGAAAATCTCTTTGTTGGCACCAGCGAGAATTACTGACGTTTTGTTTTTCTTCATTCCCAAATTAATGTATATGTTCCTTAACCATGAACTTACAAACACAACATGATCAGCACAGTTGCTTGCTTCCATATAAAAACTATTGATGTTTTCTGTTCCTTTTCTTTCATCACATTCATTTATTCGTTGTACAACAACCACTTCATTGTTAACAAACTGTTTGTACTTTTGAATATCAATATGATTAAACGATGATGATGATTCTTTTCTACCTCTTGGATCAGTTAATAGGATTAGGTCTATATCTGGTTCTGATAAATCGTAGATTACTTCATGATTATTTTCTACTAAAAAATTTGTTAAGTTTTTAACAAATAAATTTCCTCCACCCCATGGACCGTCAACAATTCTTGATCCGATACTAACTTTCATGTAGTTTCTCAAACATTTCAATATATAACCTCATACCCTGAGGAATTGTAAATTTTTTAGCATTTTCGTATGAAATCTCTATATTTGGGCTAGCTTGAGAAAAGTTTGATTCATCAGAAAAAATAGACTCTTTACTTAGAACTTCACTTGCAATTCCTACATCAGTGGAAACTATTGGAGTTTTAATTATTGATGCCTCCATAATAGCCTGTGGGCCCCCTTCTATTCTTGATGAAACAATATATAGATCAATTATATTATAAAGTTCATTGAGCTCTTCTAGATTAACCATTTCTAAATATTTAAAATTTATATTATTTTCATTAAATTTATTAATTAAATAGTTTCTTCTTTTTCCTGATAATAAAACTGTAAGATTTGGATTTTTTTTTGATATTTTCTGTAGTATTTTGAACAAAATATCAGGTCCTTTAATGAGTTTTGGACTAATCAAATCACTACCTTCAGTGTCTCTCTGAAAACTTCCAACAATATAGTCATTGTTTGAAAATCCATACTTTTTTCTCAACCCTTCTTTATCTTTTATTTCAAACCAAATATCTGAATCAACCCAAAATGGTATTGAGACTATCTTTTTGTTAGTGAGCGTTCTGACCTGTTCAGCAGTTTTATTTGAAATTACATGATAAATATCTACAAATTTATCTCTTTCGTAAAATTCAATTTTGTCGTCATCATCAAATTTAGAAAAATCTATATGATAAATGGAACAAACAACTTTTTTTTTCTTTAATTGTCGTTTTGATATTTTTTTCCATGTCCAAGGTGCGATTATCCAAATTATGTCCGATTTTGTAATACTTCTAGTCGAAATATTAGAATTGTTTAGCAACCAATCATTTTTAAATCTATCTACAACCCAGGATTCATTTAAATTACTTAAGTAAACTTTCATACTTTTTTTGATTCTAACTCATTAAGTTTATTAGCTTTTTTAAAAAAAATTTATTTACTAAGGAATTATGTTTTTTTTAACACAACTTGCAAAATATTTCTGTTCATTTAAATATATTGTAGAAATATTGTTACTCATATTTGAATTATATAATGATGAGTCCAATATCTTAATTTTGTGATTTCTTTTTATGAAATCATACATGAGTTTGTAATCTTGTGCATAATAAAATTTTTCATTGTAATATCCTAATTTTTTCATTGTTTTTGACCTAATCATTAAACTTCCGTGAATAATTGGATTTTTGAATTTTATTAGGTATTTGATAGGTATAAAACGACTGAGTCCCGGTATTATTTTGTTAGAATGAACAATTGTTGTCCTTGTTGAACATGCATCATAAGTTTTTGATTCTTCTAAAAATTTTACCTGTTTGCTGAACCTTTCCCTCTCTGAAAAGTCATCCCCATCCTGTCGCGCAATATAATTTCCGTTTGCTTTAGATAAAAGAATGTTCAACGATTTTGTTAAGCCAATATTTTTATCATTTTTAAAAACTTTTATCCTTTTATCTTTTTTGGCTAAATTTCTTAACATCATGAAAGAATTATCGGTTGAGTTGTCATCAACAATCAAAAATTCAAAATTTTTATAATTTTGATTTAATATACTGTGTACAGATTTTTCTAAAGTAGATTGATTATTATAAATTGACATTACTACAGATATGAGTGGAGTATTCTTGAGCATCTAATGAAGTCCACTATTAAATTGGTTTTGCATGTTTTCATTTGAAAGCAATTTTTGAAAGTGTTTAAGCAAAATTTTACTTGTCTTATTTAAAAAATTTTCATCATTTAAAAGCCTTATAATTCTTGATAGAGATTCATAGTCAAATTGTTTAAAAGCAAATGGATAATCCTTGGGGAAAAATTCTGGCATGCTACCAAAATTTGGATAAATGGAAGGAACCCCATGTATTGAAGCCTCACTTAAGAGTCTTGGTTGGCCTTCATACATTTCAGTTGCTGTCATGACTGCTCTTGATCTTTTAATTTTTTCAAGAACTATATCATTATCTACTTCATCATAAAAAGATATATTATGATATGAAAATTTTGACTTTAAAATTTCACTAAGGTCTCCAGCACCAAAAATTTGAAGTTCTAATTTATCCATATCTGCTTTTACCCACGCATTTAGCATTTCGTATAAACCTTTAGATTCAGTAAGCCTCCCCGCATAAACTACAAAATTGCTTTTTGGATTATATGCTGTAACCTGCTCTTCAACTGTTGAAATTGGATTATAAAACAAATTTACCTTTTTGCTATTTACTCCTGTGCTTGTAAGAGTTTTATAGTGAAAATTACTTAAGACAAAAATTTTAATAGGGTTGTTTTTAAGAATTTTAAAGTATTTTTTCGAATACAATATCAAAAATATAGATTTTAGAAAAGACTCTTCATAATACTTGTTAAAAATTAAAAATTTTTTAAATTGTTTTGAACAAGCTGGGCAATAATTATTATTTTTTAGATGATTTTTTAAAAGCCAGTATCTTCCACATTCATATCTAAAGTTATGAATTTTTAAAACAGTCTTAATGTTATTTTTTTTTAATATTTTAAATATTCCAAGGCTTAACTTGAACCAAGTATTGTGAATGTACACAAAATCTGGTTTAAAAGACTCTAATTTATCCGTAAAAATAGAGTTAGATTTAAAATTTGAGATTGTAAAAAAGGAAATGATGTCAAAAATATTTAATTTTGATGAATTATCAAAAAAAAGTAATTCAACTTCAAAATTTTTTTTTAAAAATTCAATTTCATTCCAAATATTAGAATCTTCACCTCCTTTAATTTTGTATTTTGTGTGAACAACTAGTATTTTTTTCATTTTTTAGAATTCAGAATATTTAACATTTCTTTTTTCATTTTCTATTTCAATATTAAGTATTCCATTTACTCCTTCAAAGCTATTAGGATCGTGAGTTGAATTTATTATTGTTACATTTTGCTCTGTTAAAATGTTAAATATTTTATTTTTTGTTATTTTATCCAAGTTAGCAGTTGATTCATCCAAAAGAAGAATCTCTGGTTCTGATAGTAAAGCCCTTATAAAAGCAATTTTTTGCATCTGGCCTGATGATAAGCTTTTATTATTAATTTTTCTTGAAAGATCGTAGTTAGAGTTTTCTTTGAAAGTGTCAAATTCTTTTAGATATTTAAGAATTACATGATCTTTGATATCATTTTTATTTCCATAAAGAATATTCTTTTTTAAGCTGGTGTGGAAAATTATAGGATTTGCTCCTATATAAGCAAATTTTTGAGAAAATGTTTCAACTTTTCCTGCATCAGAGTAAAAAATTCCTCCTAATAGTCCAAGAATTGTGCTTTTGCCAGAACCATTTGGGCCTAATACAATTGTATGTGAGTTCTTTTTCAGAGAAAAGTTAACATTTTCAAAGATTGGTTCTTCACTATTAAAGTATTTAAATGAAACATTTGAAAATTTTATTTTTTCGTCTCCAATAACTTTATAATTTTCTTTATTAGCTACAATTTTATTTTTTTCAAGTTCTTGAAATTTTTCAATATGAACATGTGAATTAACAATTTGATTCAAATTAGTAAATAAACCACTTAACGATTGAAACAATCTAAGTGTCACACCAATAAAAACTAAAGTTATTTTCTCTACATATGAAGTTAATGAAATAACAGTAGCTAAAGTTACCATAGCTAATAGACTTGGAAGAAATTGATTATATAAGCCGTATTTTATATTCTCAAGTTGATTATAAATATGTTCTTGAATCGTTGTCTCAAAATTTAAAAGTTCATCTTTTTCTTTTGATAGAAGCTTTATTAAAAAAAGATTTTCTACAATCTTTTGAATTCTTCTATTTGCTTCCTGTCCTTTAATAAAAGTTTCATGCATATATAGTCTTGATTTTTTAATTATAAAATTTATAGGATATGCCAAAACAATTAAACCCAAAGCAAAAAATGTAACTACGGTTGGGTCCGATAACAATAAATAAACTGTGTAGGCAACAATTTGAAGCAAACTATTAAGAAAACTTGCAAAGCTTGAATAAAAATAAGATACATGACCTGATAGTGAATTAATATAGTAATAAGCATCAGCAACCGAATAATTCTTTTTATCAAAAATTTCACTTAACGTATAGACTTTCAAATTTTTTGATACATTAAATTCTATTTTTCTTAAGATAATTTGTTGCATATACATAAAAACAAATCTAAGAATTACTATGAAAATCAATACAAACTTAAATCTTTGTATGAAAATTAAAAAATTATCAATTATCAACAAACCGGAATATTGATCAACTATTAATACTGAAAAAATTGAAATTATTAATATGTCTGCCAAGGCAGTCAGTTGAGAAAGAGCTACGGAAGTAATTATTAGGATTTTTTTATTTTTTGTCCTGGTGACTTTCGACACATACAAAATGTCATTAATTATTTTTTTAATTCGCAACACTTTAACTAGTATATATATGTTTTTAGTGAACTATTAAAAATCTTTTATCAAAATATTTTTTTTAAACAATTGAGTAGTAAAAATTCAATATCTTACTTTGTAAATAAAGAATCTAATTTATTTTCATAAAAATAGTCTTCTAGGTAGTAGTTGAACTCTTTAAAAGATATATCATTAAAATCTAAATCTGAAAGATCTTTACTGTTTACAAAATTGATTGAAATACCGCTTGTTAATTCTTTATAGTAATTTTTCATTTTGGGAATAATTTCTTGGATAGGTATTGAATTTAAAAAAAGTGACTCATAGTACCTTACATTAATAAATTTTCCAGCTCCAAGTGGATTCAATACATATTTGTACTTTGAAATTAGGTTTAAATACTCTTCATATTTAATAGATCTTGTAGATTCGATTATTTCAACAGGGATATCAATGTATTCCTGGATTCTATCCAGTACTTTTCTTCTTGATTCATATGCAGAACCTTTAGTTTGACCATAAAAAACTACTTTGTTGTTTTTATCTTTTACAGGGTTTTTAAAATGAAAATTTTTACTTAACAGTTGCTTATTTTTAAACGGCGTTCCTTGAATTTTTATATCATCAATATCAGATAAAATTTGTGTCAAGGTGTTGATCTTATTTATTTTTTTTTGAGTTTTTAAATTATATTTCCAATGTGAAGAATAAACTTTTTCGGTATTAAATATAATCACATTCGTTTTTGCAGAATTTAGCTTTTTTATGTTTTTTTTGTCTGTAATTTTATTTTTGTGAGATTCAAAATGTTCATCTATAATTACTAAATTTTTAATATTGTCGACTTGGTTAATTTCATCGATGAGAATGAAATTATTCTGGAAGTAGTTGTTTAGAGCTTCTTTATAGTTTTTATATAAACTAATATCAATATTTGCTGTTTCAGTTGTCCAAAGTATACAGTTCATCAGTACTATTTAAGTATATAAATACATATTGGTTGTTGCTTTTAAAAATTATATTCTAACAAATAAAAAATTTGGAAACTTGTTTGTATTTACTAATTTATAATTATTAAATTTTAATTTTGTAAAAATAATAAAGGCGCGAATATATGGCCTAATAAATGTTGTTCTAAGTTCATCAAATTCAACTAATATTTGGTCAGGAAATATATTATTTTTTAATATATCTGGAATTACTAAATTTTCAGCCCCTTCAATGTCCAGTTTTAGAAGCGCAATATGTTTTATATCGAATTCATTTACTATATCCATAATCCTAGTTGTTAATACAGTAATAAATTCTTCTGTCTTCTTGAAGTCCATTTGAAAATTTGAAATGCTATAACTTACAAATTCATTATTAATTGGAGGATAAAACTTTACAGATTTATTAGATTTGTTAGTTATTGCCTTATCAACAAATTTTAAATTATTTTCGTTGATTGAATTTAAATCATATGAATCTGAATCTTGTTTGCCTGTGGATAGATTATATTCTTTTGTGCTTTGCTTACCAAAACGTTTTTTTACTTGTTTATAGTGTGTTATTGCACGAGGAGTAGGATCAACCAACACAACACTGCATTGATATTTGTTAATTAATTCTATATCAAATGAAATGTCTTCCCCTACACCTGCAGATATTACATTTAATTGTTCATTTTTATCTAATGGAATAAATTGCCAACCTCCATAAGGAGTTCCTAATTCCTCATAGGGTATATTCACTGACAAAAATTTAACATAAATCAAAAATAGCTTCTTAATTATTTTGAACATTTTAGTGGAAATTATCTTGAGAATTATTAATTCTTTTAAAGTAACAATCGAATAATTTAAGCTCATTGTTCTTAAAAGTATGATTTATTGTACCTATTAATTTATAACCATACTGACTAAGAAAATTTAAAGTATCTTCAAAAGTTTTTCCATCATTCGCTATTTCCATCTTAATTATATTAATTGATGATTTTTCTAATAACTTCTTTGCTGAATGCAGTATATCTAAGTCTGATCCCTCAGCATCAATCTTTAGTAGGTCTATAAAAAAAATATTGTTCATCCTACAATACTCATCAACAGTAAGTGTCTGAACTTTATGCTTGTTAACCATTTTCCCAATATTAAATTTTTTTTCTTTAATTGTGGATTGTGAAGATATAGAGTTTTCATATACTTCACTCTCTCCAATAAAATTGCTAATAGCAATGTTATTAAATTGAAAACAGTGCTTATCTGAAAATTTAATACTTTGTTGAAATTCTATATTTGATGATATCGGATCAAATGAGTGAAATGATAAATTAATGTTTTTACATTTCTTTGATAAAATTTTTAAAAAACTACCCATATTAGAGCCAATGTCAAAAATTATAGAGTTATTCTTTAGTTCACTAATAATTAACTTGTCCTCTTTAAATCCTTTGGAGAAGAGATAGCTGATAATAAAATTGAGTCTTTGGAAATTATATAGAAAGTAGTTTTTCATTTTTTTCATGATGTTAAATTAAATTATACAGAAAAGAAACAAAGAATTATATGATGATAAAGCTTGAGAAAACTTTTTTAGTATCAATATATTTATTATTTACTATAATTTTTTGTAATTTTTTAATAAATTTATTTTTTAATTCATCTTTTTTAGCATCAATAAATGTAAATTTATATGATATTTTTTCAGGGTTGGTTCTTTTCATATTTCTTTTTTTTATGGGCAGGGCAATTCAAAAGTATTTCAAAATATCAAATACTTCTTTTTCTATTGTCATTTACTTATTTAGCTTTTTTTTGGTAGACACTATTATTTTGTTTGCGTATAAAGATTTTTCGTTTAATGAAGTGTTTGTTATTACAAATTTACTTTGGATTCTAACTTTGTTACTCAATGAAGAAAGTAGAAAATATCTGCTTAGCGGAGTTACTTTTTATTTATTCCATAACTATTTTTTCGAAATGAATAATACTTTACTTTCGAAAAACTTAAATATTCTTGGAGATGTTGAAGCTGTATTTTTTGAACAATCAAAAAATATTTATGAAAATAGTTATTATTTTTCTGTTAACAACTTTGTTATGGAAGGTTACCCTCAATTTATAAGCTACTTTCAGTCTCTATTCTTGAAATTTTCATCAATACAGGGTACTTATGACTTTTATAGTTTTACTTCACATATTGTTTTCTATTTGAGTATCTTGTTTTTTTTGGAATTAAATATTTCCAAAAAAAACAAGATTTTTTTGTGTTCATTGTTTTCAGTTATTATTTTTAATAGCTCTTGGCTACAATTTTTATTTACTACTTCATTAATGTCAGAAGGTTTGGTGAGTTTATTAACAGTCATAACTCTGTACCATGTTCTAAGAAATTTAAAAAATAATAACTACGAACTACTATTTGCACTCACTAGCTATGGGCTAATATATTTCTCTAAACAGTTCAATAGTTTCATAACTGTAATTTCAGTTTTGATATTTTATTTAATATTCAAAAAAATTAATATCATAATTTTTGGACTTTCTGGATTAATTTTTAAAGAACTTTTATATTCCTTTGTTTTTTTAAGTGTTAAGAAGGATCATCATATTAGGCAAATAGATGTTATAGATACATTTATTGATATAGTTTTATTTAGAGACTTGAAAATAGAAAATATAATTGAAATTTTAAGTAATCTATGGATTGATAAACCTATTTCTTTAATATTCGCAATATTTTATCTATCATTTCTTTATCTAATTATTTTTAATAAAAATCTTGAATTATTTAAAGTATCATCTTTTTTAATCATAAATTTAAATTTTTTAATGGTTTTTACTCTGTATGTTTCCGTTTGGCAAAATATGGAACTTGAGTCTCCAATAAGATACTTTTTAAACTACTTCCATCTAATGTTAGTTTTTATTTTTATCAGTCTTGAAAAGGAAAAATAGTTTTTATTTATATTTAACTCTATTTTGTTTTGTAATTATTACTTTTTTATTCTCAACAATCCAATAAAAATAAGTCGTGAAGTCATCAATTATTAAAGGTAATTCCTTATAGCAATTCTTTATAAATTTAAAATATATATTAAATATTCCCTGCTCGTTTGTGATTGAAGCAGGATATTTTACTGCTAGATCAACTAAATCTTTTTTTGTGCGAAGATCAATAATATTTGTATCAAAAAAAAGAATGCCAGTTTGAAAGTAGTTTGTTGTATTCAGATCAAATTTTTTGTTTAGCTCCAAAAAAAATTTACTTTCATTGTCAAATTGTGAAGATAATTTGTTTTTGAAATCAGGATAAGAGTCAGACCTAGCAAACAATTGACCTGATGGGGTGTTCTTAAGGATAGGATTTATTGGATAATGTATTTTCATATTTATATCTAAAAAGAAAACATAGTTCCACTTTTTGAAATATTCGTCAAATAAATGTATTTTGTGCCACTGAAATTTCTTAGTTTTATTTCTATTTGGCTGTCCATTTGTGTTTAGCGAATTGAGTAATTTTTCAATATTTTTATGAAATTTAATTTTTTTAAATCTCTTAACTATCACATTATCTTTATTTTTATTAAGAAAGAATATGAAAGTAGGAGTAAAAATTGATGTTAATATTATCAAAGTTCCGTTGTATTCACCTACTTCTCTTAAATCAAACAAAAATTTCTTTAGATATTTTCTAAGGTACTTGAAGTCAGCAACTACAACTACTGCCAAATTATTGTCCATTAGAATATTTTAATTATTTAAAAATAAATTTTATATTATTTAATCGAAAACTTTATGAACATAATAAAATTATTGAGTCAAAATAATATGTCCGAAATAAGTAATGAACTAATAACAAGTTTTAAATTCGCAACTTTATCAAATGTGATCTTCTCAGGTATATTTTTAGAAAATCAATTAGATGAATTGAACATATCGAAAGCTGATTACAAAATTGAAAAATTCAATAGTGGGTATTTAAGAATTAAAAATATCTCTGATTTTGAATTAAAAGAGAATGATATAATCTTTTCAAGAACTGAAGACTTACAATCACTGTTTTATATATTAAAAAATGTAAACCTAAAAAATATAAAACTAATTACACACCAAAGTGATATAAGTATTGATAAAAGTATTTTTAATAAAAAATCGTTATGCATATCAAAATGGTTTAGTGTAAACGTAAATATCGACAAAAAAGACTTAATTCCAATTCCAATTGGAATATCAAATGATCATCCAAAAAATTTAACATCTAAGAACTTTGAGAAAATTATTAATTCAAAAGAAATGTTTTTTAAAAATAAAAGTAATACAGAATTATTGTATGTAAACTTTCAAAAATCTACAAATTTTAATGAAAGAGATGGTATTTATAATCATTTCAGTAATCACGATTGGGCTCTAGTTCAAGAACCATCACAAGAAAAATCTGTATATATTGAAAAACTTAAATCGATTCAATTCACTCTTACTCCTTTTGGAAATGGAGTAGACACTCATAGGTTTTGGGAAGCATTGTATTGTGGATCTATCCCAGTTGTGAAAAAACATTTAACCTATACATATGCAAATGGACTTCCTGTTTTATTTGTTGAAAACTATCATGAAATATCAAAAGAAGACTTATTAAGTAAAGCGAGTGAGCTTTCTAGATCAAATATTAACCTAAATAAATTATTTTTTTCTTACTGGGAAGATCTCATATTATCCGATAAATTAAATTTTGAAACATCATTTCTAGTAAACAATACAAACTTTATTGCGAAATTTTTTGAAACAAAATATCAAATTATCACTATATTCATCAGTTATAAAAAAATAGTCATCTATTATTTAAAAAAAATCAAAAAATTTATATTTAACCTTTCTTAGGTAAAAATATTTTTAAAGCTTTTATATAAATCTTTCTTTGTTTTAGGTTTATATTTAAAGTAAGCAAGATTGAAAGTTGTATTATTCAAAATGGTGAAATACTTTAAGTTAAAGTTTTTTGAATTAACTTTTGAAAGATATCCGAATCTATTCAGACCGTCAAGCAAGCCTTTTATTTCTGGTGATTCTTTTAGAAATATCGCCAATCATGTATTTGATGAAACTAAATCATTTAAGGGAAGTGATGTAAAAGAAAAAGATATTGTATTTGTAAACCCTACTGTGATAGATTTCTATTTTCACTTAATTCATCCCGAAATAAACAATAAATATATATTAATAACACATAACAGTGACATACGAATCGGCAAGTCAATTAACAAACATTTAGATGAAAAAATAATACACTGGTATGCTTCCAATCTTGATATAAAGACAGATAAAAATATTTCACTCTTACCGATGGGGCTAGAAAATTTAAGAAGACTCCGATATGGAAGGCTTAAAAATTTTAAAAATAAAAAAATAATTAAAAATAAATTAATTCTTTGCTCTATTAAAGATACACCAGAATTTGATGAGAAAATTCAAAGCTTTTATCCCGATATGGAAAAAAGAATAAATATCAAAAAAGTATTTTTGAATAATAGAAATGTAGAATTAGAAGAATTCAAAAGTTATAAAGATTATTTCTCAGAGTTAAGACACTACAAATTTTTAATTTGCCCACCAAGTAGTGGCTTTGATACATACAGAATTTGGGAAGGTTTACTTCTAGATGTATTTCCTATATTTGAAATAAACCAGTTCACATTAAACCTAAAAAATTTAGGTGTTCCAGGAATCTATTTAGAAAATTGGAAATCTTTAGAAAATTTTAATGAAGTTAGTCTAAATGAAGTTTATTCAGAACTAATAAAGGATGATTATAAAAAATTTGTCTCGTATGATTATTGGCACAAAGAAATAATTAATAATTAAAATCTTTAATTAAAAATTGTTCTATATTTCAATGGTAAAAATTTTTTTAACCTTTTTGAATGAACATGAAGATTTGCTAATTCGAAACTTTTATTGTTAAAAATTACTATTGGTTTATTATTTCGAAATTTAACGGTTATTCTTTTTGATTTAAGTTCCCTCCCAACTTCGATAGAGGTTGACACCCATCTTCTTTTAAAAATGTAATTTCCCCTCTTTAAGTGGGTTCCATCCAAGTACTGTCCATAACTTGCTGGATCAAAAATAGTTTTTTTATCATAATAAGGCAATGTTTGTAAGGGATTAAATAATTCACTATTAAGTTCTCTGGAAATTCCTAGAATCATCATTTCATTGAGTGCTCCACCAATTGCATATTTTTTAGTAAAACTTGTATAGTTTTTAAATACATTATCAAACAAATTTTCTAAAGTATTAATTGTTGACTTATTTGGAAAAAAAGAATATCCAAAAACTAATTTATTGTGACTGTATGGTGTGATATTTATTTTTTCACCTCTGAAAAGATTTTTTTCTTGAAGTTCATCAAAAGATTTATAAATAAGGACATCTGTATCAAAATGAACAAATTCTTTTATATTATTTTCTTTAGCAATTGCATTTATAGCATGTACTCTCAATAAAGATGTAGACCATAGTGGATTAGTGACTAGATTTGATCCTTCAAGTAAAGAATTAATTTCAACTTTTTTTTCTAAAAGCTTTGGAAAATCACTTATATGATGAGATTTAATAATTTGATTCTTGAATTTAAAATCAGAAAGAAAATATATTTGTGCATTAGGATCAATCGATAGAACATTATTAAAAAAAGTAGATAAATGATCAGGTTGTTTACCAAAGTATGAAAAAATATAATTCACTTTTTTCCAATTTCTGGTAGTTTATTCACTACATAATAGCTGCCTAGTAATAGAAATATTAAAACAAAAATAATTCTATCAATACTTATAGATTCTAGATTGGATACATAGATTTGAAAATCAGTATTGTCGGTTGGCAAATTTAGCTTATTTAGGAAAACATATAATTCATCTAATGAAAGAAACATCAGGATAGACTTAAAGAGTAAAACGCCTAAAAAGCTTGTTGAAAATATTATAAGATAACTTTCAAAGTTAAAAAACGATTGAAACAAACCAAAAACATAATTTGGTTCTGTATATTTAATAGATCTTCCAAATGAATTGATCTCTTCGGTTGTAGAAAGTTGTGTCAGTGTTGTAGTTTCAAAAAATAAAACAGACAATAATCCTAAAATTGAAAAAACATAAAGATATCTGTTTATAAACTTATTATGTCTGAAAAAATTAAAATATACAATTATAGAAATTGGCACTAAAGAAAATAAATATCTAAATCCATATGACGACCCAGCTGCTTGCCATATATGAACTATAAAAATATTCTGAGAAAAAAACAAAATTAATAGAAATGACTCCAACCTATTATTAGATTTAAAAACATAAAATATTGAAATTAAGCCCACAAACAATATTGGTCCTACCCAAAAAATACCAAATTCAAAAGAGAAAGTGACTATAAACAAAGACTTTAAAATTGAAATTAAACTTTCAAATAAATTGCTTCCCATAAATAAATAATCCTCTACATTAACACTTGAGTTATATATTCTTTGTGGATTCAATATAAATTCACCATAGAGCTCTACGCTTATGAAAAAGTAAGCAATAAAACTGATTAGTGAAGAAGTAAGAAAATATATATTTTTAAATATTCTGTTTTCAACTTTGAAATTATTTTTCTTAAGAAGGGTTTTAATAAAAAGTGGTATAAGAAATATATAAAAGTTAGACATTCTTGTTAAAAAACCAATCAAAATAAAAAATGGTAATGTCAAAGCGTAAAAGTTTGAATATGATTTAGATGATAAATAATATCTTGCTGAAGTGTACATTATCAAAGAATTTGTAAATACTTCATAAGTGTGGGTCATGCTAAATCGCTCAAAAGAATAATAAATTACTCCTGATCCAAATAGATAAAGCAAAACATTGTATTTGTTAAATGTAAATTTAAATAAACTTAAAGTTTTCAGAATCAATAAAAATGTAAAAAATAAATAAACCAATGGTGCTAATGAATAAAGTATCAACAGATAATTAAATTTGGACAAATTAGCTGTTGACCCAAAGAAAGTATCTAGTTTTTCTCCAACAAAAAGAAATGGTGCAGATAGTATTCCCGATCCAATAAAACCTATTGGTGTAAGCTTTCCATTCTGGTTATAACTATATTCTCTTGGATTTTGATTTGAATAGTCGAGATCAAAATCTAAAGCTATTGTGCTTGCATGTAAGAAGTAATCGTAATCATCTGAACAGCACTCAACTGTAGTTTTAAATCTATAATCTATCCTAAATAGAGAGAGGAAGAGAATAAATATTACTAACACTAATATTTTGTTTTTATGTTTTATCAATATAATTTATTTTAAACTAATTTATTTACGATTTAAGAATACTTCTTTTTAAAACCTTAATCGAAGATTATTATGACCAAGATGAATAAAAGTATTGCTTTGGGTGTTTTAGCTTTTAATGAAGAAGCACATATTTTGGATGTTCTAACGGAATTAAAATTATTTAAACTCAAAATATATGTTATCAATGATGCAAGTACTGATAATACTAATCTTGAGATCAATAAGTTTAATTACGACAACATAGAAGTTATTACGAATTCAAAAAATAAAGGAGCCGGGGTTTCTACAAAAATCTTATTAAACAAAGCAAAAGATGATGGTTATGATTTTCTTGTCAAAATTGATGGTGATGGACAGTTCTCTGCAAGCGATATTGAGAAGATAATAAATATATATACGAAAAAAAAATATAAATTTATCAAGTCTAATCGTTTTTGGGAATCTGGAATAGATGGAAATATTCCAATAATTAGATATCTGGGTAATTTAATTGCTACCTTATTCCTTCAAATCTCTACTGGAACTAATAAAATTTATGACCCACTAAATGGGCTTTTTGGTATATCACTTGAAATTACCAAATACTTAAATGATAAAAGCTATCCAAAAAGATACGGGTATCCTTACTTTCTTACAATTTCAGCAATTATCAATAACTTTAAAACTTATCAGATTAATAACGTAGTCAAGTATAGGGACGAAACTAGCAACTTAAACTCTATAAAGATGTTATTTACAATATTAAAACTTTCAATTTTATTTTATTTTAAAAAATTGATAATAAAACTTAAAGTTGGCCGGTACCAAAAATCTGCTTTCTACGACATCCTATATATTATTTTTCTTTTAATTTCAATCTTATTAGTCTTTACTTTAATTTTTATTTCCTTTTATGCTGAAAATTCAATTATTAGTACTGTAAATATGTTGATATTAACTTTATTTTTTTCTTTTTGTACTGTTCTGTTCTTTAGCATATCGTTTAGAGAAGAAATGAAAATTAGAAATGAGTATATAGATATTGATAAATAACTTTAAAAATAAATTTAATTCCTTTTTTTATTTTATTCAAAGAGAAAGAGTCCAACTATATCTACTTCGAACAAATTTTGTATTATCAATAATAAGTTTGATTTTTATATATTTGATAATAAATGACTCCAACTACCAAATTAAAAATTTCAAATTTACATTTGATGAAATTTTTCTAAGCTTTTGTCTATATGTAACCAACTTATTACTTTGGTTAAATTATATGAAAAGAAACTATGGTGGTAGCTCGGCTAATTATTTTTATACGTGGGCATTATCAAAGTTAGGTAAATACATACCCTCCGGAATAATGATTTTAACATCTCGCTTAAATCAAAAATTACCAAAAAATAAAGATTCAAAAAATATTTTTATTGGACTTCTTGAAGAACAATTTCTACTACCACTAACAGGGTTTTTATCTTCCTTGTTTTTTCTAATGTTCAGAGTAGAAAATTATAAACTTTTAATATTTTTCTTAATTCTAATACTTACTTTTGAATTAATTAGAGCTGTTCATAATAGATATAAGTCTCAACGTATCTCTTACATGGATTTTAGAATTTTATTTTTATTACACATCTGTTTTAATTTTCTAATGTTTTATGTAATTATTGAGAATTTAAATTTGGCAAACAGTTTTGAAATTACACTTTTTTATTTTATTTCCTCATGTATCGGAAGCTTGTTCGTGGGTATTCCGGCAGGTATAGGCATTAGAGAAGTTGTTTTCTTTTTTGTCCTTGGAAGTGCTAATTTTGATCTACAAGTTATTGATGTAATTCTAAAAATTCGTTTATTGGTAATTTTTACAGATGTTCTCTTTTATTTTTCTGGTCTTCTTTTCAAAAAATTGAAGAGATAGTCTAAATTTTATAAATAGACTTTATTCCGTAATCATATTTAGAAAAAGCAATAGGATTACTTAAAAAATTTTTTTCTATATCTTTATCTTGGTTGAAAAGTTTAAATTCAACAACATTAAAGTCTAAATTTATAATTTTATTTACAAAACTTCTATTGACTGTTGACTGAAAAGAAACATTTTTATCTATAGTTATTCTTGTATTTTTAAAAGTGAAATAGCTTCTTAAGTAATCAACTTTCAAAACAGGTGTTAAATGTTTACCCTCTAGTAATTTAAAATCTATTTCATTAAAGGATTTATATGAAGTTAATTCTTTAACCTTTGTTTTATTTTTGTCTGAGTTTCTTTTAATTTCAAAGTATATTTGATTATCAGTTGGATACATTCGGAATCTGACTTTTAGTTTATCTGTATCTGTATTCTTTGAATTATTATAAAGTTCAAAATTGGCTGTATCTAGATACATTGATGAAATTTTCCTATCAGGATACAGGGGTTCTAAATTTTTTTTATATGTTAAAAATAAGTTAGAAAGTTCGTAGTCATTATATAAAAATTTATATTCCTTTCTATTTTCCAATTTCAAGACTTGATCCTTTTTGTATATAATTTTCATTTTTTGCTTCACAATTAAGTTGTTCAATTCTTAAAGAGCTAGGTCCAAACTCTTGTTTTTTTCTATAAACAGCAAGACACATTGAGGTATCTAATACCGAAGCTTTTTGTAATATTGCAGTTGAACTGTCCTTTACTGCTATTCCTATTTCAGAAATATTAGAAAATAATTCAGAAATTTCTACATTAGATTTTTCACCGATAGAAATAGACTTGTCTGAGCAATATGATAAATCTAAAAATTGTAAAAAATATTTTCCAGAAGATAAATCAATACAATCATTTCCAGAATCTACAACTTTGATATTTTTAATAGTTATATTTGAGAAATCAATGTCTAAACCATCAAAACTTGAATTTTGAATTAGCAATGACTCAAGATTTCCAGAAGAATTAATGATATTTAATGCATCTTCACAAACCATTTTTCTTGAAGTAAATTTAACATTTTCTAAGGTCAAATTGTATAAAGTTATACAACCCGTTAAAAGACTTTGATCAAGTCTTTCAGGTTCATCACTACTATTTAAATTGCTATCTGCTTTAATTGCCCAGTTGCTTAGCTTTCCTGGTCCTAAAAATTTAACCCTATCATACTCATGATTAAAAAAAATATTTATCTTTTTATGTTTATGATCTATTTCAATTTCTGGAGATCCAGTTATTTGAATGTCTATTTCGTCTATTTTGAGTTGATTTTCTTGAATTGCTAAATTTTGATTAAGAAAAGTACTTTTGCTTTTCCCTAATAAATAACCCTCGATATTACTGAAACTTACGGAACTTGAAAATAGTTCTTCATTACTAATTTCACCTTGTGTGATATCACATTTCGACAAATCAAAATTACAAACTTCAACTAATTTTTCATTCGCATCATAAAAAATATATTTGAAATCATCTGAATAATTTATATTTTTGTTATTAATATAAAAATCATTAAAAATAGTTTCAGAATTTTGTTCATAGTCAGAAATTAAATTCAGGTTGTTAATATATTTATTAATAAACTCATCACTCTCAGCTTTTGAAATAGTTAATCCTCTTTGGGTAAGTTTGTTAAAAACTTTTTCATAGTTTATTGATAAATCACTTAATAAAGAAATTGCGCCAAAAGATAGATTATTTCTCTCTAAATAATCGCTCCTTCCTCTAATGTGTCCAAGCTCAATAATATTTGAGTCACCATCATAGTAAATAGGGTAAAACTGATCTTCTATTTTGTTAAAATAAAATTTTCTATTATGGTTAGTCATTGCATGCTCAGTTAACAAAGCAAGGCTTGCTGCATCAAATTCATAGAAAACTTCTTTATTGTTACCAAGATAGTTGTAATTAAGTTGAGATTCTGCATCGTAAGAGTTGAAAATTGCTTTATTAAATCTTTCAATACCTTCTATAGCAATAACTTTATTAGATAAACCTCTGGTAGCCCAATTACCATTTAGAGATTTTGATATCATTAGTGGTTTAGAGCCATCTAAATGAAGTGTTTTTTTAAGCACCTCGTCCCACCTAAAAGATTCATTTGTTTCATATATTGGGGCCTCTCTAAGATTGTTATATTCAATCATTTCTTTTGAAAATTTTTCCTGAAAAATATAAGGATAAATTAAATAATCATTATTAAAATTTGTCAATCCAACGTTTACATAAAATGTTCTTGGAGAAATAAATCCAGATTCTTCAAGAAGAGTTGTGACAACAATTTCATTATCACCATTTCTTGTATTCGGAATAAATAATTTAAATTTTGTTACTCCACCTACATTTCCATTTTTAAGATGTACATCTAACGAAGAAATTAGGTTTTCTTTATTGATGTGATCATTCCAGTCGCCTGATATTTTTACAACTCCATCAAACTTGCATTCGTAATTTCCCTGATATTTAATTGCAATTTCTGCATCAAACTTATCTTTAAATTTTGGGTTTATAATTCGAACTTTCTCAAATACCAGATTGATTAAGTTTTCATACCATTTTTCTTTATCAAAAATATCAATATTTATTACTTCTATATTTTCATTTTTCAAATTTGTAAAGAGTTTATATTCTATCCCGTCACAAAACGGGTTGATATGATCCTGTATCAATGAACTTTCTGATTTGAGTTGATTGTCAATTGAAAAATTAAATGAATCACTTGAGTTTTTGTATAAGCTAGTAGAAAAATTAACAATAAAATATAAAGAAATAATAAGAAAAAAAGTAAAAAGAAATTTTTTAGGTGTTAGTTGCATCAATGGCAAAAGAAATAAGAAACTCTTCATTAAAAGTTTCTTTGATAGCGTTTAACTCTTCAAGCTTTTTTGATCTAAATTGATACATATAATTTTCATTAAATGAGGTATGAAAAAGTTCTTTACAATTTTCTGCATCGGTATTTCTTTCTTTTGAGACAATAGTCATGTAATTTAAACCTTCATCACTGAAATTAGTTACTTTAAAACCAAACTTTTCAATAAAAAATTTGTAAACTTCTGTTGCAATAACAATAAAAGTAACGAATATCATAAAATTGAATGCAGTGTTTGGATTTACATTTATAACAATTCCAAGTGTTATTAAACAAAAATAAATAACTAACTCAGATGGGTTTTTAACAGGTGTTCTAAATCTCACAATAGATAATGCACCAACCATACCAAGAGATAACGCAATATTATTTGAAATAACAGATGTAATAATGTAACCAGTGATTGGTAGTATCGCAAATACTAAATACTGGGAATAGTTCCTTAACCACATTTGGTGAGATATTACGGACAACAAAAGCCTTAGATACAAACCTAAACTTGATGCTAATAAAAGCATTTGATAAATTTTAATATCAAATATGAAATCGAAACCAAATATTGTGTAAATCATAAATTCCTAAAGTACTTTTTAATTATATCAGTTTCAAATAAATTAAATTAAAGCAATTTATTTATATATAAGTTGTAAGCAAATTTTTTAATGCTTTTTTTAATCTATAAATAATATTTCTATTACCTCTTTGAAAATAGATATATTTGTTATATGAGGAATTGACTAGTTCGTTTACTTTTGTATCATAAGGAAATTTAAAATTTGGATTTACATTAAGTAATTCATTTGTCAAATGAGGTACTTTTGCTTTTATGTGTCTCCCTGGGATAGAAAATTGATGACTAACAAAAGAGTTTACCGGCGTAAGACAAAGACCTTTATTAATTGCGACATTGATAACCCACTTGATTGCCCAAGAATCAATTTTTTTTGCAACTTGATCATCGAACATTTCTAATAAGTCTCCTCCTGCTAACTGAATGTTTTTTTTATTTCTAAACTTTTTAAGTTGATTTAGCAACATCTGTTCTTCAAGTTCGATAGAGTTCCATCTATTGCTCCATGAACCCCATCCATGTGAGGAAGCTCTATAGATCCAATAAGCATCGTCTGATTCAAAAAAGTTCTTAGGCAAATTTAGTAAATTTTTATTAGCACTCATGCCATTGATACTCCAAACATTATTATCATTTTGAAAAGTTTTTAAAGCATAATTCATGAAATTTAAAAAATATGGAGACAATATTAAATCGTCTTCTAAAATTATAAAAGCTTCATATTCGCTTGAAATTTTATTAAGTCCATTTGTAACAGACTTTTCAAGACCAAAATTTTCTTTATTTTTAAATATTGAGACTGATTTAAATCCCTTAATATCTTCTATGTACTCTCTAACTGAGTTTACTTTTTGTTGATCATCTGAGTTTTTTAAATTGGGTCCATCAGAAAATATAAAAAGTTCAGAATCTATGCACTCTTGATTTAGCAGAAGAGAATCAACTGTTTTTTGTAGAGTTTCTAATCTGTTGTAAGTAAATAAAACAATAGGATAAGGGTTTTGTATTTTAATTGATGGATCATTGATTGTTAAAGGATTAACCCAGTATTTTGAGATTTCAATTTTTTCAGATTGAAAAAGTTTTGCAACTTCAGCTCTAAATTTATCTTTTAATTTAAGATTTTTTGAAATAGAAAGTTTGTAGTTTAATATTACAAGATATATTGGGTCAAAGTCGTCTTGAGTAAAAGCATTGTTTAAATATTCAAAATCATGTTTATTCAGATTTAATTCATCTTTTCTATCAAAGTAGTAATCTAAACTGTCCACACAAAATTATAACTTAAAATATTATTTGATTTTTTTATTATTTTTGGTGTATTTTTTTTAGAAAATTATTCAGAAATTACATCTATATTAAGTTTTAATGCATTTTCAAAATCATAGTTATTATTTATATCAATAAAAAATGGTGCAGTACTAACAAAAGGGGTAGATTTTTTATAAATTGAATCCAGATTTTGTTTAAGTGTTTTGACAGATAAAAAATATACAGAACCATCTGGGTGAAAATACTTTTCTTGATCTTGACTTCTGGTGTTGCCAGTTTGTAGTGGTGAGTTTTCAAAAGCTGTGTTTTTTATTAAATTATCTGACAATGCAAATGCAAAACTTATTGGAAAGTCATACTCTCTACATGTAAAAATATTCTGATTGAGTTCCAGTCCATATTTTATAACATTGTCAATTTCACTAACACTTCTAAATGGTTGGGTAGGTAGAAGCATAACAATATGGTCTTCATCAGATAAATATTTATTATTTTGAATAAAATCTGTCTTCAGATAATCATAAATTTTATTTTTTGATGAGGCATTAATTGATGATCTTTTATCAATTATAATTTCTTTTTTATAATTTAATTTATTTGTATGTTTTATATATTTTTCTGAATCCGAAGAAAAAATTATTTTATCTATAAGTTTAGAATGTTCTGCAGCTGCAATACTCCACTCAAATAAGACTTTTCCCTTAAATTCTAAATAATTTTTGTCTTTTAAGCGACTCGAACCTCCTCTAGCAGGTATAAAAGCGTAAATCACAATGTATCTGTTTCGGAAAAATTGTTTTTGTATTTTTCAAAAAATTCTTCTACTTTTTTATACTCAGTGTTATCCAAGTGCTTCATGGGAAGCCTATCAAATCTATCCATTAAACCAAAGGCTTGAAGAAGCGCTTTATTTGATCTATGCCATCCGAACTCAGTAACAATTTTGTTCCAGAATGGGTCTTCAATATTTTCTAAAATATATTCTGTTTTATTTTGGTCTTTTTCTTCAAGACTTTTCCAAAAGCTAAATGCTATATTTGGATTAACTATAGATGTTCCATTAAGATAACTTTTGAGCCCATGCTCATAAAGGCCAGAGATATATCTCTTCTTACCTGCAAAAATAACTCGAACGTCTGGTTCAAAAATTTCTATCACCTTTTTTCCATAATCTAAGTCTTTTGCATCTTCTTTTATAGCAATTACGTTATCTATTGATTTTATTTGCTCAAATAAACTTAAAGGCCACTTAAGGTTTTTAGCATCGTATCCAGATAGAAATGGCATTTCATGAACCAACAATGGTATTTTTAATTTTTTAGAGAGTAAATCATAATGATCAATAATTTGAGAGTCAGAAAAATACTTTTCCCTAACTATCGATGCAAATATATCTGCACCTTCTTCAAATGCTTTATACCCATAATCTAGAGACAATTCTGTTGGACCGTGTATACAATCGCTAACTATCACTAAATTATCTTTTTGAAAATTTTTTACTGTACTAATCACAAAGCTATTTAGTTCGAAAATTTCTTTTTCTCTTAATTGTGAATATCTAGAGTTATATGGCATTACGTAAAAGTTTCTTACATTTTTTTTGTACAAAAAACTCAAGTAACTTTCTATTTGATCATAATTTATTTTTCCATCTTCTTTAAATGCTGTAAATACTGTGAAAACTGGTCCTGTTAAAAGTTTTTTTAATTCTTCATTTTTTGATTTCATAGTCTATCATCTTTCTAGAAATTTCATCTAAATTGTATTTAGGTGCCCAACCAAGCTCATTTGAAATTTTAGTATTGTCTCCTTTAACTCCCTTTAAATCATACCTTCTAAACTCTTTAGAATTTGAGAATATAAAATTAAAATTGTTTTTTTTGTCAATGTAATTAATTTCTCCATCTGAATCATCAACTAAGAAATCAATTTCTAGTAAATTTAAACAGCTTTCAATAAAATCGCTTAACTTATTTAGAGTATTAGAAGAAACTATGTACTCTTGTCTTTTATTTTTATGCATCATAAGATAGATAGCATCAACATACTCTTCTGCGTATCCAATGTCTCTTTTAATCGAGATATCGCCAACATCTAATTTAATATTATTTGATTTTTTATATTCGACCAAAAATTCAACAATTTTTTTAGTAAAGAAATTAGATCTTCTATATTCAGATTCATGACTAAACATAATTCCAGTATTGAATTGTAAGTCAAAATTTAAAACTTTTTCAGTTATCGACTTTTGAATATAATACTTTGACTTAGCGTAATTTGTTTTAGGCTTTGGTATGGTTTCTTCATTGACGGTTGTATCACTATATCCTTCATAAATTGTTGCAGAAGAAGGAAAGAAAAATATAGTGTCTTTTGAAAATTTTTCAATTGAGAAAATAATATTTTCAGAAATTAAATGGTTTGATTCCTTAGTAAGCTTTTCATCCTCAAAACTTTTTTTTACACTACTTTGAGAACCCAGGTGAGCAAAGTAGTCGGGTTTATAATTCTTAAATATATCAGTAACTTTTTGTGAATCTCTTAAATCTACAACTTTGAATTCAATATGATCAAAAATTTGAAGTTCTTTTAGTCTAAATGTTATTTGTCGATCTCTATAAGTAGGTATTGGCCTTTGGAGACCAAAAACTTTGTACCCATCTTCTAGAGCTTTTTTTGCAAGAAAAGCACCATCCTGCCCATTAATGCCTGTTATAAAAAAAGTTTTACTAATTTCTTTTCCTTAAGTCTTTTACTGCAATTTTAAACCCATCACAATCATTAAGATGTCCTTGCCAAACTTCTAATACTTTTGTGCAATCGAGTTCTAATATTTTCTTAGGAGTGCCTAATTCTCCCTTACCGAATTCTACACCTTCACCGTCAGTGCCATAGGAATCAGATAAGTGTATATGTTGTGCGTGGTCAACTAATAATTCAAACCAATTTTTCCAGTTTTCATTTGCAGAATTAGCTGACATAATTAAATGCGCTACATCAAGACAAATATCCATATCAAATTCATTAATTAATTCAATATCATCTTTCTGTGAAAACTGATTAATCTCATAAGAGCCTCCAAAATACCAAGCTTTTTTTGGAAGCCACTGTGGCAAAAAAGAAATTTTTTCTCTAGTGTAAATTGTTTCAATAAATTCTTTTAAATTTTCATAATAAGTCCGTTTATTATCAAATGTATTTTGACTTAGGCTTGAGACAAAAATTGAACTATCTGGAGAAAAGATTTGTCTTATATCAATTATTTTATTTAAAATTTCTTTTGATCTTTTTTGTATTTCTTTATCATCACTTAACGGATCAAATAGTTGGTAATTATTTATGTAATCAGGTAAGTGAAAAGAAAAAGTTTTGTTTTGAAAAATATCAGAATTCTTACTTAGTTTTGAAAGTTCAATTTCATCTACATCATGATACGATAAGTGAAATTCAAAGTTTGAAATATTAAAATTTTCAAATATTTCTTGCATATCATGAAACCTTAAAGGGATCGATATTTTATTATTTTCCATAAACTCAAAGTCACTGTGGTTTAGGGAAACTGGTTTAACAAAATGACTTTTTGTAATTGGTTGATTTTTATATAATTTTTTTATTAATGGCTTTTTAATAAGTCTTTTTAACTCATCTATTGTTAAGCCTTTTCTCGGTGCTTTTATTGAAACCTTAGTGATATCTACTTTGTCTCCAATTTCTAATTCTCCATCACTATAAGCACAGGTTCCTAAATTTTGTAAGTTTAATTTTTCACCTTGATTAACTGGCTTTAAACTATCCCCCATTATTTTTTGAAAATTATTTAAAATGTTATTCATGTTTACAAAATCACCTAACTCTGAACTTGAAGAATCGTCTAAGCTTCTTCCTTCTTTGTTAAGTGTGATATGTCTTTCAATAAATTTTGCTCCTAAAGCAGCGGCTATCAAATTAACTTGATAATCTGTATCGTGGCTTGAATAGCCAACAGAGATATCTTTAATTTTTAAAAGCTCAGTAATAACTTTAAGATTTTGATTGCCAATTTCTGTAGGGTAGTTGGATGTACAATGCATAACTACTGCTTCTTTTTTACTAAAATCATGTTTCTTGATATTAGTTTTAATTTCTTCGAGTGTGTGACCACCAGTAGACAAAATAAGTAAATCAGTATATTTCAATGCAGAATTGATTAAGTCTGTATTAGAAAATTCAGCAGAAGGTATTTTTAAAAAATCATAATTTAGATTACTCTCAACAATTTCCTTAAGATCTTTAATGTTAAAAAAACTTATTCCAGTTTTTAAACCAGATTGCTGAGCATATTCATTAAGAGAAATAATCTGACTTAAGCTAAGGTCTGTATTTTTTAATTGATCAAAAATAAGCTCGTCGCCTATCTCAGTTGTATCACTGTAAAAATCATTTAAATTTCTATATTGGAATTTAATAGCCCAACATCCTGAATGTTTTGCATGGTCAATTAATTTTTTTGTTACATCTTCACTGGATTGATGATTTATGCCAATCTCTGCAATAACATTTACCATTTAATAATACTAATTTTTAAATAAATTTACTAAAGGACTTTTATAATGCCTTCATTATTTAAGTCTGCTAACTTTTTCATTTCAATTGAGATTTTATGCGCACCTTCATTTTTAAAATCTGGCCTATCCTCAAAATAATGCGTTCTTTTTATTGGTTCTAAATCAAATCCAAATAATGTTGGTTTTATGTCTGAGACAATACATAGAAGAGTAAAAATTGTTCCTACTTGTAAAAATTTCGAAGACTCTAAATTAAAAGTTTTTTTTAGCTCTTCTGAATGTTCATAGTCAAATTTATATAAAGTATTTGATTTATGTGAATTCTTCTTTTGTCTGTTCCAAGGTTGAATATCTGGACCAATATATAAGATGTTACTATTTCTAAGCTTCTTAACAAATTTCTTAGGTTGATTAGTAAATCCATGTTCTGAGATATCTACATTATCAAATACATGATTATTAACTACTCTTAAGGTTGTCTTGGACCCTACAAATCTTTCATAACCATTTACAGGTGCTCTGTTAAATCTGATGATTTCTGAATAAGAATCTATGTCTTCTCCATAAGAATTTTCTAATAATTTTGCACTAGACCCAATTATTGCAATATTTTTATCAAGAATTAAATCTGGATTAATAAATTTTATTTTTTTATTCATAGATTTTTTTATTTTTAAATAATCTTACTCTCCATGATAAAAATTAGATAAGAAAAATATAAGACTTATCTAAATTTATTTAATATATAACATAACAATGTGAAATTAATAACGCTAACCAACGATGGTTATATCGAATATACACAAAATCTTGTTGCTTCTTTAGAAAGAGTTGGAATAAATAATTTAGAAATATTTGCGGTTGGAAAAAAATCTTATAATCATTTTAATAAACAAAATATTCAGACTCATTTTCTGAATAATAACTATTTTTCAAATGTTAATAAATTTCAAGAGTGGAGATCAAAAAATTTTAATAAGTTAATGTTTATTAAACTATCTATTGTTTATGAAACCCTTCTAGGGGCTGAAAAAGTTTTATATATTGATGGCGATATCGTTTTTCTTAAAAACCCAATATCAGAAATTAATACTATGCCTATTAAAGATATGATTGGACAATTTGATTACAACCCTACTGAAAAAAATAAAACTTTGTGCGCAGGTTTTATGTTAGTTAATAATACTGAAGAGTCAAAAAATCTTTTTAACCCAAATAGAGTTCCTTCAGATTTATTGGATTTAAATCCAAAAAACAAAAACCATTTTGATGATCAAAGATACATTAATCAGAATCTTTCAAGTGTTGACTATAAATTTTTTGATATAAAAAAATATCCTAATGGCTTATATTATTACAATCACCATGAAGTGTTAGATCCTACAATTATCCACTTCAATTACATAATTGGTAGTGAAAAAAAGAAAATAATGCAAGATATGGGTTTTTGGTATTTATAGAATACTTTAATTTTTATTTATTATTGATTCATAAAACTTAACTGTTGATGAAAAAATATTATTCCAAATAAAGTTTTCCTGGACTAAATTTTGACTTTTGATGATTAAAGTATTTCTATAATCTAGTCCTTTACTATTTAGTTCTTGTATCTTATCTATCCATTGATCTGTATCATTTGCTTCTATTGTAATTCCAATTTTGCCATCTAAACTCGAGGTAATAATTCCTTGAGTTTTTGTTGCTATAGGCAAACCTCCATTAGCAATAACTTCAATTAATGAAATACCAAAACCTTCAAAGTCTTTGTTTTCATTTTCAATAATGTTGGGAATAATTGTAAATAAAGATCCTTGAATTCTATTAACTTTTTCTTCTTCACTGATAATTCCTAAATATTCTGTTTGTGGATGAGAGTTTACCTTGCGAAATTCTTCTTTATCAACAATTGGACCAGCAAAATATAATTTTGCACCATTAAGTCGTACTAAAATATTTTCACAAAACCAATTCAAACCTTTTCTTTTTACAATTCTTCCAAAATAAAAAATTTCTTTTTTATTTATTTTTTTATTGGAATCAAAATTTATTATTTTATCTACCCCCATAGGAATATAATTGAGTTTTGAACTGATAAATTTTTCTTTTGCAAGAGACAGTGTTTGTGTACTGTTGCAAAGAAAATATATATTATCTTGGTTACTTATATATTTATATGGCATTAAAAAATCATACAATCTAGATGAGAGCTTTTTTCTATTTCCGTACACTATCTCTAATCCGTGGAGATTTATAACAAATGTTAATTTATTTCTTTTAAAGATATTCAGTAATAATACTGGCCACAAATTTAGGTTTGTTAAATGAATTATATCGTAATTATTAAATGGAATTTTTATATAAGATCTTATAATTACTTCTAAAATTCTAATGATTTTTATTCCTGTCAACCTTCCAGAGATTAATTTATAACTTATTTTGTTTGATCTAAAATACTTAACTAAATTATTTGAATAAGTTTCAATCCCACCAATATATGGAGCATAGTTGTAAGACAAGATACAAATCTTCACTTAAAAAATTTTATCAAAATAAATATAAATTTGAAAATATGTTTAGACATGATCTTCTATAAATGGCTTTTTTAGTATCCATATGTAAGTAGGTATAAAAAAGTATCCTAAAGTAGCTAAAAAATTTACAAAGTAATACTTTACAGTATTTTCATTCAACATATCGTCTGCAGAATATTTTGAAGGATTTCTCATAATCTTAATTGTGTAATCTACTACTTCAAATTTTTTGACTAGCTTTTTTAAATTTCTATAAGATTTTAGATTTTCATAGTACTCGTCATGACTTGTAAATAAACTAATATATTTATTTGCAATTTTCTTTGGAAAATAAGATAGAAATGGGAGTCTGTAGTGTGTTTCTATAATTTGAAATCTATTACCAGCAGCAAAATAACATACTCCACCAGGTTTAAGTACTTCAAATATGTTTTCTAATAATACCTCGGCTGATGGTACGTGCTCGTATATATGTGAACAAGTTACAACATCGAACGAAGCATTGTCAAGATTTGACTCTTCAATTGGAGATGCAATAAATTCTATATTTTCTCTATTAAAGTTGTTTTTTGCATATTTAATAGCTTTGGCATCTATGTCAATTCCAACAACATTTTTAAAATATTTTGCATATTCGTTAGTCATAATCCCTGTAGAAGCACCTATATCTAAAAGTTTTAAATTTGAAATATTTCCAAAGTAGTCAGATAATACGGATAAAGTCTTCTTAGCTTTTTTAACTCTTGAGTCTTGGTCGTACATAGAGTTTGTAGATTCAATATTTTCTGAATAGTTGTATTGATACGATTCGTTCATCTATTTAATTTTAATACTCAAATGTTTTGATATATGTTAGTTCATTCATAAAGTCAAAAATTTATTTCATTATTTATAGTTATTTTTATAAAGTTTTATTATTTTATTAAACGTGATTGATTTAAGAAAAAAAATAATTTTTATCCATATTCATAAAGTAGCTGGTAAAAGTATCTCTGCATCAATTGAGAACAACTATGTACCTAAATTAATTCAGAACAATGAATACTTTAGGTGGAAATATAAAAAATATGTTTTAAAAAATACTATATTTACCAAAAATGATTCACTAACTACGCATTCGTACGCTCTCGATTATAAAAACTATTTTAAAGAAAATTATTCAAATTATTTTTCATTTGCTTTTGTTAGAAACCCATTAGATTGGCAGGTTTCAATGTATTTCTATATGAAAAAAGCAACTGGGCACCCTCAACACGACCTTATTAAAAAAATGAATTTTAGTGAATACATAGAGTGGAGATGTTTAAATGAAGTAACATTTCAAAAAGATTACCTAGTAGATGAAAATCAAGAATTAATTGTTGACTTTATTGGTCGATATGAAGACTTATCAAATGATATAAAAAAAATTGAAAAAAGAACAGGTTTATCGTTAGACCTACCACATATAAATAAATCTGATCATGCTCATTATTTAACTTACTATGATGAGAATACTAAGAATTTAGTTTACAAGTACTTTAAGTCTGATTTTGAAATGTTGGGATATCAATAAAATTTAGTTGTTTTTAATTTTCTAATTTTTGAAATAAATCCACTGCAATTTTAGCTGAGAAATAATCACTAATGTGAATAAAATCTTTTGATGTAAAATAATATGTTTCATTAATTTTTTCATATAGTTTACATTTATCTTTTACACATAGATAGTTAACTATTGAAAAGTAATCAATATTTAAATTTTCAACTTTTTGAACAAAATTTAATTCATAACTAAATATTTTTTCATTTAAATATAAATTATTGAACTGGTTTATATTTTCTTGAAAGTTGACAGCTCGTAATGCAATGACATCTACACGATTCTGCCAAACTACAGGTGGTCCAATTAGAGTTAATCTCTCTTTTGGTACATTCTGGAGTATATTGTTAATTGTATTATCAAATAATGACTCTGTACTATCTAGATCTTTCGAAATAAGTTCTCCCCACTGATAGCTTATAATTATTTTGGAATATTTTTTAGATTGTAAATTCTTTATGATTTGCTGATAAATAATCTCACATTTTTTTTCATCAAAATTCTCGATATCGATATCAAATTTTTCTAATAATGGCGGGCACCCAGTCACAACTACAATATCAAAATGGTAAGTATTTTGATCTATTGTTGTTAACCCTCTATATATATTTTTTGCGATACTCGAGCCTAAAACTAGGACATTTTCAACATTTTGCTTAGGCGTCAAGCAGTGATCAATAGCTAACATATTTTCAGGTACTTTTTCAAAAAAACATTCCTTTTTAATATCAAAATTTGTTGTAAAATCAAACTTTTCATACTCTGGATTTAAATTTTTATTTGGAATTATATTTGTACTAACTGTTATAACTATAAAAACAACTAATGGAGAAAGGGTTAACAATAATTTTTTGTCATTTATAATATTTGAATCCCTAAAGGGTGTTTCGATATACAACCACATGAGATAACTTATAAGAATTGAAATTCCAATTAAAAATATAGGAAGTATGTCAAAACCAGATCCAACGTACGTTTTGTATCCAAAATAATTTCTCACCACAAAGATTGGGAAGTGGATTAGGTATAAGCTGTAGCTTATTTTTCCCAAAAAATATAATAATTTAGATTTACTTAAATAATTATCATCATTTTTTGAAGAATAGATAATTGTTAACACTGTACCCAAAATTACTGGAAGGGTAACAAAACCTGGATGCTTAAGATTGTGGTCAACAAATATAAACGAAAAAATAATTAGTAATAAGCCAATATTAAAAGTTTTCTTTTCAAAAAATATTTTCTGTGGTGTGAAAAAATTTAGAGCAACTCCAACTAATATTTCCCAACCTCGCGTATGCAGCCAATAAAAGGTTGTTATTTCTATACAGTTTGTTGATGGACATTCAATTGGTAAATGATAGAAATTTGAAATAGAATACACAAAACTTAGTAATGCACTAAAGAATACGATTATTCCTATGTTTTTCCTAATAAAACTATTCTTTAGTAAAACAACAATGAATAATGGAAACAGTAAATAAAACTGCTCTTCAATAGCTAGAGACCAAAGATGTGAAAGAGGAGAAATATCTGTACTAGGTGAAAAGTAATCATTTGTTTTCCAAAAAAATATATTACCTATAAAAAATAAAGTGTAAATTACAGAATCTTCAAAGATTTCAAAATCCCCAGGTAAGAATATGAAATAACTTATGAGGTAAGTGAAAAATAAAGTAAATATTAATGATGGAATTAATCTTCTAATTCTTCTTTTATAAAAAACTTTAAAGCTGAATTCGTTTATAGAGAATTGTGAAAAAATAATATTACCTATTAAATATCCGCTAATAACAAAAAAAACATCTACTCCTAAAAAGCCTCCTTCAAAATATGAATATTTTGAGTGATATAGTAAAACTCCTAATACAGAAATTCCCCTTAACGATGTAATAGTTTTTGAGTAATCTAATTTTTTTATGTATGTATTTATCATAATTTTAAAAATATACATAACTATTCTAATGAGCCTCTTTTTAGTTTTAAAAATTTGAAATGACATATAATTTATTCAAAATTTAGTTACTAAATTACAAAACTTTCAAAATTTCATATCTAATACAATATTTTTTATTCTTCTAAACACTGATATCATTACTTTGATGAATTTTTTTCTTTATTATCTTATTTCAATTCTTCTAATGTTGTTTTTTTTTCTATTTGGAAAAAATTTTGCAAGACTCTTTTTAAAAAATAAATCTCTTAGTAAAAATAGTTTATTTATGAACTATGATGCACTTTTAGTTTACTTAGGGTTTTTTTGGTATGGCAATATTTTAGTTTTATTAAACTTTTTTATACCAATTGAATATGTTGCTTTATTTTCATTTTTGTTTATTTTTGTAATAGAAAAAAAATCAATTTTAGAATTTTTTAAATTAAATAAATTTTCACTTATTATTGTAGGTTTTTTATTAACAAGTATTTACAATAATAATCCGAGTCATGACGCAAATGCTTACCATTTCTATATACAAAAACTTTTCCAAAACGAAAAAATTAATTTAGGAATATCTAACTTTGAATCACATTATGGGCTTGGATCAATATTTGATTATGTAAGCTCAACTTTGTGGGTTGGTAACAATTATGGCTTTATTCAATTAATAAATCTGATTTTTTTAGCAAGTTTTTTTAATTTTTTGATTTCATCCTTTGAATTGCGTAATGAATTTTTTAAAAATATCACATTATCAATAATAATTATTGGATTATTAGATAATTTTGGATTTGGGGGGGGAAGAAATGGTTTCTTTTTTATTCAAGAAATAGGAAAATTTGATAGCTCCTATGCGATTATATTTTTTCTGTGTTGTTTGTTGTTTTATATAGTTTCACTTGAGAGAAGCTATGAATCGGTAAATTTTTATATTCTTTTGTATTTTTTAACATTTTTATCTCAAATAAGAACTATGGGGTATTTATTCTTTATAGCTATTTTTATACTTTTGTTTTTTGAAAAAAAGTATTTTTTGTTACTAAAAAATAAAGGTCTGATATTATTTAATTCTTTATGGGTAACTAAAAGCATTTTCTCAACAGGGTGTTTAGTCTATCCCGTTAGTTTCACGTGTTTAGATATACTGCCTTGGGAATCATCTCATCAAGTTTATTCTTTTTCAAAAAGTGCAGTGATAAATAATAGAAATCCAAATGTTAAAAATATGGAAATTATTTCTTTTAATTGGATCGAAGATTACTGGCTTTCAGAAAATATCGACTACTTATATAATTTCGTTCTTACCTTCCTGTTCATATTTCTATTTTTTAAACTATTTAATAAAAACAAAAATAAATTTATCAAACATAAAACGAATTTAATTAAATTTAACTTAGCTTTGTTTATTACTAGTTGGTTATTCTTGTATCCAAACTATAGATTTGTTTCTGGGTTATTAGTCTCTGCTTATATTTTTTTCAACATTGATAAAATCTCAAATAGTAAATTACTTATTGGAAATTCAAAAAAAATTAGTTTAATAGTAACTGGTTTCCTAATTGCTTCAGCATCATTAGTCGTAAGAATCGACTCTTATAAAATTTTCATGACAGATTTTAATCAAGATGTCTTTTCAAAATATGAGATACAATCGCCAATTCTTGAAAAGAGAGTAGATTCTTATGGCTTTAAAAGTGATGAAATTTATTGTTTTGGACAATTAAACTGCTCAAATTCAATTCAAAAAACTAACAAAATGAAAATAGGAAATTATTCCGTTTATTTACCTATAAATAATTAAAATTTAATAATTGCAATTATATATTTAAAAAAATCAGAAAATTTTATTTTTTTCCCTTCACTGTAAGTCCTTGATTTATAGTCAATTCCACACTCATGTAAATTAGAATGATTATTTAAATATTTTGCTACAATCTCTACTTCAAATTCAAAACCATTAGAAATAAAATCAGTATTTTTAAAAAAGCTAGTTGGGAACAACTTGTAACACGATGCAATGTCTGTAACATTTATTTTTTTCTTAATTGAAAAAATTTTTGATAGTAGCTTATTTGCAACATATGTACGAATGTAGTTTTGTGGTTTTGAATTGTTAATAAATCGTGAACCTATAACAAATGTGGGTTCATCAAAACTTACCTTTGAGATTAATTTTTCTATGTCTTTTGGGAAATATTCTAAGTCTGCATCATGAATTATTACATAATCTGTCTGAATTTTTTCTTTAATAGTTCTAACTGCACCTCCCTTACCAAGATTCTCAGAAGTTTCATAAAAGTCAATAAATTCATACACATTACACAATTCTTCCATAATTGATTTTGAATTATCAGTTGAACAATCATTAACTATGATAATTTTATCAACAATATTTTCACTAATTAATCTTTTTACAGAGTGCTCTAATAATTTATCCTCATTAAAAACAGGAACAATAGCTGTAACTGATATATTCTTTTTTGTTAACATATGAAAGAAAAATAGTTTATACGATCTTTATAAAAATTCAATTGTTTATTCAAAGCTGCTTTCAAATTCATTAAAGTTTTTTGCATTTATATCCTTTTTGGAGATAATTGGATTTTCAACTCTCCAATTTATATTTAAGCTTAAAGGATTTATTGATTCATCTAATTCTTCATAAAAGTTGTCTGACTGAAGATAAGCTACTATTGCAACTTCTGATAAAACAGAGTATCCATGAGCAAATCCTTTCGGTATAAAAATACCACTTGAATCGTCCTCTCTAAGCTTGATAAATCCATGTTTTCCAAAAGTTTTTGAACCTTTCCTGATATCAACAAAAACATCTTGTATTTCTCCATAGATACATGTTATGAATTTTGAGACAGGATGGGGAGGTTTTTGAAAATGTAAACCCCTAATAACATTTTTGTCTGACTTGACAGTTATTAATTCATAAACAGGACCCATTAACCTAACTAATTCATCACCAAAAATGGTTTTTTTAAAAACGCCTCTATTGTCTTTAAAGTTGACACCATTAGAAATTAGAATATCTTTAAACTCTTCTGAGTATTTTTCTAATTTCATAATAATTTTGTTAACTCTACTAAATTATCCTTGATTTTTATACCTTTGTAATCGATTTGTGGAAAATCTTTTAAATAGCTGTTTTCACATTTAATAATTAATTCAGTATTTATTTCACCTGAATCAGAATAATTTTTCAAAAATTGATATAAGGAATTTATATTATAAGAACCTCTTGAAACAAAAGAAGTTGGATAGTTGATTTCAGTTGAATTAATTGCAATCAATATTCTTTTTACCACGTCATCAATATGCATTAAATTTATTGAATTTTTTGGATTTTTAATGGGATTGGCTTCTTTATTTTTAATTTTTTCTATTAGTAATGGTATTAATTTTTTCCTTTTATCATTACGGCCAAAGGTATTGTCTAGATATATTTCCTCATATAATATTTTTTTATCATTGCAATAATTATTCAATATTGTTGAAAAGATTTTTTTTGTTTCAGAGTAATATGAATCTCTAAGGTCTTCATCTTTGTAATAGTTGTACATTGTATTTGTATAAATTATTTTTTTTATATTTAAACTTTCAGCTTGCTTTAATATTTTTTCACCAAATTTAATGTTGCTTTCATGTATCTTATTTTTATCTTTACTTTGAGTTGAAAAATAAGTAGCTAAATGCAGAATTGTAAATTCAGTGTCTTTATGCATGTTTTTAAATAATTCATCTGTATTGTTTCTTTTTATGCAATAGGTATTAAATTGATTTAATTTTTTAGCTAAGTTTTGACCAATAAAGCCTGTGGATCCAGTAATAATTAAATTTTGATTTTGCATAATTGAATAAAATAAATTTTTTTAATAATACAATACTTTTATGTCTCAAATTAAACAAGTGATTATTTTAGCTGGAGGAAAAGGCATAAGGATGAGGGAGATGACTCATGATTTACCTAAACCAATGGTCAAGATTGGGGATTTAACTGTACTAGATCATCTAATCGATATTTTTCAAGCACAAGGAGAGTTCGAATTTGTAATATGCACCGGATATCTTGGGGAAGTTATTGAAGAATATTATAAAAACAAAAGCGGTGTACAAGTTGTCTTTACAGGTGATGAAACGAATACGGGTGGAAGGCTTTATAAAGTCAGAGATTTATTAGATAAAGAATTCATTATTACGTATGGTGATGGTCTTGCGAATGTAGATATAAATAAACTAATTAAATTTCACAATTCTCACAACAAAACAGGTAGCATTACTGTTACTAACCCTGTATCAAGATTTGGATTGGTAGAATTTGATAAAAAAAATATCGTAACCAAATTTGTTGAAAAACCTAAGCTTGAGGGATTTATTAATATAGGTTTTATGATTTTTAAAAGTTCTTTTATCAACTATTTAGATGAAAATTCAATATTAGAGTCTGAACCTCTAAAAAAACTATCAGGTGCTTCTGAACTGTGTGCATTTAATCATAGTGGATATTTTGAGCCTATGGACACATATAGAGAGTATCTACATATGAATGAATTATGGAAATCAGGAAAAGCACCTTGGTTAATTAATGAATAACTTTAAATACAAAAAAGTCCTAATTACTGGTGCTACTGGAATTTTGGGCAGCTGGATGACAAAAAGCTTATTAGAAAACAATATCTCAATTCAAGGGATTGCTATTGATAAATCAAAAAATGACTTATTGGATTCAATGAATTTAATCGATAAATTCAAATTAAATTATATTGATATAGCGGAGACTGATAATTTAAGTTCTTACTTTGAAAATAATAATTTTGATATAGTTTTTCACCTTGCCGCACAAACACAAGTCATTGAAGCA
>Ga0181592_10000140_pt1 | contig 48017 bp, 37 predicted proteins | sample 071ome_20_FD_133755 | JGI IMG/M metagenome (GOLD analysis project Ga0181592, IMG submission 133755) | Coastal salt marsh microbial communities from the Groves Creek Marsh, Skidaway Island, Georgia - 071412BT metaG (megahit assembly) | ecosystem: Environmental > Aquatic > Marine > Intertidal...
AATGATGGAGAAACGGATAGTAGTGATATAGCAAATATCTTGATTGTCCCTTTTGAGAGGAGTCTTCGCTTGATAGTGGTAGGGTATCTATACATGGAAAAACTAGTGAACAAATCCAGGGTGGATTTACCCAAAATTGCGATATTAGCGAAACCCACTATCATTATGAATATTACTCCGACTACTTCCAAGGTAACGAGAACTTGTTCGCGTATTTCAATTCGATAGAGATAGCAGAGTGCGTTTGCTACACAAAGCCATACTATGGACAATACAAGTTTGTAAAATATAGAAGCATACAATGCTCTGCCCGACTCAGGCATGATCTGGCTAGTTAGATTTAGTGTGTAGACTGAATTACAGCTCGGACAATAGAGAGTCGACTCCTCTTGACTAAAGTGTTTCCCATGAGCATTGCAACACAGACAGTGCTCAGAGTACCCATCGGGCAGTGGAGGCAGACTGTCATCTGCTTCCTCATCTCCAACCCTTGAAGTACCGTTCTCCTGAGTCCCTACCTCAAATTCTTCTTGTTGTTGATTACTAGCTTGCGCTATTTCAAGAACCCTTTCATGTTGAATAATTTTACGTCTTCGAGTCACACGAAATATGGTACCTATAACGCCAAACAGTCCTAGCCACAGACCAGCTGAAGTGAGCTTAAAACTGAATTCATCAAGTGCTTCACCTCGGTACCGTCTATTTCGAAACTCTCTTGCCTTGAACTCGATTGAACTTACCTTCAGACCTAGCTTTCTTCTGCCAATTTCGGGAACACTTTGCAAAATGAGAGCTTCAAGAGCTTTCAGTCGTCTGTCAGACTTTTCTGGATTTTCGATCCAATCCTCATCAACTGATACTGACAAATTAGCGTTCTTTGCGTTTGAGTAAAGGTCACATTGAATCCTGTTTCTTGGCACATACATGTTTACTGCGTCATAGATGTCTTCACAGAAGCTGTCCAGGTTCGATTCTGTTTTGATAGGCGATTTAGACAGGTTCCTTGTTGCTATGAATTTCATACCGAAGACTAGTATTGCCTAGAATCATCGAGGAAAGACTATTTATCGCAGCGATTTCCTTATCCAGGAAATGTAGTGGTAAAGCTGATGTCAGGTAGATACAACGGACCCAAAAACGGGTTCAATTCCCGGACCAAAAAGAATCCTGCAACTAGCGCAATCCAGCGAAGCGAGCGATTGCAAGAAGCCTCCCCAAGCTCTTAACACGAAGTCCAATCAAAAAAGAAGCCTGTAACTAGCGCAAATCGCGAAGCCAATTTGCAAGAAGACCCCCCTCTACTCTCTACACGAAGTCCCACCCAAAGTCACCTGTAACCAGCGCAATCCAGCGAAGCGAGCGATTGCAAGATCCCGGGTCTTGAAAAACCCTTAACCTCACCCCCTCTTCACTTCTCCCTCACTGCGTGCAAATTGCGCAGGCGGGCAAAATTGGGAAGTCAGGAGTTTTCAGGGCAAAGAAAAACGACCTTTCACGAGCTCCGTACTGGCAGCGCCAATGCGGGGGTCGGGAAAGGCCGTTTTTCAAAGCCATGGAAGCTCAGGACGACCAATTTTGACCGTCTGCGCAATTTATAGAACTTCGGGCTTTCCTACCTCTTCTTCAATCTCCTGACCATCCCTGAAAATCTTCACTTCTTCAATAAGAACAGTTTCATCAGGTCGATCCATCATTCCTGTTGGCAAATCTCCGATGGTAACGAGAACATCCTGACCATCAATGATCTTTCCAAAGACAGCGTGTTTCCCATCCAACCAGGGAGTAGCCTCGAGTGTTATGAAGAACTGGGATCCATTAGTATTGGGACCAGCATTGGCCATGGACAATGTACCCGGATCAGTATGTTTGAGTTCAGGATCAATCTCATCTGCGAATTTGTATCCGGGGCCACCAGTTCCAAAGCCCTGGGGGCATCCACCTTGAATCATGAAGTCCTTGATGATTCTGTGAAAAGTAATTCCATTGTAGAATCCGGTTTGGGACAGGTGCAAAAAGTTCTTAACAGTGTTGGGAACTTGCTCTTCATAGAGCTCGAGGGTCATTGTTCCAAAATTCGTTTTAAGTTCTGCAGTAGTAGTCAACTTTATCTCCTTGTATGTTTCGGGGAGGAGTTGAATAGAGAAGCTGCCTGGATGGAACCATACCCATAACTTGAGTTGGAACCGGGAACCTGCATGCTGACACCTGTCGAAAGACTAGTTCAGCTCTTTAACTTCGGTTCCTACAACAGCAATAGGCTCTTCCAGCATCTTGGTAGTTACTCCCACTTTTTCCCAGGAGCCATATCCCCACCAGTAGCGCTTTCTTCTCATCAACTCCACTTTCACAGCGATTTTACCGTAGTATCCCTTAAATCGCATGAAAACTTTTTTGTGGTGTTTGAAACTGGATTTATACCCAAAAAACAGACTGTTTTCAAAGACCCAGGAAAACTTCTTTTCCAACTTGAGAGCTTTTAGAACTTTCTTGATAGGTTCGAGAAAATCAATTCCGATGTTGATGTTGTGACTTTTGTTCTCAAAGAAGGTGTTGCGATGAATTGCTTCAAACTCATCGATCGTCTCACGAGATACTTCCTTCCCGTAGGCATACTGATAACTGTCTCTACTTTTCTCTTCACCAAGATAAGCCTTCAATTCACTGTCATCAGCTGGCCCAAGCCCATCATTCTCGAGGCGGGAAGCATTGATCTTGGTATGCACAAGATGTGCAAGTCCTCTCATTTCCTGCCTTTCAACGGGGCCCGCATTCTCAAGAAAGCGAACAAATTCACGGTAACCCTGCGCAGTGGACAAATAAGGCAGGAGCTCGCTGCGTAGAGCTTCTCTTTGCTTTTCAATCTCCTTGATCTCGCCTATTCCTCTTTCCTCATCAATGGAACGAGACAATTGAGAACTCAGATCCACTTCCTTAAATAAAAGTAATTCAAGGGGTATTCCTTCGATCACAGACTCTTGATCAGGAGAGTTTTGGGAGATTTGAGGCATCGTCGCCGCGCTCGTCGTGATCGGGGTCAGAGCAAGGCTAAGTACTACGAGATTGAGGAGCGTAAAAGCTCTCAAGGAAAGATTCAGGTCCATTGATCCTCCAACAGATGGTTCAGATGGCTACAGAGTTTAATGCTGTCACGAGATTCGTCAAGGATTTCAAACAAATAAGGATGCTGTTATATTGTCCCCCATTCTGACCTTTCTATGAAAAGCTAGTCGCGCAGGAGGATTCATGAGTAGTATCGGTTATTACAGCAAACCCGCTCTATCAGGTGATCAATTGATATTTATCAGTGATGATGATTTATGGAGTTGTTCCCGAAATGGCGGGATCGCATCCCGTCTAACCACAAGTTCGGGAAGGATTCTCACAGCTCGTTTTTCTCCCGGTGGGAAAGAAATCGCTTATCTGGCGAATGAGTCAGGTTTGTTTGATTTGTATGTGATGCCTTCTGAAGGTGGTGAAGCCCGACGAATTAGTTTTTGTGGCCTGGTTCATTTGCTTGGTTACTACGACAAGAAGCATATTCTGGTTGTTTCTTCACACAAGGCCCCCAATCGAGGTATGGGTCAGATTTACAAAGTTCATTGTGAGTCCGGGGATATGGAAGTTTTACCTTTTGGTCCATCGAATCGAGTGGCCTTCCAAAGTGATGGAAAGGGAGTCCTGCTGGGTAGAAACTGCATGGACAGCGCTCGCTGGAAGCGCTACCAGGGTGGAACAGCTGGCAAATTTTTCCTGGATGTTCGTGGCAAAGGTCAGTTTTCTCCCTACCTTGAGGACATTCGATACAACCTGACAGACCCTTACTGGATTGGTGACTCAATCTATTTCGTCTCAGACCATGAGGGTTGCGCAAACGTCTATACCCTCAAAGCCGGGGAGTCCTCGAATGGGCTGAAGAGATTGACCCACCACAGTGAGTATTATGTTCGAAATCTTGACTATGACGCAGACGCGGGATGCTTTGTCTATCAAGCCGGGGCTCAGATTTTCCTGCTTGATTTAAAAGAAACGGTGCCACAACTGGTGAATATTAAAACCAACAGCTCGGCATCCCAGGCAAAAGAGAGATTTGAGAGTCTCGCCAAAAAAATAGATGACTATGATGTGAGTGACGATGCAAAGAGAATCGCTTTGATCAGTCGTGGACGACTTTATACCATGCATCCCTGGCGCCATGCCCCGCAGGTAATCGGCTGCCGTGAAGAGAGTCGCTACCATCGTCCGACCTATTTGCCCGGAAGCAACCAATTTGCTGTAGCCTGCACCAATCACGATGGGGAGGAGTTACTCAAGCTGTTTGACGAGGAAGGAGAATTTCAAGTCCTGGCCAAGTCAGTGGAGTGGGGAAAAATCTGGACAATCACACCCAGCCCTGACGGGAAATGGCTAGCTGTTGCAAACAATAAAAATGAGCTCTGGCTGGTTTCTACCGCACCAAAGAAACGCCCCATCCTGATTGAAAAGAATGACTTTTCCCGTATCCAGGGAATCAGTTTTGCTCCCGATGCCAGCTGCCTGAGTTACACTCAGTATTTTGATGGTGGTTATCGATCTCGCATAGCTTGTTATGACATTGCCAAGAAGGAAATCTATCCTCTGACTGATCCAGTTTCCCGTGACTGGGGTAGCAGCTTTTCACCCTGTGGAAAGTACCTTTATTTTCTGAGTGTCCGGGAATTCCATCCCAATTACAACCAGACTCACTTTGATCTTGGTTTCCCCTTTGCTGGACGTCCCTTTGTGCTGGTTCTGGACTCTTCCACTGAATCACCATTTGAGTCTCATTTGGAAAACCAGGCGCCGAAGAAAGATGGGAAAGGCAAGAAAAAGAAGAAACTCAAGATGAACATAGAAAGGGATGGATTGTTTCATCGGGTTCTACCTTTTCCTTTGGAGTTGGGTGGCTACTACTCTTTGCAAGCACTCGAGGGTAAGGTCCTAATCTATCGAAAAGCAGTGAAACCCATCAAGCCTGGAATGAAAGCTCGCAGTGACTCCTCAAGTCCTCAGCTTCTTGAATTCAAATTCGATTCCCACAAAAAGGATGTCTTTCACAAGGATGTTTCCGGTTTTGCTTTGAGCAATGACAGGAAGTGGTTACTTCTCAAAAGCAAAGGTAAGTTAAGGCTGGTTGGAACCAAAGATGCACCCAAGTCTGGAACGGAGCAGAACAAGACCGATGGCTGGATAGATTTGTCTCGAGTGCAACTGAAACTGAATCCGAGAGCAGAATGGCGCCAAATGTATCGTGAAGCCTGGTTACTTCAGAAAGAGCATTTCTGGACTGAAGATTTGAGTCAGGTGGATTGGGATATGGTTTACCAACGCTATCTCCCCGTTCTGGAGAGGGCGACCACCCGCTATGAAATCTCCGATTTAATGTGGGAAATGCAGGGAGAGCTTGGAACTTCCCATTGCTATGAAGTGATGGGAGACTACCCAAAAAAGCCAAGTCATCATCCCATTGGTCGGCTCGGTGCTCGAATGAAATTCAAGAAGGCTAGCAAATCTTATGAGATTGTCTCCTTTGTGCGTGGAGACAGCTGGCTTTCGGGACATGACTCCCCTCTTTTAGCCCCAGGTGTCGGTTTGAAGGAAGGTGACCAGATCTTTGCGGTTGATGGCGTTGATTTTGAACACTCGCTTGATTTGTATCGAGAACTTGAAGGGAAAGCTTCAAAATACGTAGATCTTCTGATTCTTCGCAGTGGCAAGCGTAAGAAGGAAAAGGTGTCGGTTAAGACTGCCAGCTCCATGGCTCAGGGTTTGTACCGTCAATGGGTGAATACAAACCGAAAGCTTGTGGATGAGTTATCCGGTGGCAAGCTTGGCTACGTTCATATCCCCGATATGGGTACCCGAGGCTACAGCGAGTTTTTTCGCACCTACACCACTCAACTACATAAGGAAGGAATGATTGTTGATGTGCGGTACAACGGTGGCGGACATGTCAGTCAGCATATTATCAAGCACTTGAAACAGGAAGTCGTAGCCTTTCACCTCTCTCGCTGGCATGGAATTAGTCCTTATCCGGGATTGGCTGTGAACGGGCCGATTGTTGCTGTAACCAACGAACATGCTGGTTCTGATGGTGATATCTTCTCCCACTCATTCAAGCTGTTGAATGTGGGTACACTAGTTGGCAAGCGCACCTGGGGTGGAGTGATTGGAATCAATTCCCAATATCGGCTCAAGGATGGAACCCTGACCACCCAACCAGAGTATAGTTACTGGTTCAAGGATGTAGGTTTCGGCGTAGAAAACTATGGAACTGACCCTCATGTTGAAGTAGATATTCTTCCCCAGGACTGGGTGGCTGGAAAGGATCCACAGTTGGAGAAGGCAGTTGAGATCGCAATGGAGCAGACCAAGGAAAAGGGTTCCCTCCAGCCGGATTTCTCCTCAAGACCCAGTCTGGCTATTCCTAAACTGCCAAACATTCCCCAGGCTGAGAAGCAGGGATTTAACAAGAGCAAGACACAGAAGAAGAATAGCAAATGATCAAGAAGGATTTGTTTGCTCCTGAGGGAATGTATCTATGGGACAGCTGGTTTCTCATGCAGGGAGAGACCTGTCACGCTATGTTTCTGCAGGCTCCAAGGGATGGCAATCCTGAAGGTCGCCACCACAATAAAGTCAGCATAGGTCATGCTACCAGCACAGACCTCGTGCACTGGACTTACAATGGTACCGTTTTACAACCCGGTGAAACTGGCAGTTGGGATGATTTGAGTTTATGGACAGGAGACTTGTTCAAAGAAAAAGGCAAGTATTATCTCTTTTATACGGGTCGCAGTACCCAGGAGTTTTGGACCCAAAGAATCGGGTTGGCAGTTAGCGAAGATCTGAAGTCCTTTGAAAAACTGCCGGAACCTGTTCTGGAAACCCACGTCAAAGATTATGAGCTCTTTGAGGAGCCCAATGAGCTTGGATTTTGCAGTGCCTGGAGAGATCCAAACGTTTTGTTTGATAAAAAGAGTCAACTTTATTACATGAGCTATTCTGCCAGAGTTCAAACAGGCTCCCCCGTGCCAGCTACCTATAATGCCTGTATTGGTCTTGCCAGCAGCAAGGACTTGATGAACTGGCGAGTTGAAAAACCCTTGTTTGCTCCCGGTGAATTCGATCAAATGGAATGCCCGCAATTATTTCATTTTAATGGCTACTATTATTTGTTTTTCTCGAGTTGGGAGAGGTGCAACCATCCCGATAGAAAGGGACAAAGAGCCAGTGGTTTGTTTGGCTACTGTTCAAAGGAATTGAGAGGACCATGGGAGCCTGTCAACGAAGACGGACTGATACTGGGAAATGGAGAACAGATTTACGACATTCGTTTTGTAAGCTATCAGAGTTCTAAATTTTTGGCATTGGGCTGGATCAATGTCGATCAAAGTGGTGAGTTTATAGGGCGGCTCAGTCACCCTATACCTTTTGAAATTGATGGAAAGAATGTTATTCCCAGTTATTTTAACTGAGTGAAGGAGAGACAATTGGAATCCAAAATCAGACAAAGTTTCATGAGTGAAGATGGGCAACAGCTCATCCTTCAAAGAGCCAGGGAAGAAATCGAGCTTGGACCAGGCGGTAGTCACGAGGTGACCTGGTTGTATCTGGATTTGGAAACTACGGGACTTGATCACAACAGGGAAAAAATAATCGAGATTGGTGCGGTACTTTTTCGTCTCAATCTCGACAATGGAAAAATCAGTGAGATTCTGGAAGAATACAATGCTTTTCAAGACCCGGGAAAACCAATCCCTCCTGAAATTACTCGCCTCACTGGTATTGATGACTCCATGGTAGCCGGTCAGGAGATGGATCGGGAGAAAGTTGCCTCCTTACTCAATCAGTCTGAGCTGGTTTTGTCCCACAATGCTGCCTTTGACAGAGCTTTTCTGGACCCGGAGTTCGCTGAGTCCAAAAACAGCGTATGGGCTTGTTCCATGATTCAGGTTCCCTGGAGGGCTTTGGGTTTTCCCTGCAAAGGTCTGTCTCATCTGTGTATGGAACACGGTTTTTTCTACGATGGTCACAGAGCACTTCATGATGTAAAAGCGGCCTTGCAATTACTCACCATGGACAATGAGGGGCTTACTTATTTGCAAAGAATCGCCAGTGAGTCAGCTCTCAAGACTTTTTTGGTAGAGGCTTTCGGCTCCCCTTTTGAGAGCAAGGACGCACTGAAGGCTCGTCAGTTTCGCTGGAATCCTGCGAAGAGAGTCTGGTGGAAAGAAGTGCCCGAACCAGACCTTGAAGAGCTCAATGTCTTTCTGGAGTCAGAAGTTTACAATGGAAAGAATAAGGCCCAGGTAGAAGAAATACCAGCTTCAAGAAGATTTCAGCCCTAGGTTTCCGTTCGATTTGTTTTCGGCTTCTAAACCTGAAGAATTAGAGCCCTTTGTGACTTCAGTTTTCAAACTTGGATCTTAATGATTCAGTACACTCGTCACTAGAGACTGCTTTTGCTACAATGCGGCCCTGAAAAAATTAGTTTTTACCTAGTCATTGCTCAGTTGAGCAAACCATAGATTCACTAAGGAGTTATATGTTCGAGCATCTTGAAGTTCCCACCAATGGAGAAAAAGTTACTGCAAATACAGATGGAAGTTTAAACGTTCCAAGTAACCCGATTATCCCTTTTATTGAGGGAGACGGGACAGGGCCTGACATTTGGAGATCTACCCAAAAGGTCCTCGACAGTGCGGTTGAAAAGGCCTACAACGGTGACAGGAAGATTGCATGGTTTGAAGTCTATGCCGGTGAGAAATCGTTCAACAAGTTCAACTCCTGGCTGCCAGAAGATACTCTCAAGGCCATTCAGGAATACAAAATTGGGATCAAAGGACCATTAACAACACCAGTGGGTGGAGGTATTCGCTCGATCAATGTGGCTTTAAGACAAGAGCTTGATTTGTATACCTGCTTGAGACCAGTTCGTTGGTTTCAGGGAGTTCCTTCCCCACTGAGAAACCCTGAAAACACGGACATGGTGATCTTTCGTGAAAACACTGAGGACATCTATGCTGGGATTGAATATGAGTCCGGCTCCGATGAAGCGAAGAAATTGATCAATTTTCTTCAAACCGAATTCAATGTAAACAAGATTCGTTTTCCCGAGACATCTTCACTTGGAATCAAGCCTGTTTCTTCTGAAGGAACCGAGCGACTGGTCAGAGCTGCTATTGATTACGCGATCAAGCACAAGCGCCCTTCAGTGACTTTGGTACACAAGGGTAACATCATGAAGTTCACCGAAGGTTACTTCAAGAAATGGGGCTATGAACTCGCAGAGCGCGAATACGCAGACAAAACCTTTACCTGGGCTCAGTATGATCGTATTAAAGATGAGAAGGGTGAAGATGCAGCGAACAAGGCTCAGGATGAAGCTGTTGCAGCGGGCAAGATTATTGTAAAGGACAGTATTGCCGATGCTTTCTTGCAGCAGATTCTTCTACGACCCAAAGAGTATGATGTGATCGCCACCTTGAATCTCAATGGTGATTATGTGAGCGATGCACTGGCTGCTCAGGTTGGTGGAATCGGAATTGCCCCCGGAGCGAATATCAATTACGCCACTGGGAACGCGATTTTTGAAGCAACTCATGGAACTGCTCCAAAGTATGCTGATCAGGACAAGGTCAATCCGGGAAGTCTCATCCTGTCTGGTGTTTTGATGCTTGAACATCTTGGCTGGCAAGAAGCTGCAGACCTGATCATCAAGGGTCTTGAAGCATCCATTGCTTCCAAGAGGGTTACCTATGATTTTCATCGCCTGATGGAAGGAGCTACGAAACTTAAGTGTAGCGAATTCGGCGACGAAATCATCAAGAATATGTAATTTTTCTCAAACTTGGCCCGGTTCTTTGTAGCCGGGCCATTTTTGCATATGGGACTATTCCCCAAAAACTTGGTTTTGAAACTCAGCCATGTTCCACAAATTGGCAGGAATGATAATAGGACTCCATGACCTGGATAAAATCACCAAGCTTTTCGTCACTACTTTCTTTCTGAAAATATCCGGCGACATTATGGCTGAAGGCTTGTTGAACATCTACCGGATTTGAGGAGCTTGTGAAGACGAAGACGAGAGTATGAGCTGTACTCTTATCACTGCGAAGATTCTTTAAAAAACTGAGGCCATCCATCACTGGCATGTTTAAATCGAGGAGAACAAGAAATGGATTTGAACCTGATGCTTCACTGCCGCTGATCAATTGAAGTGCCTCTTTTCCATCTTTTGCTTCCCAGAAAACGCATAAGCATCTCGGCCTGCGTATCGAACACTTTCAAATAGAACTACAGAGCCTCCTGGGCATTTCCATGAAAAAATAAATATGGCTCAAGCAATGGTGTTTTCATCTTCGATACTCCCTTGATAATTCTGGTGATCCCAGCCCGTTGAGATCACTTCAAACATGAGCCGGTTCTATACCTTTTTCACACCAACAATGAATGCCAGGCCATCAATGCTAACTTCCTTTTGCACATCAGAATCTGAAACGTCATTCAGGTTAAGCTCTTTCGCAAGCACCTCACCAGCAATCATTTCACTGTGCTTTTGAGCCGCATCCTGAATCAGTTTCTCCTGGCTTTGCACAAAACCTACGATTCTATCGCTCAACTCATACTGAGCCTCTTTACGCAGGGTTTGCATATGGCGAATAATCTCTCTCGCATGACCTTCAAGAATCAACTCATCACTCATATGAAGATCAAGTGATACCAGGACTCCGTCTTCACTGGCACAATCAAAGCCTTCCTGAGCCTTGTACTGCAAGTCGAAATCATCCAGACCCAATTCGTATTGGCTGGCAATCTTGCAACCGGAATCTTTCAGTTCAAAATCCCCTGCTCTGGCAGCTTTGGCAACGGATTGCATATCCTTTCCAAATTTGGGACCTAGCTTTTTGAAGTTTAATTTGAGTTCAGGATGCCCCAATTCGCTTCCATCAGCCACAAACTCCACTTCCTTGATATTCAATTCATCGAGAATCACGTCTTTGTATTCCTCAAGAAGATCATCTGGAAAGTCACCGGAAACCCGAATCACTTGCAGAGGTTTTCTAACTTTCATCTTGTTTCTGGCCCGTAAACTGTGTCCCAGAGACACAATGGTTCTCACGGCGTCCATTCGTTTGGATAGATCCTCATCAATCCAGTCCTCCTTGACCTCTTCCCACAACTCGAGATGAACCGATTCTTTTTCTGTGAGCCCATGATGAATAGCTTCTGTCACAAAAGGCATGATTGGAGCCAGAATCTTGGTCAGCCCAACCAAAACACGATAGAGTGTCTCATAAGCGCTGATCTTGTCTTCTTCGAGCCCTTCTGCCCAGAATCTTCGCCGACTTCTACGAACATACCAGTTGGTCAAAATGGGCAAAAACCTTTGAATATAGCGAGCAGCTTCTGCGAGTTCATAACGATCAAGCTCTACAGTCACATTTTTGAGTAACTGCTGATACTCGCTAAGAATGTATCGATCAAGCAAATTGGACGGGGTAAAGTCAGAGTCCAGTTCGGGCTTATATCCATCAAGGTTCGCATAGGAAACAAAGAAGCTGTAAACATTCCACAGGGGCAGTATTACCGCCTTGACCACTTCCTTGAACTCACTGTCCATAACCCGCACTTCCATTCCCTTGACAACAGGACTGGTGACGAGAAAATAACGCATGGCATCGGCCCCATAGGTGTTGAACACATCCATAGGGGGAGTGTAGTTTTTATGTCGCTTGGAGAGCTTCTTTCCATCCTCGGCCAGGATTAAGCCTGTGCAGATTACATTACGAAAGGCTGGCCGATCAAACAAGGCGGTCCCAATCACGTGTAGATAGTAGAACCAGCATCGAGTCTGGTCTACGGCTTCACAGATGAAGTCGGCAGGAAAATTAGCCTCAAAGACTTCCTGATTCTCGAAGGGATAGTGTTGCTGTCCATAGGGCATGGAACCGGATTCAAACCAGCAATCGAGTACTTCAGGAATTCTGGTGTAGGTTTTCCCGTCTTTCTCGAAGGAAATCTCATCTACAAAGTGTTTGTGAATATCGTCAATCTTTTGACCTGAAAGCTCTTCAAGTTGTTTGACGGAACCCACGCATATCATGTCACCATCTTCACTCTTCCAGATGGGTAGAGGTGTACCCCAGAAGCGATTTCTGGAGATTGCCCAGTCGCGAGCGTTTTCCAGCCACTTTCCAAAGCGTCCTTCCTTAATATGCCCCGGAACCCAATGGATTTCCTCTGCATTTTTCAGGAGCTTTTCCTTAATCTTCTCGATACTCACAAACCAGGAACTGATGGCCTTATACATGAGTGGCGTATCAGTTCTCCAGCAAAAGGGATAAGAGTGATTCAAGGTCTCGTGTTTAAACATGAGGGAGCGCTCTTTAAGATTCTTAATAATCGGTTTGTCTGCTTCCTTGAAGTTCAAACCCCCGATTAAGTCCATTCCTTGCGCAAAGGAGCCATCAGACATTGTGGGATCAAAGACTGCAATCCCATAGCCCTGGCAAACCCTCAAGTCATCCTCACCAAAGGCAGGAGCCTGATGAACAAGGCCCGTACCCGAATCATCGGTCACATATTCATCCACCAGGATCTTGTAACAGAGAGATACATCGATCTTCTCTTCTGCATAATCAAAAAGTCTTTCATACTTCAGGCCTTCAAGATCCTTACCTTTGTAACTGGCAAGTCGCTCGATCTCCTCTTCCTCAAAGTAGGCTCCCACTCTGGAGTCAACCAGAAGATAGACCTCCGAACTCTCCTTGTGCTTCACTTCCACATAATCAAAATCGGGATGCACACACACAGCCAGATTGGATGGTAGCGTCCATGGTGTGGTGGTCCAGACCAACAGGGATTTGCCTTCATGCTCCCCTTTTAGACGAAATTTGACAGTAACTGAAGGATCCTGGCAGTCCATGTAGTTAAGACTTGCTTCCGAATTGGACAGTGGCGTGGTCAAACGCCAGGAATAAGGCAGTACTTTTCTACCTTCGTAGATCAAGCCCTCATCCCACATCTTTGCAAAGGCATTCCAAACAGACTCCATGAAGGATAAATCCATTGTCTTGTAATCATTTTCAAAGTCAATCCAGCGCCCCATACGCTCGGTAACAGTTTGCCATTCTTTAGTGTATCTGAGTACGGTAGAACGACACTCTTCATTGTATTTATCCACTCCGAAGTCGAGTATATCCGGTCGCCCTTTCAACTCCAGGGTGTTTTCGATTTCCAGTTCGATGGGAAGTCCGTGACAATCCCAGCCAAAACGCCTTTCTACCCGATATCCTCGCATAGTTTTGTATCGAGGAATCAAATCCTTCACAGTTCCCTGAAGAAGATGACCATAGTGTGGTAAACCCGTCGCAAAGGGAGGCCCGTCATAAAAAACAAATTGTTTCTTGGGGTCACGTTCTTCAACACTACGCCGAAACAGATTGTGCTCTTCCCAATATTTTTGGGTCTGCTCTTCAATAGCAGGAAAACTTGGAGAGCTTTCCACTGGTGCAAAGGCTTTTTTCTCAGACATAAGATATTCCTTCAGTTCAAATACAGGCGCTGATTTTAACGGGACGGCACTTGGTTGACAAGGACTTGGGAATTGCATGCTGAGAAACTCATCCAAAATGCCGTCGCGCTCAGTGAGTCTGGTGTCAAAAGCAACTGCTAGTCAGAGTATAGCCTAAAGAAGAAAAACTACCCGATTGTTCATTGATAGCATCGAGTAGTTTTCTGGTTAACAGTAAATTCATCAAACCGGGCATTATCAAATCTCTGAACCATGGAAACCAGATCTTTTGTACTCCGTATAATCGAAAACATCAAGCCCGGAAAACAGAGTTTTGTACTCCAGCAAACTTGCACAATCGAGAAATTATGACTAGCTTATCTCATAAGTTAGTCAGGAGTTGAGAGATGAAGAAATCTATTTCTTATCAAGATCATTGTGACAATATCGAAACAGAGCAAATGTAAGGCTTTTTTCAAGGGTGGAGCTCTCCTCATAGTCCTCAAAAACATCTCGAAATACTCAAGGGGTCCAGCTGGTTTTGGCTGGCTGTTGATACACAGAGTTCACGAGTGGTTGGCTTTGTAACGGCAATCTCAGATGGTATCCAGTCCGCGTTCATTCCCATGCTGGAAGTTCTACCCGAGTACAAGAATGAGGGTATCGGCACAGAGCTTATGAAGAGAATTCCCAAGAGCTGCGAGCATACTCAGGCGATTGACCTGATGTGTGATCCCGAGTTACAAAGCTATTACAAGCGTTTTGACATGATCCCTTCTACGGGCATGATTATCAGAAGCTATTTGAAGTAGGGAGCTGCCATTCAATAGAAAGTACCACTATATAAGTTGCAAAATGGCAGAAAGACTTGAATTTAGTAAAGGGCACTATCAAATCTTGATGACAGCAGTAAGGCCTGACCGTAAGAACTTAATTGCAGAGAGGACGTAACGAGTATTCCAAACTATGGAAATGTTTAGAACATCATAGACAGCCCAGCACCAACAACCCAGTCGCGAGAGTCGTCAGTCAATCCTATATCGATGTTGTAAAACCACTTTCGATGTTTGTTCACCTGGTAGGTTTGACCAAAACTGAATTGGACTTCTTCCATCTTGGTATTGTTGTCTTTTCCAATTTTTGCAGTTGGATTTCCAACTGTTGGGGCAACAACCTCAAGGTTATCGTTGGCTTGACCAAAGATACCATTCAAACCGTAGTTCTGAGTAACCTTCTTGTTTTTCTTCTTGGAGAAGATCCAGCTGAGTGTTGCCCGGTCCCCCTGCTCAGTACGAACAATCTGACCTGTACTTTCCTGGACTTCGATTTCTCCTCGTTCCTGGAGCTTCAAAGAAACGGTTTCCTTAAGCTTTTTGTTTCGCTGCTTCACAAAAGCAAACGAGGCGTTTCCCTCGATTCTTGATGGATTTGCAGATTCAACATTTCCAGGTCTCAAGTTTACTGTTCGACGTGTGTAGTTTGCACCCACTGTCCATGTGAAACTTAATTTCTTGTTACGCTGCCTGGTTCTCTTGTAGTTAAAAAGAAGATTATCCCCGGGATGCTTGTAAGAAATTGTGTCAGCCAGGGAGGAATAGGAGCCATTCAGATTGTATCCGAAAGTGTAGGCATCCGAGTCCTTCTTGCCAACCTTGTCGGTGAGAGTCACGTCAAATCCGAGGTTCAGACCTTTTCCGTAAGTAGGATTACTAAATCCTTGCCCTGTTTCCCCCATTGCAGAAGTCACCCGGTTTTCCGAAGCTGTTAACTGTTCCTCACCGTTTGGAAGGTTTATCTTGAACTTCCACTTGACTCCAGTACGTCCAATCTTGGGCTTTCTCGTCGTCATTTCATGGACAATAGAAATATCCTTCTCACCTTCCACCTCATCTTTGGTAGTGACACCATTTAGAGTGGTTTCGAGGCTTGCGCTGGCATAGGGAATTTTAACAGTTGTCTTGTTTTTCTTGTTGAGTTGAAACTTCCAATTATTTTCGAAGGAGAATCGGCCAATCTTCTTGTTGGCACCGCCTTGAGCACCAGAAATGAATTCTTTGGTTTCGTAGCTGACTTTGAAATCCCGAGAGCTCTTGCCTTTTTCAAGTGCAAAGAGAGACGAGCTCAATCCACAAAATAAAAGTGCTGCGGCAAAAGGCTTCAAAAGTTTCCTCCACATTGAACGCGTCTACATCCTTGCAGAGTTAGACAACGTATCTTCTCGTAGGGAGCCTCTCCAAAGCATTGATGCGGCTGATAACACCCCCTTGCGGCTCGATTATAACAGCTTTTTTCGAGGACAGTTAGAGAATTATTTCTGCTCCCTTTCAGCTGCTTATCGACGGAAGTAACTTGGGTTTTGACAGCCGATCAAGGCGAAAGCTCTCGGGAAACTCACCGTCTTTACGAGTTGCACTCAAAAATTGATGTTTTTCACCTCGAAACAGGCAATGGGCAGTCACTTCAAGCTGCACCTTCTCACCCGGTTCCTCTTCATATTCAAATTGAAGTGGTGCTGCCTTGGCAATACTCTTCTTTAAACTCATTAAATTCAATGGAAGCTGAACTGCAAACAATTCCTTGGATTGATCAAATGTTCTCCTGGAAGCATATTCCTCAAGATCTTGTACACTGTGTCCATCTGACAACAGCCTCAAAAAAAGATTCATTACATGATAGGAATCAACCAGGGCTCGGTGGAATCCGTCGGCACGAAACCCAAAGTGATGCACCAAAGTCTCCATTTTATGATTCATGATGTTCCTTACAAATCTTCGAGAGAGAGTCAGGCTATCCCAAATTTCATTTGCAGGGAGCGGCAACTTGTTGAGCTGGTATTCAGAACCGATAAAAAGACAGTCAAATTCAGAATTATGAGCAATCAGAATTGAGTCATCATCAAGAAACTCAGTAAATTTCTCCAGGATTTGACCACTATCCGGTTTTCCGCGAACATCCTCATCATAAATCTTGTTCACCTTACTGGCACCTTCAGGAATTGGTATACCGGGATCCATAAGCTCGTCAAATTCGCCGAGGACTTCTCCGTCCAGGGTAAATTTAACTGCTGAGAGCTCTACCATTCTGTTTTTCACGGGTTCGAAGCCAGTGGACTCAATATCAAATGCGACAAAAGTCTTCATAGTTGATACCTCAGTAATTCAAAGCCTGAGTCTTAGACACAAGAAACTATTCTTCCTCTTCGGCGGAGGAGGAGGAGCCTACTTCAGACAGTTCGACCTTCAGAAATTCACAGATTTTAGCCCGGACCTTCTTGATGTCCAAAGGCTTGACCAGAAAACCAGCAATTCCGATCTTGGCACATTGAATAACGTTGTCCTTGTTCGGGTACGCAGTGAGCATGATCACAGGCATCTCGGGATAGTCCCGCTTCAAATTTCTCAATGTGGCAATCCCATCTTGTCCCGGCATGGATATATCGCAAATAACGAGGTCAATTGCACCGTTTTTAAGCTCAAGAAGCTCTTCCGCTTCCCAGCCGCTTGCAGCCTCTTCAACCTGGAACCCGACTTTTTCCAATCCACGGCGAAGCATGGTACGGATGAAATTTGCGTCGTCTACAACTAAAATACTAGGCATGTGCTTTGAAAATTCGATTGGTTGATACCATTTGACCGGCGGGTCTTATCTTACAATGCTGGAGTTCCGAAAACAAAAGAAAGTAGTTCAAATCATGCAAAAACTGTTTTCCTGGATTTTCATCACATTCGTCACTCTTTCCAGCAGCTACGCCAATCTGGATATCAACAAACTGGACCCGGAAACAGTGGCGACTCTCAATCATCCGAACTTCCTGCTTTTCAGAAGAGGTGAAAATCAAAAGATCATGAAACAGGATGCCACCAGTCTGGGCCTGACAAAACAAGCTTTTGGATCTGCAAAACTCAATCCTATTCGTCAGTTTCAAACCCTTTCTCTTCTTCAAAGACAAACGACGCGTTCCTTGTTACGCTCGTACCTGCGTTACCTCTACACGAATCAGTATATTGTTACCGAACCATCAAAGTACCCAGAGGTTGAAGTCATCAGAAAGGTCTTCCCTGTATTAATATTCGATGACGGGAGTGAAAACTACTATCTGCTGATTCGCGTCACTGACGAGATATTCGACCTGGTTCTGCTACAGAAGTCATCCCTGGACGATTCCTACTCAGGTAAAAAAATCGAAAATTACTCCCTCGTTGACTACTTGCAAACTGCACGCATTTCAGGCAACTCCGAACTTCGAATAGCAATTCATGAAGAAGGCACTTTTAGTATCCCTCGTCTCACAAATCTTGAGATTCCCATTCGACCTATTAACATGGTCGAAGCCCTCCAAAGAAAAAAAGAAGAAATGGAGAAAGCCTATAAGAAGGCTGGTATCGAAGCGACTCTTGACAAGGTTTTGTCTTCCAAGGAAAGAGCTAATCAGCTTCTTGAACCCTTCATGCGAGACTTCCTGACATCCCGTAAAGAAGAGCAAAGAAAGCTTCAATTAAAAAAAGATCTGGTAGTCATGCGTCTTCCCTACCTTCGTGACAAGGCACAAAAACTCGAAACCGAAGATGAAATTACGCTACTCGTTCAAAACGAAATCATCCGTAAAATATTTGATCCGGACCCTAACCCTCAAAACTGCCCTGGCAGTATGGATGATCAGGGTTTTTGCTATGCTTCCGGTGTCTGGGGGGACAGAACCTGGGCTCTTTATCGAAAGCTGTATCGAATCACAAACTTCGGACAAGCCCTCTTTCCCTACAGCACAGATCCATTGACTCTCAAATAAGCGCAGGATAAGACTCTTCCTGGTCTCCCCGCTAAAAGTGACTCATTGGAGCTCAACTCACGCTCAATGCTTTGAATTGAACTTTCCTGAATTTCAAGCACATTGCTTCAGCCCCTCTGGATTTCCCTTAAGAGTTCTCATCTCAAGCTTAATCCATATTGTCTTGACGCACTGAAACCAATAGTCTCCATCAGGCTCACTACTACAGATTTATTCGAGATTTAATCTTTTTGTAAGACTTTTGTAAATTGACTCAATGCTGCAGTCTCACTGCATTCAACTCTGGATCAAATCAGACGAAAACCCTCTCAATCACTACCTGCCGGGGGAGTTTTCATCATGAGTATTCGATCTTACCTTTCCATCATTATCAGTCTGACTCTAGTAAGTATCAGCTATAGCGAAGATTTCTTCGCCATGGCCCAGGATCGCTCCAAGTTGCGCAAAAAGCCGGTTTTATACATCATCAAGGCCGACTGGTCAGGAACCTACAAGAAAATGCTTGATGAGGTTCTGACCCATCCACTGGTTTATGAATACATGGCCCATTTTGATCTTGTGGAATTGGATGGCGATAATCCAGAGGTTAAAAAGAGTCTACCTGCAGCCTTCCAAGCGCGAACTTATCCTGCAATCGCTATTTACTCTCCTTTAAGATTGCTGGGAACAAAAGTTGGATACATCAATGGACGTGAGTTATTTGATTTTTTGCACTATTCCTATCGTAGATTTCGTTATGACTACTATCAGGTGAATCAGGAGTGGCTACCCAATCCGATGATTGCACCCTGGGATGAAGAGTCAAGATCTCGAGATCAACTTTCCATGCAAAATGGCTATCTACTACGAACAGGGCGTGTGATTACCGGTACTCCCATGAGATTGCACAAAGGATTCGTTGTTTTTTCCGAGTCCGGATTAGAGCACAAAATCCAGGCTGCACTCTTCACCCCGAAAGCAAGATCGCTGGCAGTTAAAAAAGCTCTCGAAACCATGGAGTTGAAGTCGTCTTTGATTCCAGGTCCTGAGACTGAAGGATTCCTGCCCCTATCCGGTCTCAGTGAAATCAATGCCAGAAAAGCCAGTCTGAAGAAACCCTTCCTGGTACTACTTGACCCCAAAGATGAGTTTAGCCTGGCAATCAGTCTACATTCCAGCAATAACCTGAAAGACAAGAACTCTCTGACCTATATCAAAAAGTTTCGCATAGGATCCAATATTGATGAAGTCGGCTTGGACAAAATAGCCAATTTCTACAAGGTTGAACTGCCCGCTCTGCTGATTCTTAACCCGGGTCTACCGGTACAGAAGATCTCGAAGCTTAAGTCGGTGACTGAATTCTTTACTCCCTGGCAAGGGTTCGTAGATCAAAAGTTGAGCAAGAAAGAATAAACCAGAACTCAATTGGAACGCCTCTATTGTCAACAGTACTTTCAGGCACATCCAGATAGACACAGGCATCATTTTCAAAGCTATGAGTCTGATTGGATAAAGTATCAAGGGAAAGTCCTTCATCAGCCTCTGCTGATACCCAGGCTGGTACAAGCAGTGACTTCAGGCGAAGGCTATGCAGTTTTTCGTCTTCATAGAAAACGTCCAGGCGGCTGGAGCTCTTTCGGACGGTATCTCTTGGTAAGGATTTTCCATTAAAAACTGAATAGCTCTCTACCGAGTCTTGCAGCCAGAGAAGCTCTCTGGCATGAGTTCTGATTGGCTTGTATTCCAAAGCGTTTAGAAAACGTTGACGAAGCAAAGGGAATTTTTGCTGTCTCTCCAGTTCCTTTAGCAGTGACAAGAATCTCTCAGGAAACTTATGAGTGGCTTCAAGAGTTGGGCAGAGAAGTACCAGAAGAAGGAAAAGTAATTGGATCCTCATCAGCAGTGAGTTGTCGCCAATCCCCCGAGGGCAGTTTCCTTGTATTTTGGATTCATCTCGCGGCCCGTCTCCAGCATGGTGTCTACACATTTATCAAAGGAAATCAAGTGATTTCCCTCACCCATCAAAGCCAGATTGGCACCGTTAATCGCTGTTCCCGCTGCAATCGCATTGCGCTCAATACAGGGAACCTGAACAAGCCCCATAATCGGATCACAAGTTAAACCAAGATGATGCTCCAAAGCTGCCTCTGCCGACTCCTCTATCTGTGCATTACTTGCTCCACACAGTGCTGCTGCAGCTGCCGAAGCCATTGCACAGGCCACCCCCACTTCCCCCTGACAGCCAACCTCGGCGCCACTGATACTTGCCCGATCAACGACGATATTTCCAATCAAGCCCGCCAAAGCGAGTCCATCCAGAATTTCTTCCTCATCCATCTCAAGCTCACGATGCATCATGGTCAAAACGCCAGGAACCACACCACAGGCACCACAAGTGGGAGCGGTCACCAATCTGCCACCACAAGCATTTTGCTCACTCACTGCAAGAGCATAGATGCCCGCTTTCCCAAATGTTTGGACCGCCTGACCGAGGGGAGTAGTTCTCTTTTTATTGCGCTGGAAAGCGCGTTTGGCACGACGACGGACATTCAGTTTCCCGGGAAGAAGCCCTTCCTGGGACAATCCGGCATCTACAGTTTTACCCATCACTTGCCACAAAACCCTGAGCTTCTCCCGAATCTCTTCACGACTCAAGGAAGTCAGTAACTCTTCCTGACGAAAGTTCCATTCTACAAGTGATAAACCAAGCTGATCACACTGGTGCAAAATCTCTACCAGACTCAGTTTTTGCTCATCGACTTCTTCAAGAGCCTCTTGCAGATTCTCAAGCTCCACTATCACTCCACCGCCAATGCTGCAATAGCTTTGATCGAGAAGAACCCCACCATGCTCGTCAAAAGCTCGAAACCTTGCCGTATTAGGATGAGTCAATTGGGTTGTACTTCGATCAAATTCAATCAGTTCCAGCCCCTGTGGAGTTTCAATACGATGTTCACCAAGAAAGAAGCCACCCTGCAAAATCAAGTGGCTTGTAGCATTTTGAATTTCTTCTACGGGAGTATCAATTGCATCCATTCCCTGTAGTCCGGCGAGAATGGCATTGGGAGTCAAATGCCCCTCTCCTGTGCTGGCTAAAGAACCATAAAGAATCACACGCAATGACGTTGGCTTCATATCCTTTTGAAGTAACTCTTCTCGAAACTCACGGGCCATCTGCATGGGGCCCATGGTATGGGAACTGCTCGGTCCAATTCCGATTTTTAATAAATCAAAGATACTGCGTTTGATGTATAAGTCCATACAGCAATTATGCTCTAGTAAGGATTGGCTAGCAAGTAGATGAAGGATTTATGTGCTTCAGGCTAATCTATGGAGGTAATTTGTTGACGGATCCTGAGCTGATAGTGATTGGAAGAGATCACTACTCGAAATTACTCTTCAGCTGGTCCGAGAAGTTCTTCGAGCTCTTTCTTCACCTTACCAAACTCACCATTTTTTCCCCGAAAAGTATTGGCAAGTCCGATAATTACACGTAGCAAAATTTTGGAGAGTTCCATTGGGCCCGAGTTCTGCAGTCGTCGGTATTCAAGTGTATTGATCCAGAAAACTCGAACCAGCGTTTTCGCTCTGAGTGAAGTTTCTCTCTCTTCGACATCTCCAAAGAGTGATTCTTCGCCGTCAAAATCGCCAGCCTTGAGAACATCCACGACTTTTTCTGCTCCACCTTCTTGCTTCTGGAGAACTTCAACTTCCCCGTCAAGGATGTAAAACAAACCTGCGCTTTGACTTCCCTGTGCAAAAATCTCTGTTCCAGATTGAAACTTTTTGTGTTTGGCAAATTGAAGGCACTTTTTTAAACCTACATCATCAAGGTCTTGGAAGAGATCAAACTTTCTTAGATCTTCGACTAGCATCACGCCACCCTGGTCTTTTTGGCTTCCTCGATTTGCGCCACAACCTTGTTGTATTCGTTCTTCAACTTGTTGTAGCGAACTGCAAGACCCATCACCAGACGCAAAAGAAGTTTGGAGAGAATCTTGGGACCGGAAGTTTGCAATCTTCGAAAATCAAGAGTAGAGATCATTACCGCTGTCAGCGGTTCATAGGCCAGAGCACTTGCTGTACGGGTCTGGTTCCCATCACCAAAGAGTGACATCTCCCCCATGAACTCCCCCTCTTTGAGAATTGCCAGAGAGATTCGATTACCGCCGGGTTCAATGTAGATTTCTACTTTACCCTTCAGAATGAGAAAAAGTCCACTTCCCGGGTCCCCTTGCTGAAAAATAATCTCTTTATTCTTGTATTGTTTCACCTGGGCAAACTGCAGGAATTTCTTGATTTCAATTGGTTCAAGATCCTTGAAGATATCGAATTTCTTAATATCATCAATAATCATTACCAGGTCTCCGCCAGAGGATTAAAGGTCTGAACTTGTGAAAGAGCGGCATCCTTGACGACTACCATTTGTGAACTCGAGAGTTCTCGGGAATCCTGGTAGTACTCCACCCGGGCTAGACCTTGTGAGAGTTTTACCGAATAGCTGTCCCCATCGACAACTATCTTGAACAGCGCTCTTCCAGCATAAACAACCAATGAGCCAGCCCTGACCTCAAGCAAGCCACCAGACTTCCTTGAATCAAAAATGACTTCGCCAAGTTCTGCAGTGATATTGGTTTTAGTCCGTTTGTTTTGTCCAAAGATTTCAATACCATCAACAGTAAGTTCTGAAAGAGGCATCAATTTCAGAATGACATCATCAAAAGTTACCAGTTCAACCTCAGAGTCCAAACCAGTTCTAAACTGTCCTGAGTTATAAAACCTTTTTGCCTGGGCAAAGGCTACGTATTCGTCCACCACAGATTTTCGATAGGAGGCATCTCCCTTGATCTTGCGGGATTCGATGAACATCTTGCTTTCAGCATCTTCCTGCTTTTCCTGGGCGATGAAGAGAAAATAACTACTAGTCCCAATCAAGCCCATAAACAAAAAGGCGATGGAGAAAATGAGAGTGAAGTTCCAGCGGGATTGAACAGTGGTGGCAAGCTCTTCCTGCGACGACATACGCTTTCGCATCCTTCGGCGCTTTTGGCGTTCCTTATAATCGACAAACTCAACGTCTTGCCACTTCTTGGCCACTGCTTCCTCCTGAAGATCGTATTTCAAACAAACTGGCTGTTGGAAATAAATCCTGCTCTTACCTTAGTCTATCGACCTCTAGCCACGATTTTCAATGGTATATTTATTCAATTCTCTAGGCTAGAGGAACTTGAAGTGTTTTACAAGTTTCCTCTCGGATAAAGACCGGAGCTTTAAATCTCGACCTCACCACCTTCAGCAGCCACATTACCACTGAATCCAGACTCTTCAGGGATCAACTTGGGAGAGATGTTTACCTGGGTCGATTTTCTGACAATCTTGGTTCCTCGGTTTGGTGCTGCTGCGATCATATCGATTTCAACTGTAGTTGAACGATCATTAGGTTTTTGAAAGACTTTGAGCACTACGGTTGCTATTGAGGAAACCAGCAACTTCACACCAACAGAGCCATTTTCCTCTGAATCAAGCTGCGCCGTATTCTGGCTGTCAAGGAAGTCAGAATCACTGCATTCATAATCACCTTCGCCTCGCAAATATCCCTTGCTTCCACCAACCGGCGACATGAACTTGGTAGTGCAGAAACTCGATTCAAGAAACAAATCCTGATAGAACTTGTAAGTGGAATCAGAGGCCTGAAAGACTCGTTGCCTGTTCTTTAGAAAGAGTCGGTGTTTTCCACAGCGCGGAGCAGTTTCTGCAAACCCTGGAATATCCTTGTAACCGGGTTTGCAACTCATCCATGTGATAATATCTTGCTCTGGTGACCCACTGGTATATCGATTCCCACCTGTGTAATCCTCACTCCAGTCATCCTTCACACCAGATCCGAAGAAGAAGTATTGAGCAGAACCCGAGTCATAGGTCACTTCCCCTCCGCCTTCTTTACCTCGTGCAAGCATCTTGGTTGCCTTTGAATAAGCATCGCCAGCACTGATATGTGATTTTTTAATTTGAAAGGCGTACTCATCAGAGCGGTCCCGTAAAACTCCCTTGAAGGTGTTGAGAGTGGGATAGGATGCCAAGCCCAGATATTTGTTCATCCGCTGGATGGCTGTTTCCATTTTATTGGTGGTTCCCTGATGCCAGGCTTCCTGCGAAAATGATTGGGTTGAACGGGAAATCAACTTGGCAATGATTGCGCCTAGAAAACCCACAATGGCTGCAACCATCAAAATCTCAACCAGAGTAAATGCCCTGCTGCCATTTCTGGCAAAACTTCGAACCATGAAAACGTCCTTACTTCTCTCTTTGAACTTCATAGACACTGGTGACAGCTTCCCCCCTGCGAGCACTGTTGCTGGCAAGTTCGTCTTCATATTGTTGCAGAAAATCAAATTTTTCCTGATTGCTGACTTCCATGTCTACCTGCTCGTCAAAACCTCCACCGGCCTGACCGGAAGTATGCTTGAGAAACTGTCGTGTCAAATCACGGGGTGATCCCCCTCTTTCGGTGATGATTGATTTATGATTCGCACGCATAGCTTCCCCTCGACAGGAAACCATCACTGAGTCCGTGGAATAACTAAGAGCACCCTGGGAACCAAAGATAAAAACCTTATCAACAAAGTATGAGCCTGAATAAGGATCATACCAGCCCGGCCCCATGGCTTTGTCATCGTGACTTGTTGAAGAAATCACCACCACACCGTTTCCAGTGGGGTAGTCTGAGCGAATATCTTTGAGAAATCGATTCAGGTGAGTGGCCATGACCCCTTCAAAGGTTTCATCCTGGGGAGTCAGGTTCCAGCTATCGTCTCTGGAAATGATCAGCATTTCCTGCCCCGCATCTTCCACCGTTTCTTCCACGGTTACGTTGCCTGTGAAGAACATGGGTCCGGGATTGTTGTAACGATCCATGGAGCGAGTGAAATCATAGTAAGGGTTTTTACCTATGGCGTAGGCCGCGGCATCATAGAAAGGTGTGGGCAAGAGACGAAACTTGAGCAGAGCGTGCTGTTGACCTCCCACTGCGAGAAAATAGCTCTGGTACTTTTCTTTCAAAGTCAGGACTTTTTCCCGGTTGTCTGTACCACCAACCAGCAGTATCACAGCCATAGCCATCAAGCTCATTCCAACGATGATCACCATAATAATAGTGATACCCTTCCTTGGGCTGAACAAATGATTATGTTTATGTGAGTTCATCATTAGTCTATCGAAGTTTGTAAATTTGCCTTGAAGGATACCAACCAGTACTCCTGGAGAGCTTGTGCCGTACCTGCGCCTCCAAGTCCTCTGGGCTTCCAGGCAATTCCCAGAACGATTTTCATAAATGCTCCATCATCCTGCAAATCCCCATTCATATCTTCAAAGTTGTGAAACGCCTTGTCTTCGTAACGAACTGAATAGGAAATGTCCTGAGGAATACTTGATCCCGCTGCGTCAGGAGCCCCTTCTTCCACATCTTTCGTGTTGCCTGCTCCTCCGCCTTCCCCACTGTATGAGCCGCCACCGGGAATTGGAAACCCGTATCGATAACGATCGTCCATAGGGTCGTCGATTCGATTGTAATAGAAGGTACCCGGTACCGAGCCGGAAGCCTGCCTGTAGGGATTGATGGGGCGCTTCACCGTTCTGGCGCAGGTAGAGTCCACTGTGGCGCTACCGAGTGCTGCGCTCAAACTTTGATTGGCGGAATCATTTTCTGCACAGTCATTGTTTGGATCAAACCAGGGATTGGGATAATAAGAGAAGGTTAACTCGGATGTAGGGTTTGCATTCAGCTTGTAGGAATCCTGGCGCGTGGGGTCTACACCTGAAGGAGAGCTGGTATCGTCTTCATACATTCCTGCGTAAGCGAGGATTTTGAAGTCCACTCCCCCTTTGGAGATAATTCTGTCACCATCTGCATCGATACGATAATCACCGCCCTGAGAAGCTCCAAAAATGCTCTTCAAGTTGTGGTTAGTAAAATCAATACTTCCGAAATTTGCCCGGAATTCGAACTGCCGACGACCAGTATTGGTTTGGGTACCGCCAAAACCTTCAGGGTCAATTGCCAAAAAAGGCACATCTTCACTGACTAGTCTTCCCATGATGTTGTGAGCAAGATTGACACCATTGTTCCACGCTCTCACGTAGTCGGAAGTCCTGCTGTTCATCATGTAAAGACCATAAACAGGAAGCATAAAAGTCACCAAAATAGTGGCGGCGACAATCACTTCAATGAGGGACATCCCCTTCTTTGAGCCGCCTGCTCTTTCCAAATCTTTGGTTTTTGTGACCTTCACTGTACTCGCTTTCCAATCACTTCGACCCAAACTTACCATCAACGGTTCCACAAATACCAATCAAAATGGGCCGCCTCCAATTTCAACACCCTGGTCACTCCATGAAACATCTGACCCTTGAGGTGCTCATAATGTAAAATCAAACAACTCCCTACTTGATTATAGCAGAGAGACACTAAAGTAGCTCAACAGCCAGGCTGGCAAGTTCTGAACGCTCGGAGGTCTTGAGAACCACGCTTCCAAACAGTTTTTGCCCCTTGAAACGCTCGATAAGATAAGTGAGACCGTTCGAGCTGGGATCAAGATAAGGATTGTCAATCTGATAGGGATCTCCTGTCAGGACCACTTTACATCCATTCCCCGCACGAGAAATGATGGTTTTCACTTCATGGGGAGTCAGGTTCTGAGCCTCATCAATGATTAGCCACTGATGGGCAATTGAACGACCCCGTATGTAGGTAAGAGCCTCAAGACAAATCTTTTCGCTTTCCATGAGCATATCGAGTTGTTCCCCGGGAAGTCCCTCAGTGGTGTAGTTGTCGAAGATATAGTGCAAATTATCGAAAATAGGCTCCATCCAATGAGTCAGCTTTTCTTCCTTGCTTCCTGGAAGATAGCCAATATCCCGACCCAAGGGCATAATTGGACGACTCACTAAAATCCGTTTGTAACTCAAGTCATCAATGGTTTTTTTGAGTCCAGTCGCCAGCGCAAGAAGAGTCTTTCCCGTTCCGGCCTTACCAATCAAACTCACCAGACGAACATTCTCGTCAAGCAAGAGCTCCAGACCAAAGGCCTGCTCTGCATTCAATGCACCGACACCCCAGGGACTGGAGTTTGCAAAATCCAGAGGATAGAAACCACGCTCTTCTTTGTCATAACGGCCATGAGCCATTTCTTCACCGCACTGCAAAATTGCAAACTCATTGTGCAAAAAGTCATCCCCCTCCCATTCAAGAAAGTCTTCCTCGTGGAAATGATCCAGTTGCTCCTTGCTCATATCCAGATACTTGTAACCCTGCCAAAGTTCATCAAAATTGATCTTGTTCGTTTCGTAGTCTTCTGCTCGAATAGAAAGAGAGTCGGCCTTGATTCTGGCGTTGAGATCCTTTGATACAAAAATAACTTCGGTTCTCTTTCTTTGCATTTGCACAAAGCAAGCGGCTGCCAGGATTTGATTATCCTTGGTTTTCATGTCAAAAGAAGGTGGAAGATTGTGACCGAACTCAGTCAAGACCTGACAGTAGCCACCTCCGGGTGTTTCCACGCCCTCACACAAAGAGCCAATCTCTCGAAGACCATCAAGATGACGGGCAACCTGTCTCGCATTGCGACCCTTTTCATCAGATTCTTTTTTGAATCGATCCAGTTCCTCTATCACCTGGATTGGGAGAACCACATCATTATCTTCAAAGGAAAAAATGGAATCCGCATTGTGAAGCAAAACGTTTGTATCGAGAACAAAGCATTTGGGAGCTTTGCGCTTGCGTGTTTTGGTTGCTGGCTTGGTTGGCTCAGAAGTCGCTTTTTTGGCAGGCATACCCTCTCACTTTCCCAGTATTACTGGAATCTGGCTCCCTGTTCTACTTCAAGAACACAAAGTGGAAACCACCGCGGATTGAATGATACATCAGTCGGGATGTTTTATAACCCAATCTCCTCATCCAATCCTGAAAAAGAGGCTGTTCAAGAGGTTTGAAGAACTGAATTAGAAGACCTGTAAGCCGGGTTCTGTACCTCACAAGGAGGCAACACTCATTTATCTGGGATGAGAATCACTCCTCACCTCTAGCGATCTACCCAGTGATCAGCGGGCCGCCTCAACTCACTTGCTCGATCTTGCTCCGAATGGGGTTTACCGCATGAAACGGTTACCCGCCTCACGAGTGAGCTCTTACCTCACTGTTTCACCCTTACCATCAGCCGAGGCCGTGGCGGTTTACTTTCTGTTGCACTTTCCATCGGGTTTCCCCGCCCTGGTGTTACCAGGCATTCTGCCCTGCGGAGCCCGGACTTTCCTCAGAAATCAATCCTGCGAGTGTCCGGTCTTCATTTCAGTAAGTCTCCAATCTCCTCTTCAACAACTTCCACAATTTTTCCCTCTCGAATCAAAGTTCGAGCGGCTTCTATATCATTTTTCAGATAACGATCTGATTCTAAAAAGTCTACTTTTTCTCGAACGACTTCCATCACACGCTTCAGTGCTGGTCCTGGTGGTTGCTCGTGAAAATCAAGGCCCTGGGTAGCAATCAAAAGTTCAATGCTCAAGACTGACTCCAGCTTTTCCAGAATCTGTAGACAGTTCTTGGCAGAACTCAAGCCCATTGAAACATGATCTTCCTGATCTGCAGAAGTGGGAATACTGTCCACAACTGCAGGATGCGCAAGAACCTTCGACTCACTCACACAGGCAGCGGAAGTGTAATGAGCAATCATCCAACCCGAGTTGAGACCCGAGTCTCTGACCAGAAAGGGTGGCAGATTGGAGAGGTTGTGATTCACCAGCCTGTTTTGTCGTCGCTCGGAAATTGAGCCCAACTCAACCAGACCCATAGCCAGATAGCAAAGAACCATGCTGACCGGTTCTCCATGAAAATGACCACCAGAAATGATTTCATCCTCAAGAACTATGGGATTGTCCGTCACTGAATTCATTTCAATCTCTATGGTTTCCAGGGTTCGAAAAAAGGCATCATAGCAAGAGCCATGAACCTGAGGTATACATCGTAAACTGTAGGCATCCTGAACTCTTGAGCAATCTTTGTGTGAGGCTCTGTTCGGGCTATTCTCCAGTAGTCGAAAGAGATTGCGTGCGCTCAATTTCTGCCCGCGATGAGGTCTGAGTTGATGCAATCGATCGATGAAAGCCCGATTGGTACCATGCAAAGCTTCAAGGCTCATCATGGAGGCTATATCAGAAACCTTTAACAGATTCTCGCAGCGCTTGAGAACTTCCACTGCCAGGGCACACATGACCGGGGTTCCGTTGATCAGGGCCAAGCCTTCCTTGGCTCCCAACCTGACTGGTTTGAGTCTACATTCTCGAAGAGCTTCTGCAGCGGTCATCAACTGACCCTTAAAACGAACTTCACCTTCACCGAGAAGAGTCAGGGCCATATGGGCCAAGGGGGCCAAATCACCGCTTGCTCCGAGGGAACCAGTATTAGGCACCAAAGGTAAGATATCATGGTTCAAACAGTCCAGAAGCAAGTCCACTGTTTCCAGGCGAATACCGGAATAACCCTGACACAAAGTGTTTGCCCGAAGGAGCATGGCCCCCCGGACAATGGAGTCTGTAAGAAGATCCCCTACTCCAACGCAATGAGAGCGAATCAGGTTTTCCTGCAGGGTTTCGAGATCTTCTCTTTTGACCTGTACGTTGGCCAGGCTTCCAAATCCGGTGTTGATACCATAAATGGCTTCGTCACCATCCAGTACGGATTCAACACGTGCTCTTGAAGCCTTCATTTTCTCGCGACTTTTAGAGGCTATAGTGACCTTTCGAGTTGGAGAATGCATCAACTCCCAGGCATCGGATACGCTTAGTCCTTCTCCACTCAATTCAAGATGCATTCATGCTTCCTGTTCAAAGTCGGTGCTACCCTGAGAATTCACTTCTGCCAGGATAACCGGTGGGCTGGGGACTTCTTCACTTGCGTAGAAATAAGCCTTCTGAACCTGCTCAACTATACTGGCCAGTTCCTGATCCTTGTTGTAATGCAAAGTTGCGAGACTCTCACCTTTCTCAACCTTGTCCCCTACTTTCTTGTGCAAAACAATTCCAACCGCATGATCCACAGGATCATCCTTGGTTTCCCGACCAGCACCAAGACGCATGGCAGCATTTCCTATCTCCAGTGCATCCATGGCCTTGATCCATCCATTGGAATTCGCTGGCACTTCCATGACGCCTTTCGCTTTGGGTAGATTGTAAAGAGAGTCAATACTTCCACCCTGAGCCTTGACCATCTTCTCAAAGACAACCAGACCATCCCCGTTCTCCAAAGCTTCCAGAATTTTAGCCTTGCCAGCTTCCAGATCAGGAGAAATTTTTGCCATTTGAAGCAGACGGCCTCCCAGTTCGGCACAAAGATCCACCAAATCTTGTGGGCCATCACCTCTCAAGGTATCCAGGGCTTCCTGAACTTCCAGAGCATTACCAACGGCACGACCAAGTGGTATGGACATTTCTGTTACAAGTCCAACAACATCTTTTTGCATCAAAGAACCAATTTCCACCATTCTCTTTGCCAGATGAATTGCGTCTTCCTTGGTCTTCATGAAAGCGCCCTTGCCTGTTTTCACATCCAGGATAATCCCCTGATTGGAAATAGCGAGCTTCTTGCTCATGATGGAGGCTGCAATCAGGGCAGTATCCTCTACAGTTGCTGTGACATCACGCAGGGCATAGAGCTTTTTATCAGCCGGAACAATATTACCGGTTTGACCGCAGACAGCCACACCAACCTCATTGACGATGGAAACAAATTCGTCACGGGGAAGCTCCGTTTGAAATCCTTCGATGGATTCCAGCTTGTCCAGAGTTCCACCCGTATGACCAAGCCCCCGACCGCTCATCTTGGCGACTACACAACCACAAGCGGCCACCAGTGGACCAAGGACGAGAGTTGTCTTGTCTCCAACACCCCCCGTAGAGTGTTTGTCTACAGTGTATCCGGAGATTTCACCACTAAAGTCAATGGTATCTCCGGAAGTTCGCATTACTTCGGTAAGATCTGCTGTTTCTCTGGCTGAGAGTGGTTTAAAGCAACAGGCCATCAAAAATGCCGCCGCCTGATAATCGGGAACTTCACCGGAAACATATCCACGAATAAAGAACTCGATCTCTTCGGTGCTCAACTCTTCACCGTTTCTCTTCTTTTGAATGACATCAACTGCTCGCATAGAATCTACTCCTAGTTCCAGGGGGTTGTTACCCATTCGAGGGCAGCATTTTGGATTCTTTCCGGCACATCAATACTTCCCGTATGCCTTTCCAGACGAAAGTGAGCAATCTCCAAGTCCAGAATAGTGTTGATATAGCTCTTGTTCACATTCAAAAGATCATCCTGAGCATCAAGAACTTCAATAGATGACTTGATTCCTTTTTCATAGGAGAGTCTTGCCAGCTTCAAGTTTTCTTTGGCCCGGGCCAGGTTCTTTTCTAGAACTGTGAGTCGCTGTCGGGTTGAAATAATATTCCTCACTGCATTTCTTACCTGCAAGCCGATGCGATTCTTCAATTCCTGAATCTGGCGCTCCTGATTGGCAACCTGAATCTTTTGAATATGATGACTTTCACGAGCCTGTCGATTGCCCAGTGGATAAGTGTAGCTCAAGCCCAATGTCCAGTCCTTGTCAGAAAAGTCGTGAGCCTGTGACCAACGGGTATCTGTGGCGTGTTTTTGCATACTGGCGTTCACCAATACCTTGTTTTTAATCTGCTCTCTGGTGTTGATCAGATTGTTCTTTTGCTGATCCAGGCCCAACTCGGCCACTTTGAGATCATGCCGATTCTCCATGGCCCTTTTCACTTCTGCGTCTGCATTGATTTCAGGTGTGTCCAGGCTTCCCTTGTGAGAAACATTGATCTTTCCGTCATGGCGATCGTAGTTCAAAAGATTGAGGAGGGCGTCCAGAGAGTTTTCATAGGTATTTCGGGCGGAAATCAAAGCTTCTTCTTCACCAGCAACCTGAACTTCTACCCGAAGTACATCCAACCTCGTACTGACTCCCAGATTGTATTTCACTCTGGTAAGCTCCAAAAGCTCTTTTCTGGAATTGAGTACGCTTCTGCTCACATCGATCTGTCGATAGTTTTTGACCGTATTCAAATAACTCTCCACTACATCCAGAACCAGGTCCTGATAGGATCCCAAATAGTTGTAATAGGCAACCTTCTCATCAAGCTTGGCATTCTTCAAACGGATTTCCTGACTAAAGAACTGATTGGATTTTCCAATAAGAGCTCTCGAGAAATTTACGGTAACCCCGGAAGTGTTTTGCTTTTGAAAGCGGTTATTGGAGAAATTGGAGTTGTAGCGAACGTCCAGGTCTGTACTGTCACGAAAAACCTGACTGTAGGTCCAGTTCAATCCTTCGGACTCAGAGCTGAACTGCGGAATGATTCCCTGTGCAGGGTTTTTGCTGACGCTTCTTCGAGCGCTAAGCTGCATACTTGGCTCAAAGATACCGGCGCGGGTTCCTTTCAAGCTTCTTGAACTCTGCTCCAGACCGGCATAGTCATTTTGAAACCCGAGGTTGTTTTCCAATGCATATTCAATGGCACCATCCAGCGTTAAATCCACTGGATTGAAAACCATTTTGTCGTTGGCCTTGAGATCCTGAAGCCTTTCCTTCAGCTCTTGAGGAACATCCTTGAGTGACTCGGAGGGAGCATAGACTTTCGCAAAGGGAACTTCCTGGTCCATGGCCTTTCCAAACTCGGCCTTGATATCCTGGATTCGATCCCGCAAAGGCTCTTTCTCGGAAGCTGAAACACTGCCACCGGTACATAGCAGCAAGCTGACTGCCAAAGTTTTAAGAAGAGAGTGTCGAGTTCTGCTTCCCGGATTCTGATGATTTCTGTTCATAATTCTGCTCCTTGGCTCTCTTCTCCCGAAGATGCTCTTTGAACTTGCTTACTTCTTGTGGTGTTAACTTGTTTCTTGTGTTATTGCATTTCGGGTAACTGGAACAGGCAAAGTACTTGCCATATCTTGACTCTTTAAGATGAAATTCTCCCGAGCAGATTTCACAAAATATTCCTGTTGTTATACCCCTGGTTCTTTGCGGCTTTCGAACCTTGTGAATATAGGTGCATTTAGGATAGTCGGAACAACCCAAAAATTGCCCGAATTTTCCAGAACGGACTACCATTTCCTCGCCACATTCGGGGCACTTCTTTTCTTCTTCCCGGAGTTCTTCTTCAACGAAACCCTGCAATTTAACAATAGCGTCCCGCAGAGGTCCATAGTAGGAGTCTACTGAGTCTCTCCAGGGACGCTCTCCGCGAGCGACCAAATCCAGAGAGTCTTCTACAGTTGCGGTAAATTTTAAATCAACTACCCGGGGGAAATGATCGCGAACCCAATCACAAAGATTTCTTCCAAGCTCCGTTGTCTCAAATTTTCGCTTTTTGATTTGGGCGTAATTTCTACGAATCAAAGTATCGATGATAGACGCGTAAGTTGATGGACGTCCAATTCCGTTCTTCTCCAGATATTTGATCAGAGAAGCCTCTGTATATCTGGCTGGTGGTTTCGTAAACTTCTTCTCCGGAATTAGCTTTTTGACACCCAACTCCTGGCCTTCTTCTACTGGAGGGAGCTCACTTTTTGGTTCAGCCGATTTCTTGCTGTCATTATCAATCTCACGATCGTCATAGACCTTTAAAAAACCTTCGAATTTGAGAACACTGCCTCGAGCACGGAACTCGACTCCGTTGATATCTATTCGAAGTGTGGTTGAATCAAACAAAGCTGGCTTCATCTGACAGGCAATTGCCTTGTTCCAGATCAATTCATAAAGTTTGAATTGCTCGGGCTTGAGATAAGGCTTCACTTTATGAGGAGGCAGATCGAAGTAAACCGGTCGAATGGCTTCGTGAGCTTCCTGGGCATTCTTCGTTTTCCCTTTGTAATCCACAGCCTTTTTGGGGAGGTACTCTTTTCCGAAGTCTCTTTCAATCGCTCCTCGAATACTGTCCTGTGCCTCTTTCGCGAGATTCACAGCATCAGTACGCATGTAGGTGATCAAAGCCTTGCTTTCCCCTTCGATGGAAACACCTTCATACAACTCCTGCGCCAGCTTCATGGTCTCTTTCGCCGAATACTTTAGTTTCGAAGAAGCCTCCTGTTGCAATGTGGCAGTCGTAAAGGGTGGCTTGGGTTTACGCTTTTCCTGACGGGCATTGACTTCAATGACTTTGGCCTGTGGGTTCTCCAGCTTTGCCATCAGAGCGTCTTTTTCATCTGCGCTCAGCTTCTGGTCTTTTTTCAGATGAATATCCGCATCGAATCCTTCTTCAAACTTTGCCTTGATATTCCAAAACTCTTCTTTGACGAAGGACTCGATTTCACGGTCCCGATCTACCAGTATGCGTAAAGCAACGGTCTGAACACGGCCTACGCTCAAGGGAACATCACTCTCAAATCGATTCCAGACCAGAGGAGAAAGCTTATACCCAATCAGGCGATCAAGAATCGTACGACTCATCCCGGCATCAATCAAATGCTGGTTCAGGTCTCTGGGATTGGATATTGCATCAAGAACTGCTTTTTTGGTGATCTGGTTAAACACCACCCGGCGCACTTTCTTGTCTTCCAGACTGGCTTCATCGTAAAGGTGCCAGGCAATAAGTTCTCCTTCGCGGTCAAGGTCCTGTGCGAAGTAGACTTCCTCAGCTCTTTTCATCAAATGCAAAAGCTCTCTTGTGTTTTTCTCTTTGGATTCAATCAATTGAAAACTGGCCTGAAAACCGGATCCAACATCTACTCCCAGTCCACGCTTGGGAATCTCGCGGATGTGACCCATAGAGGCTCGGATTTCAAAATCTTTACCCAGAAACTTACGCAAAGTCTTGATTTTGGCCGGGGACTCAACAATAAACAACTTCACCGGGCAACAGCCTCCTGGAACCTGGAAAAAACCTCGGGCTCCATACTAACCATTCCACCGTCTTTGAGAAATACATGCCTGGTGGATGCTCTGGCAAGGAGGTCTCCACTTTCATTTTTCAATTCATACGAAAAGCTGATGATCTTGCGCTTGAGTTCGCTGACTCGGGTTTGAAGCTTCAATTTTTCCTGAAAGTAAGCCGACTTTTTAAACTGACAACGACAATCCACCACGGGAAGTACCAATCCCTCTTTTTCCCACTCACTGTAGAGAAAACCCTGAGATTTTAGCCAACTCACTCGTCCTTCTGAAAACCAGTCAAAATAGCGGGCATGATTCACGACCCCCATCTGGTCCGTTTCACAGTACCTGGTGGTAAACTCGAAATTGTCTACAAATCCTTGAGTCATAGCCAGCGACTATAACAAAATCCATCCTATGGAACAAGCTTTTGTAGAGCCTTTGCAGACTGGAATTCACTAGATTTTTCAAGAAACTGAAGAGACTGAACAAGTCATTCAAACACTCCAATCAGCTTGCTGGAGGAACCTTGATATTGGCTCAGGGGAGAAGTCTTTGAATCTCGTAACGCTGAGCCAAACTCAAGTCACGGCTGTAGTGCGAAATGACCAGTTCCATCTCCCCATAGGTTCGGGAGTAATACACTCTCAGGGAATCAGGGAAAAACCAGCGAAAGAACAGCTCTTCTCCTATGCGATACTCTCGTCTTTGAAGCTGCGTACTTTCGATTAAGTCCACATCCAATATTCTTAAGGTAACTCCTTCCACTTTGAGATTAGTGGCTGCCACACTTCCTCCTGGCACATCAAGACTGCCTTTAGCAAACTCACTGGCAAACAATGCCAGGGGTGAACTTGTGCAGGAGAGTTTTCGCAAGACTTCCTGAATACTCAAAAGGCTCAATCCCTGATTACTCATCAAATGGTACTTACCACAATGCTTAATGGAGTAGTTATCTACCATCAAATACTCCCTCTCCTCAGGAGTCTGAGCCTGGAGACGATCACCTGCAGTCAGTAGTGAAAGATAGCTGGACATACTGTCAGGAAACTCAATAACGAAGAGACTGCCTCTTTTTTCTTTGGAAGACGAATTGTCTTGCTCATCAGGGCGCAACACAAAGGAGCGCATTAAGGCCGAGAGGCTCCCGTTTTGAACGTATACATCCGCCAACTTCGGTGGCAAAACAGCTTTCAAGTCACCGGGACTCAGAAGCTTTTCATTTCCTTCAAACTCTACATCAGGTGTGTGAACCCGAAGTGGTTGAATAGCCTCCGGGTTAGTCTTGCGAGTAGTCAGGTTCTCACCATCTTTACTGCCTTTTTCCACAACTTCCTCAGAACTCTGATGCCATATCAGGAAGCCGGCCAAAGACAAAAAGGCCAAAAGAATGAACAGCAGCCATCCAATCGATTTTTTTTGGTTCTTGCTACTCACTCCCTAATACCCTTGTTTACTCTTTTCTCTGATCAAAGAAAACTTCTTCAAAATTTTCTCTTCCATTTTTTCTACGGCCAGCTCAAACCCTTCATAGTTTCTCTTTAACTCTGAAAGGCTCGATTCCCATATCATTTGATGACCACTTTGCAAAACCGCAATATACTGGCTAATCAGCTCTTCCTGAGACGACAGAGGATCATTTTTCATTTTCTCAAGGGAAGTAACTACAGTGGCCCTGACCACTTTCTGCTCTTTGGAACTCATTTCCCCTTGCTTGAGTTTCAGCTGAACAACCCCCTTCAAATGCAGTTTAAAGGGTATTACCCGATTGTTGAAGAATTCTTTGACCTGCAAGGACTGAAGCTTGGCAAACTCATGCTGTTTGCGAAGATCATTAAATTTTTGAATGCGAACGTTCAGGTACATTGCCGGAAAAAGAAAAGTACCGATCAAAGCCGAAACTGCAATGATTTTGGATACCGTAGAGCTTAACTCTCGATATCGAAAGCAACTCCATACAAGCCAGGTGAAAAAATAACCTCCCAGCAGTCCACCGAGATGTCCGTGAATATCTATGCGGGGAATCAAAACAGGGAGCAAGAAAGAGAAGATTAGCAAGGATTTCAACATCCTTTGCAAATAAAGCTTTTGAATGCAGTAAAGCTGATTTTCAACTGCTCCTGAACGAGCTTTCCACAGACCGAAACAAAGGGCACCTACCAGCCCGTACACAGCTCCGGAGATTCCAATACTGGTTCCGTTAACAAAGCACAAGCTATAAATCATTCCATAGATCATGCTCACCACAAAAAGAATGTTTAGAAAAACTGCTGAGCACATTCTTGAAAGTAGTGACCAAAGAAATAAAATACTGGTCAAATTGAATACAAGATGTGCAATACCTCCGTGGAGGAATGGTCCGGCAAAGAGATAGAAGTAGTCTTGATTGACCAGATTGAACAAGTTAACACCCGCCAGATCCATCCCGGCCGGCATCCCACTGTCGCTAAAAGCCTGGGTGGAGTAGATCAATCCCAAAGCACACATCCAGACATAAGCGCTTTGGTGTTTCGTCTGTAGCCAGGCTGGTATGTAGTTCTCTGAAGAAGGCACAAGACAATATTTTTCACGAAACTTCTGATCAAACTGTTCAAAATCCATCGGAGTGCACAGAAGATAAAATGGCGTTTTTGAGTTTGGCTGAAACTCATTGAAGTCGGGTGGAGCACTGGAGCAGACAAATACAGTTCGAACCCTGGATGGTGACTTCAAAGCATACAGATCCTTACTGAAAATTCTGGAAGGATAGAAGCTGCTTTCCTGGGAAAAGCGTCGCTGATATTCACGAAAATCCATCAATATGAAAAGATAAAGCTCCCACTTGCAGGGGTCCTTTTCACTCTTTATCGGGTTTGAAAAAAGATAGCGAACTTCTGATTCGAGTCTTTCAATCTTGTATACTTGAGCACTCTCTGGTATCAATTGCTCCAGATGATCAAAACAGTTGTCCCACAATGAAGAAACAAACTCAGTTCCAGCTCTCGCCACTCTTTGGAGAATTCCCTCTTTGGGCTCTATGTTTTCTTCTTCTTTCCTGTCCATCTTCTCTACTTGCTCAAAGCTTTGAGCGTGATTACCAACAAGCTCCCCTGAGTGAAATTTTGTATGATCTCAGTAATCACTTTGACTACAATACACTCATTCTTGATCTGGAGCATAGAACCGGCTCCTACAATTTCAAGAAATGCAATATGGAGGACTGCCTTTATCAACTCCATCTGGGCCAACAGCTCTGGTTTCTTGAAGCAGAATCTTTTGCAGCCTTTACTCGCAACGAAAATTATATCGGAAACTGGGTTAAGAAGAAGAAAAAGCTTCAACTTCAATTAGCTAAACGCTCCTATCCCAAAGTTTCCATCTCCTATGAGGGAGCCAGCCTTCATACAGTGCTGACCTATTTGATAGAAGAGATGAACCTCCCACTTCAGGTCAGCAACAGAGTCACTGGAAAGGTTTCCCTGAACCTTAAGGACGCCAATAGGTTTGAGGTCTTCTTTTACCTCTTAACCTTTTACAAGCTCACGGTCCTGGAAGACTCCGGAAAAAAGGTTGTGCTTCCTGAAGTGGATTTGGATCGCTAGTAAATTGGAATCTGCTTTTCTTTCTGATTCAAATAAAACGACCCCAATAGGTACTCTACTAATGTGGAGTTTAACTTCAGCAGACTGATTTATATCAATTGAGAATGATGGCCCTCGATTTTGCTAGAGCGCTGTTCAAGATAAATCAACAGCTGAGTCTAGCATTCAATACAGAGTACCCGCCCCATGACTATCTTGACTGAATCGGCTCAAAGATTGTGCGTGCTTCCCTTTTCAAAGCAAATAAAGGATCCAGTTCGGCCCGTTTTCCATTGCTAAAGGCATAGCCAATTTCATTTCTGGGTTGCATCCAACCGAGTGATTCTATCTTTGCCTTGTCTGCAGGACCGTCCAGTTTCAATCGAACGCTGGCTTTGGAGCTCATACTGAAGGCTCCCAGTTGCGATTTTTCCATCATCAGGTAGCTATCCTGACCAATCTTTCTTGAACTCAAGGCTTCAAAAGACCCCATCTGCAACTCCACGACTCGATAGCCCTTCATTTTTATTCCCAGGCCTGCCCGTCCCTGGCGACTGGCTACCGGATTGGGATTCTCCAGACTCAAGTCCAAAACCACATCATCTCCTTCTCTTTTCAAGGAGTATTCCAACCTTGGTGGGCGATTCCCCTCGGGACTCACCAGGACCCTGGGATGTAAACTTGCAAGATCCAGACTGCTACCCATGAAGTGGTAGTAAGGCATGTGAATTCCCTTACCCTCCAGAGTGCGAAAGGCCTTCAGGGTCGGCTCAACCAACTGCAAGACCTCACCCTTTCCGTTTTGAAAGCTCCTGATCATTGCCAGTTCACCCTCTTTTTCTCCAAGAGGAAAGTAACCTTCTCTTCTCAGTTCTTTAATCGGTGGCGCTGGCTCAAACAGATCTTCACCATTTGGTCCCTCACTAACAATGATAGGCTCAAGACTCAAACTCACAAAGAATGGTTGTGCTGCACTTGTCCACTCCAGAAAGGACTGCTCAAAATAATTACTCTTTAAAAATGGAACGGGGATTCTTGCGATTAAAAAATCTGCTGCACTTTCAATCAGGCCTTGATTCAGATGCTTGTGATCAATTTCAACACCCAGGCTGTATCCTTCTTCCTTCAGCGCTTTGCGAATGTCTTTTACATGAAAGTCTGCTGTTATGCGCTCAAAGGGTGCACTCAGAACAATCCCGTCATATTTTCTGGAATAAAACTGCAATTCCTCTACAAACAGATTGACCAGCTTTCTGCGGGCTGGCAGGCTTCCCTGCTCCAGTAGAAGTACGGCACTTGAATCGAGCTCAAACACCATATAGTTTTGAAATTCATAGCGTTTCTTCCAGCTCTCCTCACTTTTACCGCTTGTTCGCGTTAAAAGGCGAACATCACCATTGCGACCAACCCTGATTTTCCCCATACGCTCAATGAGAATCCCGAAACCTTGCTTTTTCAGGTTTTCAAGGATCTGCCCTTCTTGCATTTCCTGACTGTAATAAAGCATCTGGGATCTGTATTTTGCAGACGGAAGATTGGGTAGTGCAAATAGAATATTTTGTATAACGATGAAGAGAAACAGCTTTCGCATTCTGGCTCCTGGCTTTTGCTTTGAAGGATTAAAAAAAGGCCGACCACTCATGAACAAGGGGCCGACCGATTTCATTTGTTTTCGGACTCAATCCTAACCGTAGCTAACTCGGCTCTCATAGTCCATGGAGGAGGCCCCCACCGGTGGGAAGAGGCGATCTACCTCGTTTCTCAAGTCACGAACTCGAAACTTGATGTAATTCTTTTCAGCTTCCGGATCCATGACTACGTCGCCATTGAATACCAGGATTTTATTCTCATCAATCAAGAATGTTAACTCGATCAATGGATGCGAGACCTGTGGCAAGAGTTTACGCAGGACTTCAATGGTCTTTCTAAGACGCTGGATTGAGAATCCTTCTTTACGCAGTACCTTGCTAATCTTTAGTTGGAACAGGTCGGTGAAGGTGTAAAGTCTGTACTTACTCTTCCTTCGATACGATGGTTTAATGAAGTTTGTCTTATCCCAGTACTGAATCTGGCGGTAAGAAATATCAATGATACGAGCAACTTCTTTGGGTGTGAAAAAACTTTTCATCGGCCTTCCCTTTCTTCTTCGAACAATGTTGCGTTCAATTATTGTGTTGATTTCTACGTTTTGTGCTTCGACTGACTACTGCATCATTTGTGCTCGAAATAACTTTCGGGAGAACGAGGACAATTTTTTAGGAAATGTTCAGGAAATTTTGTCCTTTTTTTTTCGACAAAAATCGCTCAAAAGCCTGTATTTATGCGCTTTTGCACGTTTGGACAAACCTGAGGATATCTCGGTGCGCAAAGGAGTTCGTTTACGAGCTTTGGCGGGTGTTTTTCAACCTTATTCTTCCATAAATTACAAACTCATACAAAGTTGAACCAAGTAAGCTTTGGAGTTTTCTTCAAAAAAATCTTTGGATTTGGTGGATTTGTTTGAAAAAGGTGAACAAGGCCGTGAGAAGTCGCTTTTGTTCGAACCAAAGATTCCGGGACAGGAATTTCTTGTTCTATCCTTAATCTATAACAGTGGAATTCTTACTGCTTAAGAAGTTAAAGCTGTCCCACAAGAAGGGCTGCCTTCACTACTTTTAGAACATCACTCGCACTTTGACGAGGTATTCCAAGTTCCATCAAATCTTCTACACTCAACTTGCTGTAACTCTTGTAGTCAGGGTAGTTTTTGAGGATCTTCGCCCGTCTTTTAGGTCCAATCCCCTCAACTTCCTCAAGGATTGAATGCAAAGTCCTTTTACTTCTCAATGTTCGGTGATAACTGACAGCAAATCGATGGGCTTCATCCCGAATCTCTTGCAAGAAGAGCCTGGTGGGATTGCCTTTGCCCAGTTGAACGGGCACATCCCGTCCTTCAATAAAGACAAGTTCTTCCCGCTTGGCAAGAGAGCATAATTGAAGCTTCAGTCCCAACTCCTGCAAGGCTGCTGCAGCACTGGAAAGCTGGCCCAGCCCACCGTCAATCAAAACAAGATCTGGCATGGCACTGCCTTCCTTCTGAAGCCTGGAATAACGCCTGTATACAGCCTCTCTCATCATCGCAAAGTCATCGGGAGTCTCCTTGATCCTGATCTTGAACTTGCGATACTCTCGCTTTTCCATTTTTCCATGCATCGCAACAACCATGGAGGCCACCGGATTAGTTCCCTGAATATTGGAAATATCAAAACACTCAATTCGATAAGGAACCTTTTCCAGTTCAAGTTCTTCTTTTAAAGAAAGTAACAGGCTACCACTTCTCTCTTCCCGGGCAAGCTCCACCTTCAAGGACTCAAAGGCATTTTTAGAAGCCATGAGAGCCAACCTTCTCTTTCTACCTTGTATGGGAGTTGTGAGGATGATCTGACGGGCGAACTTTTCCTGATAGGCCTGTTTAAAAAGCTCAACTTCTTCTGTTTCCTCAAGCTCTTCTGTAAAAATAAACTCTCGGGGAGGATCGCTCACATACAAACTCAATTGTTTCATGTATTCCACGAGCAACTCTTCCGGCTCACTGCCATTGACTTCTCCGCGTACCTTGCTTTGATCGCTAATTTTGCCTGAGCGGATTTGAATATGCTGGATCAAAGACTCATTTCCGATCACTGAGATCCCCAAGACATCATAGCTGTGTTCATTGGCGACCGTAGCATCCTGTTGCTCTCTGAGAAGTTCCAAAGCCTTCATTTGGTCCCGATAGCGAGCTGCCAGTTCAAACTCGAGATCTCGGGAGGCTCGTTGCATCTCACGATCCAGTCTTGCAATCACCAAATGAAGCTTGCCATCCAGAATCTTTAAGACTTCCTCCAGCTCGGATTTGTACAATTCTTCTTCAATCTCCTGAAAACAGGGACCATCGCATCTTCCAATTTGATAATCAAGGCAGGCCTTTCCACTTCGATCCAGTATTGGTTTGTTGCACTTCACTAACTTATAGTGACGGTCTACGAACTTGAGGATGCGATTGACTTTCCATTCCTGGGCATAGGGTCCGTAATACTTTGCACCGTCTTTTTTGACTTCCCTGACTTTCTCCAACCAGGGGTAAGGATGCTGAAGATGAACCTTGATCCAGGGATAGGTCTTTCCATCCTTAAACAGAATATTGTAGTGAGGCGAATACTTCTTGATGAGATTGCACTCGAGGATCAGGGCTTCGGTCTCTGTTCTCGTGGTCACGAACTCCAGTCGTGCAATTTTCTCTACAAGAGCTATCGTTTTGAGATCATGCTTTCGACTGCGATCAAAATAGGAAGAAACACGCTGTTTGAGATTCCGTGACTTACCCACGTAGAGGATTTCATCTTCTTCATCAAAATAAAGGTAAACACCAGGTTGATTCGGAAGGTTCTTTAAAGTGCTAGAAAGATCTTGCAGTTCGCTTTCCTCCCTGCTCCTGCAATTCAAAGACTCTGTCGCGCAGTTGAGCAGCCAATTCAAAGTTCAGCTCCTGTGCTGCCCTTTGCATCAGAGAACTGAGTCTCTTGATCTCTTCCCTTCTTTGATCTGGACTCAGCTCCTTTTCAACAGGACTAGCCAGCATTTTTTGAATCTCTTCTCCTTGTTCAGGATTTACCGGTATCTCGTCACGCAGACTGTCCGCTACCGCCTTTTGAATACTCACTGGAGTGATTCCATGCTCTTCATTGTATGCTGATTGAAGTTCCCGACGTTGGTCAGATTCACGGATCGTTGCCTTGATGGAGTCAGTCAAACGATCTGCATAGAGGATGACCTTGCCTTCTACATTCCGTGCCGCACGTCCAGAGATCTGAATTAATGAAGTTGCTGATCTTAAAAACCCTTCCTTGTCAGCATCCAAAACACAAACCAGACTCACTTCAGGGACATCCAGACCCTCTCGAAGAAGATTGATCCCAACCAGAATATCGAACTCTCCCAGACGAAGAGATCGAATCAATTCCAATCGCTCCACTGTGTCGATTTCTGAGTGAAGGTAGCGGGTTTTCAAACCGTTCTCTTCCAGGTAAGCGGCCAGGTCTTCTGCCATTTTCTTGGTCAATGTGGTCACGAAGACTCTTTCATTGCGTTCTACCCGAAGCCGGGCTTCACGCATCACATCATCTACCTGATACTGGACAGGACGGATTTCAATTGTAGGATCAAGAAGTCCAGTCGGTCTGACAATCAATGGAATTGTGACATCTCGCGCATCTTCCATTTCCACAGGACCGGGGGTTGCACTCACATAGACCACCTGCTGGGAAAACTCTCGAAACTCTTCGTATTTGAGCGGGCGGTTGTCCATGGCAGAAGGAAGTCGAAATCCGTAGTCCACGAGATTTTGCTTGCGAGCCTGATCTCCGTTATACATCCCCTTGAGTTGAGGAATGGTCACATGGGACTCATCAAGAAAGATCAGGGCATCTTTAGGCAGATAATCCAAAAGTGTTGGCGGGGTGGTTCCGGCTGCTCGCCCATCAAAGTGACGTGAATAGTTCTCGACTCCTTTGCAGTAGCCAATCTCCATCATCATTTCAAGGTCATAATTGGTACGCTCTCGAATTCGTTGAGCCTCAATGAACTTTTCCTGCTTCAAAAACGCCTGCTCCTGAATCTCAAGCTCGGAGCGAATTGTGGTCAAGGCACGTTCTCTTTGATATTCGGGCGTCACATAGTGCTGGGCCGGATAAATCTTAATCAGATCAAGCTCTTTGTAGACAACTCCTGTCAAAGGGTCATACTCACAAATCCGCTCCACCTCATCACCAAAAAATTCGACCTTGATTCCAGTGTCAGCACTCTTAGGGAAGATTTCAACTACATCGCCACGTACACGAAAAGTACCTCGGGTAATGTACTCACTTCGGTCATACTGAATCTTGACCAGATCTCGCAGAAGCTTGTCGCGGGCAATTTCTTCCCCGACTTCGAGATAGACCTTCAAGGTGTCATAGTTTTCAGGACTTCCCAGACCATAAATGCAGGACACACTCGCTACCAGAACAATGTCTCTTCTTTCAAACAGAGAAGCCGTGGCCCTGTGGCGAAGATAGTCGATTTCTTCGTTGATCTTGGCGTCTTTCTCAATGAAAATGTCGCGGGTTGGAACGTAAGCTTCCGGTTGATAGTAATCGTAGTAGGAAACGAAATACTCGACGGCATTGTTGGGAAAGAAGGAACGAAACTCCTGGTATAGTTGGCCTACCAGCGTTTTGTTGTGGGTAATAATCAATGCCGGTCTTTGGGTCTTTTCGATGACATTGGCCATCACATAGGTCTTACCAGAGCCAGTAACACCTTTGAGAATGTGTTGCTTTCTTTTTGATTGCAGACCAGAGCACAGGGCCTCAATTGCCTGTGGTTGGTCACCTCTGGGCTCAAACTCACTAACGACTTTGAGTTTATTCATTGACCAGCCTGATTATCTTATGGATTCTGTGGGGCTTCTTTGGGTAAATCAAGTTTGATTACATTGTAATCGTGATCCCTCTTCTTCAGGACCTTCATTTCACTGATCTCATCACCCACAGCAAGCTTTTTCACTGTCTTCATTCCCTTACTGACTTTTCCAAAGACTGAATATCGACCATCGAGATGGGGGGCATCTGCCAACAAAATATAAAACTGTGAACCAGCTGTATCCACACCCTGATCACCCATTCCAACGTATCCCTTCAAGTTCTTCAAACCACTTCCAAGTTCCGATTTGATTGCATAACCGGGGCCACCATCGCCAGTACCTGCAGGATCTCCACCCATGACTAGAAAACCGTCATCCACTCTGTGGAACACGAGACCATTGTAGAAGTTCTTCTCTACCAGATCTACAAAGTTTGCCACGGTATTGGGGGCTACATCCTCAAACAGTTCCATCACAACTACACCCTTGGGAGTTGTGAGCTCAATTTCAGGATTCAAAGGAGCGCTTTGTTCAAACAAACTGGAAACAGACTTGGTCGCCACATACCCAACGGTGTCATAGACCTTTACTGCGTGGAAATCTTCGGTGCTGCCTCCCTGGCGACGCAAACTGGTTCCTGCATAAAGTCGAAAATGGATGTCGCTGGTATGATCCGCTTCCTTTCTCAGTTCCACAAATTCGCCCGTTACAATCCACTCCTTGTCAAAACCTCGAATGGATTTCACCTTGCTCATGTGCATCTGAAACAGACCATTATCCGAATTAATGGAAATCAATCCATCCTTGGTCATGGTGTGTCCCCAGACAACCCGTCCGTCAAAAAATTCAACTCGGGCACAAAAACTAACTGATACCAGGCATAGCGCCAAAACAATGTTACGAATCATAATCTTCTACCTGTTCATTCACTTCGATTCTGTAGACTTCGGGAAATCTTCATCATCGCAGCAGTCTTCAGATCACGAACATGGTTTGATTTCAAACCAAGTTCATCAGATATTTCATAGAGATCCAGTTCCCTGTCACTCTCTCCCAAACCATAATGCAGACGCAAAATCTCTTCCTCAACCGGATCCAGAATGTCCAAATTCGCTTCAACAAGCTTGCGCATTGCGCCATGATTATCCACACCCAATTCTTCCATGGACTGGGCATCCTTCACATAGTGCAAAAAGCGGCGATCTTCATCCTCAATCTGCTCTTCATCCTGAAATAGTGGGGCACCCAATAACAACTTTCTTCGTACAGCTTCCACATCCTCACCCATCTGAGCAGCGATTTCTTCCAGCTCAGGGGCTCGGTTGGTACTGGATCGCATTTGAGATACGGTCTCCTGAAACTTCTCAAAAAACGCAGCCAGCTTCTTGGGAATATGCATTGATCGCTCATTGATGCGTTGGTACTTCACGATACCTTTGCGAACTCTCCAGCGAACATAGTCGCGCAGAGATCTTGCTCCATCAGGATCATAGCTTTGAACAGCTTGTACCAGAGCAATGTTTCCCTCCTGAATGAAATCCAGAATTTCCTCGCGCTTGTTTCCCTTTTCTCTGGCAATATTGAGAACCAGGGGAAGATAGAACTCGATGAGCTCCTCCAATGCTCTGGTTTGACCCATATTGTATCTTTCAATCAGCTCACGTTCTTCCTCATCACTGATTCTGGGAATGGAGCGCATCTGAAGAACATAGCGGGAAAGAGCATTGGTGTAATCGACCTGATTTTCCTGAGCTTCAATGATATCCAGCTCATCCTTGATATCAAAGATCCTCTCCACCAGTTGGACCATCTCTTCCGAGTCAATGTTCTCGGGAAGTTCACCAGCCAGCTCTTCCATGGGGATTTCGCACAATTGCTTGACCCCGTGCTTGCTGGCCAAAGACCGCAATATCTCGTCTAGATCACTCGCCACATTCACTCCTGCAATCCTCTGGATTTCTCTACCTTCTTATTCATTAATTAACGATTGGGAAATCCAGGGTAAACGTAGTCCCTTTTCCCAACTCACTGTCAACTTGTATGGTGGCGTTGTGGCTGCTGATAATATTTTGCACAATGGCCATCCCCAATCCGGTGCCACCAGCTTTGCCTTTGGTAAAGAAAGGCTTGAATAGATTCTTTTGGGTCTCAGAATCCATTCCCTGTCCGTGATCCATGGTTTTGATGATTGCCTTGCTTTCAATCAAACCACCTGTAATCACAATGACTCGGTCATCACTAAGGGCGTCCACAGCATTGCTGATGATATTTTGGATGACCCGCTGCATCTTGACCACATCAATAGAGATCGTGACGTCCTCAAGCAGCTCCAGCTGGAAATCGACTTTTTCTTCGCTGAGCTTCGTCTTGTTCAATGCATGCAAGTTTCGAATGAACTCGATGAGAGATACATTTTTCGGACTAATCGAGATTTTGGATCCTCTGGAGAATTCAAGGATCTCCTGGCTCATCTGCACAAGCTTGTCGATTTCAGAGCGAATGATCTCGCAATTCTCTTTCTGATCTGGCTGCTGCAATGCAATCAATTGAGAAAAACCACTGATGACCTGCATAGAGTTGCGAAGATCGTGGATAACGGCCGCTGCCATGTTTCCAACAACAGCCATCCGTTCGTTCATCGATCGCTTTTCGTTGGCTCGAACATACTCAATGGCCAGAGCAGACTGAGAAGCGAGAGTTTCCAAAATCTGCAAGTCATCTTCAGCATAGTCATTCTCAAGTTTATTGAGTACCTCAACCACACCAATGACCCGGCGACCCAATGTCATTGGTACACAGGCCAGCGACT